>JAAUYH010164852.1_pt1 | contig 13234 bp, 12 predicted proteins | sample 7278061 | NCBI WGS metagenome assembly JAAUYH01 (sample SAMN14350203, study PRJNA611818) | marine sediment metagenome | isolation source: surface marine sediment (0.6m) | place: French Polynesia: Moorea | collected 2018-08
GCGCGATCGAATCCTTTACTGATTCCGCTAGATTAGGAAGAGGGAGATCCTATGCTAGAGGCGGGAAAATTCTGGAATTTGAGGTTAATAAAGGCAAAATAGAAGGAACGATTCGAGGTTCAGTTAACCCTTATTTTGGTGTCTATAAAGAGCCGCGCTATCATACCGTAATTGAGATTAAGGCAATTCCGACTAAGGACTGGTCAAAAATCATTCAAAGTATGGCAAATAATGCCAGTTTTGTCTCTAAATTACTGTTGAATGAAGTGCCTGAAAATATTGAAAGTAGTTTTGCCGCAGTTAACAAAAATTTACTTCCCCATAGTAGTAAAGACTTTCAAACATCTTGTTCTTGTCCCGATTGGTCCAATCCTTGTAAACATATTGCAGGTTTATGTTATCGTTTCGCTGTAGAATTAGATGAAGATCCTTTTCTGATTTTTGAACTGCGGGGTTTAAGCAAAGAAAAACTCCATCAAGAATTAGCGAAAACTCCTTTAGGCAAAGCCTTAATTGCTGGCTTGAATACTTCAGAATTAGCTCCCGATACTGTTGAATCTTACTATACTAAACCGCAGCAAGTTCCTCTATCATCGTCGATTTCTTTGAAAGAGTTTTGGCATGGTAAAACCATGACTCAATCACAATTCACCGAAACTATAGAAACTAATATTTCGGGAATTTTAGTCAAAAAACAAGGAGATTTTCCTCCCTTTTGGCATAAGGATATCTCTTTTATCGAAACGATGGAAGAACTTTATCAAAGAGTTAAGGTTAAAAATAAAGATCTCTTGTAAAAGGTAATAGATCACTTTTGATATGCGCTTGCGCTTGCGCTTGCGAAGCTCTACCCGAAGGGTCTGCTCTACCCGAATGGGCAGCTCTACCCGCAGGGGCAGCGGTATCCTTAATGCAAAGCGATAACCTTTAGGGTTAGGACTTCCGCGAAGCGGCACTAGCCACCACTAATTTTTGCCTTGTAACCAAGTTTTGTCAGTATTTGCAATAACTTTTCTTTATGTTCTCCTTGGATTTCTAGACTATTATCTTTAGCTGTACCACCGCTACCGCATTGAGTTTTCAATTTTTTGAGTAATTTGGTCAGAGTTTCTGGATTATGTTGAAATCCAGTGATTACAGTAACAGTTTTGCCTTTACGACCAGAACGCGTAGCTTGTATTCTGATATTTTGTTGTGATGGCGGTAAATCGGGAATTCCTCTAGCAAAAGCTTCATCATTACTACTGTTGCCAAATTCTCTGTAAGCAACTCGATTTTTTTTCGATTTAGGAGCCATATTTTTTCCTTAAGCTATAATGCTTTTCACAATAACATCAACTTCGCCTTCAATTCAGTAACTTATTCAATTCGTTATATCATCTCCCTAATTATAATTTTTTTAGCTATTTTCAGCGAAATAATTTGCCGTAGTTTCTTTTTTGTGATTTCATCATTTATCATTCATCACTCATAAGTTTATGAACCTTAAAAGATTTATTTCCATAGTTGTTAGCATTGCTATCTTACTAATTTTATATTCTCAAATTGAGCTAGAAAAATTACTAGAAGTATTCCAAAATTGCGATCTTCTATGGATGATTATTAGCTTGGGGATGGTTATTCCTATTACCTTATTTACTTCTTGGCGCTTACAACAATTAATGCCCCAAGGAACAAAACTAGGTTTTATTGAAGCTAACCGATTGATTTTAGGTGCTAGTGTTCTCAATATGGTTCTACCTTCAAAAATGGGTGATATTGCTAAAGCTTATTTTATGAAGGAACGAGATAACCTCAGTGGAAGTTTAGCTTTGGCTATTGTAATTTTTGAAAAAGCTTCTGATATGCTTTCCCTGTTATTATGGTGTATCTTTGGCTTATTATTTTATCCCACAAAAGATCCATTTTTTATAACTATGACCTTCGGCATTTCAGGAGGATTAATTTTAGGAGTATTTCTCTTAGGTAGTCGTCGAGTTGCTGATTTATTCTTTAATACAACAATACAAATATCCCCCAAAGGAATTAGTAAAAAATTGCAAAGTATGCAAATTTCTTGGTCTCAAATGCAAAGCTATTTTTGGAGAGATAACAAACAAATCCTACTGATCGGGATGACTTCTGTATTTATTTGGTTTTTACACTTACTACAAATCTGGTTATTTATTATTGCACTCAAAGCCTGGACTCCATTCCTAGTTAGCCTTGCTCTTTCTCCCTTATCAATTCTAGCTGGGTTACTTCCTTTAACTTTTGCTGGAGTTGGCACTCGTGATGCTGCTTTAATCTTGTTCTATCAACCTTATTTTAATGATGTAGTTGGTGCTGCTTTAGGATTACTTTGTACTTCTCGTTATTTTTTGCCAGCTATTATTGGATTACCTTTTTTGGGACAAATGTTAGCCACTCTCAAAAAATCAAATTTCATTTCAAATTCGTAAATTGAGTCATAATATTGTTGATTAAACTGTATTTTTGTAAATAAATATTGCAAGTATAAGGAAAATCTTGAAAAATTATTCCTTTACTCAGTATTTCCTATACTCTAAGTATTATGGACATTCAATGAATGTTTATTCAAAAGCGTTCAAATAAGGAACAATAATATTACCGACTAAGACAGAATATTACCGACGAACCAAAAAGCTATGACTTAATTCTGGTGAGGTGAAAGTCCTACAAATAAGCCCTTAAACAGTTTACCTGATAGTTAGGGGCGAAATAAACACAGATTAACAAGCTAATAAAAAAAATAACCAAAAAAGTTCTTTACTGAATAATCTCAAAAGTAATCCCAACAGCTTTGAGCCTAGGGATAGAGGTCGCTGTAGTTCGGCCGATCAGGATTAAACCTGGTAAAGCTAAGAATTTGTCAATGTTATATTTGACGTTATTTTTAGTAACTATATAACGAAACATTTATTTAGAGGCTTAGTGCTATGGATAAGGAAATAACCAAGTATAAAATGATTTGCACCCTGACATTTGGGGATATTTACCTACAGATTATTATATGGTTAATTGTAATTTTTGTGAGTCTCGCTACAACTCTTGCTTTATGGAGTAGTACTCGTCAGATTTATGCTTTAGCGACCGTAGGAATTGTCTTAGTGCTATCTTTGCCTTTCTTGTTATTTGCTTTTGTAACTACGTTACTGAATAATATCGAATTTGCTCCAATTGAAGAAGAAGAAGCTGTTAATCGTAAATCTTCTAGAAATAAAGTTAGAACGGCTCAAAAGCCAGCTCAAGTTACCAGCTAAACAGCTAAATTTAATACAATATGAAATAATTAGGTTAGGCAATAAGTAATTGGGAACAATTATCTATTGCCTCTTAACTCGATGTAATTTACCATAACCACCAAATAGGTTGATAAGGAGTCTCAGGAATACTAAAAACGCCTCTGGCTCTACCTACTGCTACACATTCTAAAGGTTCTCGACGGTCTAAAATACATCTAGCATCATAGTTAGGGTTAATTCCAAATAGTGGTTCACTATAATCAGAGCGACAAGTTTCATTTGCGACTTTTACCATACAGACTAAGGTATGTTCTTCCTTTTCTTCGGTAGCAATATATTTTTGCCCTTGTTCTTGGTATAAATACTGTAGTTTGCTGGCTACTTGCTGACAGATTTCACTTCCAGATTGCTGGGGAAGTAAGTATTCTTTGTACCAACTTATTAGGGGAGTTAAAGAAGAGGTTCCCAAAGTATAAGCATATAAAGTCGGGACTGAGGTTTCTGTTGTACAGACAAAAAAAGTTTCAGAAGAATTGTCAGGATAATTCTCTTTAGCTTCGAGGGATTTAGGAAAAATAGCGATCTCGCCCAAGACGAGACATTGCGTGATCGCAACTATAGATAGCAGAATATGGCAATATCTTTTCATAAGAATTACTTTATAAAAAAAATATAAAGTTTATAAAAATTTTGATAATTGAAGTTGTATATACTTCATTATTCCCTTAACTATTTGGCAATTAACTCCGTTGATTCACGGAAATCAGGTGCTAAATGATACAGAAATTATTACCTCAAATCCACCTAAAGGTTGTCTATCTAAATCTTTTGGAAGCAGAAGCTCTACCAATCAATTCTATTGCACTAGCTAAATAGGAAATCTACACTATCAAAAATTTCATTAAAAACTACATAAATTAGTACCCAAACGTGCCTCACAAAACGCTTTTTCCGAAGATGTTAAATCTTCTAATTCAATATCCCGTCTCAATACCATGCCATTATGCCCTGCCAAAAAGTGTGGTAGTTCTTGATCGTCAATCAGTTCCAGAGTTTGCATATTGTAAGTCTTATAAGTAGATAACTCTGTTGAATCAAAATTGATATCAATTACAGTAATTGTTTTTCGTGGCGGTAGTGTGGTATCAATTAAAGCTCGTGGACCAGAACCTAGAATACCCAGATGTAGTAATTGCAACTTACCCCGATGACCAGGATAGTAAGCATGCTGATGACCACTAATATAGGTATGAACACGATATTTTTCCAACATAGCCCGCAAATCTTCCCCATTATTCATGACTTCACCAGGTTTATTGCGTCCTACTGCTACACCATAAAGAGGTAAGTGTCCTAGCAAAATTCTCATTTTCGCCTGTTGTGCTTGAGGACTAGCTAAGGTTTTCTCAATCCAAGCTAGCTTCTCCTGGGGAATCTGACTCGTAGAGCCATCCCAAACCAAAAAAAAGATCCCTGCCTGCTCAAAACTATAGTAAAAAGGAAACTCATGACGATCTACAAACTGGATACCTGGATGATGTTGGGGATTATTCCAATATTCTGTAGCTAAATCTCGCTCTTGTTGGAAAAGATACTTTCCTCCTACGCCCAAAGCACCAGAGCCATCATGATTACCAATGGTGAAACCATAAGGAAATTTAGCTTGACGAAGCGGGGAAGCTATATGATCATCAAATGCTTGCCACATAGCCTTAATTTGTTCTCTAGTCAAAACCGATTTTTGACCTGCTATCATATCTCCACCGCACAATACTAAATCTGGTTGCCAAAAAGGAAGAAGATGGATTGCTTTATCGACTTCAGGATCATAATCAGTAGAGCCATAAGCCCCATTAAGATCACTAATTGAGACTATTCGGACATCTCCACGAGGGGGGTTAAATAAATCTTTGTTATCTAAACTGGAAACAATTACTGCTGTTTCATCGGGTAAAGACACGGGAGAATTTTTATTAACTGATTGCTCAGAAGTTCTTAACTCTTCTTGGACAATAGGAAATTGGTCTTTACTAGTTTCTGCAATGTCAGTATTTTTAATTGCTATTTGAGTACCTGCAAAACCAGTACTCAAAATAATTCCCATCAGAAAAAGCAGTACCAACCACCATTTACGCATTTTTGAATTTTGAATTTTGACGAGCGACCCTGCGGATTTTTAATCCGCTAAGGAACGCGTGAGTTTGAATTTTGAATTTCCCTAAATCCCTGCATGTCCCAGGGCTAAACCAGCGGTGAGCATTCCAAAAACTAAAAATGGTTGAGCACTAGCTTGATATTTAACATCGTTTTCTAGAGGATCGCGAAGAAAATAGATATTTTGGAAGATAATTTGGGGCAGGATTAATAATCCCAAAACAATAGCATAGACATTTTCGTGGATATAAACTAAATAGCTAGCAATTCCTATTTGAAAAGTATCGATCATGATGACGCAAATCCAGGCTGCGGTAGTGATACCAAACATTACAGGCAGAGATTTTAAACCCAAAGTGCGATCGCCTTCGACGCTTTTAAAATCATTAACTACGGCAATTCCTAAGCCGGCAAAACTGTAAATCAGAGTCAGAATCACAATCGTCCAGTTTAATTGCCCAAAGAGAGCATGACCAGCCCACCAAGGTAAAGCAATATAACTTGAACCTAAAGCGTAGTTACCCAACCAACCATTCTGTTTGAGCTTCAGAGGAGGTGCAGAATAAATATATGCCACAAAAGCACCGCCCAAAGTTAGACAAAACATTACAGGAAAATCATGGCCCGCCACTAGATCCAGGACATAAGATAAACCTAAACCTCCCAAAAGCAAGACTATAATCTGAGTTACTACTTGGGGAATGGAGATCGCTCCCGAAGGAATCGGACGATAGGGTTCATTGATCGCATCTATTTCGCGATCATAAAAGTCATTAATGGTTTGGGTATAGCCTGCCATAAAAGGTCCTGATAACAACATACAGGCTGCTGCGGTAAAGACGTTTTCGACTGACCAGGTAAAGTTACCAGAAGAAGCTGCACCACAGACAACACCCCAAATTAAGGGTATCCAAGTAATCGGCTTCATCAATTGCAAGCGGATTTTCCAAATATTGGTTTCTCCGGTCGCTGCGCCCTTCATTCCTAATAGCTGACGGGCTTTAGAGTTTTTTTCTTCGGTTTGCTTTTCTTCTGTTTTATTGTCTACTGTTTGATCGCTCACGTCACTTTGCTCCAAATTAAAATTCTCAATTTCCAGTAACTAGTCCCTAAACTCAACTGCTCCGTTTTAAGTTGAGACTCATTCTACTAATTAGTTAACTCTTTAATCAATTCTCAGAACAGTGATTGGTTGACACTCCCCATGCCTCAAGGCGAGGGGATTCTAGGTTCAAAGAGTCTTCGTAACCTGACAGGATTGCTCCAACCAAGCTAGAGGAAGTCTCTCCCCAAGCGTAGAAATTCCGATATGCCCTATCGTATTTAATCCTTTTTGCAGAATATTAATCGCCGCATTCACATCTCTATCTTCGATCAATCCACATTGGCAAAAATGGGTTCTCGTTGATAAAGATTTTTTCACTACAGCACCACAGTTAGAACAGATTTGACTCGTATGGTGTGGTGGTACTGCGACCGTTACTTTCCCATACTTGTAGCCAAAATATTCTAACCATTGTCTAAAACTAGACCACCCTGCATCACTTATCGATTTAGCTAGTTTTCGATTTCTCACCATGCCTTTGACATTCAAGTCTTCATAAGCTACCAAATCGTTAGATTGGATCACGGAATATGCCACTCGCTTGCAATATTCTTCTCGCTGCCTACTTACTCTTACATGTTTCCGAGCATATCGAATTCTTGCTTTATGATAGTTTTTGGACTGTGGTTGACCCTTTTGATACTTCTTGGACTTTTTCCTGTTAGCTCTCTTGAGCTGTTGTTCAGCTTTTCTATAAAACTGAGGAATTGGCTCTAGATAGCCATCCGAATCAGCATAGAATTCTTTTAATCCAACATCAATCCCAATACATTTTCCCGTAACAGGAAAAGGATTAACTATATCTCTAGGATCTAATTTAATTAGTAGTTGTACATAATAACCATCGGCTCGACGGACTATGCGAACTCTTTTGATTTGCTCAGGTTGAAAATAGTATAAGTCTCTCGAACCGATCAGCTTCAATCTGCCAATGTTTTTCTGATCGGTAAAAGTAATATGCTTTTTGGTTTGAGGATCTAATTTCCATCCTGATGTTTTATACTCAACTGACCTGTTATATTTTTGGAATTTAGGATATCCTGCTTGGTGCGCGTTCCCTTGCGCGTTGACCGCGCGCGGGGTCGCATCCGCTTTCTTTCCAGGTATCTTTCGTTTGCAGTTATCAAAGAATTTAGTTATTGATCTGAGGACTCTTTCGACTGCTGTTTGACAGGCATGAGAGTTAAGCTCTTTAACAAATTCATACTCAGCTCTTAAATCTGTGTTGTACCTGAATAATTCAGCTTTTCCTGAACCGTGATGATCCATCCAATAGCGAAGTACCTTATTTCTCACAAACTGATGAGTCCTAATGGCTTCTTCTATTGCCTGTATTTGTGGCGGTTTTGGTTTAACTTTATATTCAAGGACAAACATTTGACACGATATGGTTAAGTATCAAAATCATAACATATTTGTTTAAAGCTAAGATTAGGTAGGGAATAGAATTCCCTTCGTTTACCCAGCTTCGTGTTCTGGGCTCACCCCCTTAATGAATTAAGGGGCTTGCGCTCTGAGGTTTTCGGTCACTTTGAACTGAATTTATACTATCTCATTCTAATGGGTAAAAGTTGCTATTGCGATCGCGTTTTGCCATGAGAAATCAATCAATACAATAAGGAAAAGAAGACAAAAGACTGTAGGGACAATTCATCGATTGCCCCTATAATAAATTTTAAGCTGTTACAGTTGATGATTGCCTGGACAATAGACAATGAGTTAATCAATCAAGGAGTGATATTATCGATTACCTCTAGACTAGCATCTTCATTAACTTTCCAGACATCATAGCCCCCAATAACATCTCCATTGCCATCAATATCTACATTTCCGCTTGCTCCTTGATAGTTAATATCCTCACCCTGACGCAGTAATTCCATTGCTTGACAAGGATCGCTAACTTCAGTCCCTGGAGCATTAGCAACATCAAGAATTTTACTCTTAATCCCTTCTCCTGTATTAGTATCAGCAGCTTCAGCAGCCAACATCATTAATATCGCAGCATCCCAACTATGGGGAACAAAAGCAGTCAACTCTTTGCCAGTTTTTTCCTTCCATAAAGCAGTAAAATCTGCCAATGCTTGACCATTTGCACCAGGAACAGTACCTAAAGCACCACTAATAATAGATTTACCATCACCAGTTTTTCCGACCTGTCTGATGAAATCTTCAGAATAAACCCCATCAGTTAGTAATACGGTTACTCCTTCACTTAAACCTTGCTCAAAAGCGGATTTTAGTAATACGCTTCCTGTCTCGGCATATAACACAGCAGCTACCGCATCAGGTTTGCCACCAAAAGCAGATTTCGCTTCACTATCGAGGGTTGGCGCTTTGGGATCGTAGCGAACAGGATTATTTTTTTGGAGAATTTTTCCCCCAGATTTTTCAAAAGCTTTAATAAACTGTTGTTCAAAACCCACACCATAATCATTATTAATTACGACGGTAGAAATTTTGTTAAATCCCTGTTTACTAGCCAATGCTGCTAAAGCCTGAGCTTGATAAGTATCAGGAGGAGCAGTACGCGCCCAATAACCATTAAATTCTCCCTTAGCTGCTCGCTCAGTAAATACAGGGCTAGTGCTTCCAGGAGAAACTAACATGACTTTATTTCTGACTGCCACATCTACTGCTGAACCAGAGACGCTACTAGCAAAAGCACCGACTACCCCTGCTACTCGATCTACTTCTGCTAATTTAGTCATGGCATTACTGCCAGTACTAGGATCAGTTTGACTGTCTTCAGAAACTAAGCTCACAGGTTTTTCATTAACTCCACCACAGGAGTTAATGGTATCTACTGCTAATTTCACTGCTACTGGCATATTTTGACCAACAGAGGCAAGATCCCCGGTTGTGGGCACTAAACTTCCTAGTTTTAATCCTTGATTAGTTTCCTGACTATTACTGGTGTCAGTTCCTCCACCTTGGCAAGCAGCAAGAGATAAACTGGTACTTAAAAGGGTGATTGCTAGGATGGATTTTCTCAGAACCTGACGATAATTAACTGTTTTTTGCTTAGTCATGATCTCGACTATACTCCTCACAAAGATGTGCTGACCAGATTTTACTTTATCCCTAGAAGTAGAAATAAGCATTAGTAGATAATTTCTGTTAAGGAGTAAGTAAGTCAAAGTTCATAACTTGAGCATCAAGTTACCTTAATTAACTTTTTATAATTTTCAGAATTCTACGGAGAGGGGGGGATTCGAACCCCCGATAGAGTTTAACCCCTATAACTCCTTAGCAGGGAGCCGCTTTCAACCGCTCAGCCACCTCTCCAATCAATGACCGTATCCAATGATAGCAGATTAAGTAAATTTTTGACATATAAAACAATAATACCGAGAACGTCATCAATAACTGCTGCGCCGACAATAATTTGACCTTCTAATAACTGTTTCTCTTCTTGGTTGAGATCGATTTCTTCATCATCATAGGTAACAGCTTTGACTTTATCAGCACGATGATTAGAAAGACGTTCGATAGTCAAAATGTTAGCAACAAATACCCCAACACCGACAGCAACAATTAAATCTACAAAAACCGTCAGTACAATTACCCCATACATAATTACTGCGGCTTTAGGAGAGATTTTTTGAGCGCGCTTGAGAAAACTCCAGTCAACAATATTGATGCCTACCTTAAAAGCAATACCAGCCAAAACTGCACTAGGAATACCTGTGAAATACTGACTAAATCCCAAAACTACAACCAGTAAAACCAAAGCGCGAGTCAAACCAGATACAGCAGTTCTACCACCAGCTTGGATATTAACCACTGTACCCATAGTTGCCCCAGCACCAGGAATCCCGCCGAATAAACCAGAAACTAAATTACCAATACCTTGACCGATTAATTCTTTGTTAGATTTGTGTTCGGTACGGGTTAAACTGTCTGCTACTTTGGTAAGGCGATAACTGCAGCAGTGATCCCACCGAAGATATCGCCTTTTACGTTTCTAAAGTGAATCCTATTGGTTATGCTCATTGATTTTTAAGTAGTAGTAGATTGTCAAGATTGATTTAAGGGGTATACCAGATGCCTTTTGCCTTCAAGCGCAGCGAAGTTGTCTCCCTTGTCCTGTCTCAACCCATCAATTCAAAATTGACAGACCAGTAGGGTTCGATCGGACTCGATTTAACATAGATTTCAAGCTATTGTTTTTATTTTTCCATAGCTTTTAGTCTATGTAAAGATTGTACAGATGTTTGAGCAGAAAGCAAGTGGCGAGAATTAAAATTTGCTAATCGTCAATAAAATTAGGAGTTATGTATTGACAAATAAGACAAAATATGCATTACGAGGAAATGACAGTGCGATCGCCCGAAAGACAGCCATGATCGAACTGCTAGCCGTTCACTAATCTGTTTGTCAGAAATGCGGGTTTGAATTCCCCTAAGAGAAATGGCTATCTTAAATACTCACGAAAAAGCGTATATCCGTCATACTTCTTGATATTTTCTAGCCTAGATATAAATAGTTCTGGAAAGTTTTCAATTTTCTTGTTCTTGGCTACAAAATAGTCTTGATCTTCGTCTTCAAGCAGAGGAATTGCCTGCTCAATATCAACTTGTGTTACTTTACCGAGAGAATAGAATTCTGCTGAATAAGGTATTGCAAAAAGATAAACCAATCGACAGTTAGATTTTGAGCATAATTTTTGATATTGATTTACGATGTATTTATGTGAATTTTGATTGGCTACATTAACAATAACTGGAAGGGTAAATAAAAACAGTAAGGGAATAATTAGCCCTAGGGGAATAATCTGTCTACTTATCTTTTGATTTGGCAGAAATAAAAACAGCAATTCAGTCAGCAAAATGGCAAAAGCCGGTAATCCTGGCAATACATAAGTCCACAGGATATTTCCGGCAAATGTAAAGAAAACCATCGGCGTAATAGCCCATAAAAAGAGATAGGCAACCCATTCTCGATCTAGAGATGCTAAATTTAGGGAGGAGCGATTAAAAAAATATTTGATTAATAGAAAAATAAAAGTTAGTGACCAGGGAAAAGCTGCTAGTAACCAGTACAGCTAAATTGCTCCATAAGGGTGAGCATGACCACTACCATATAAGTCTCCTTCCCAACCACTCTCAGTAAACCTTTTCCAATGTTCACCGACAATAAAGTAATTGAGAAATCCCGGTGTTTTTGCTTCTGCTAAAAGATACCAAGGTAAGCAAATAAATAGCATCAAAACCGTACCACTTAACCAGGGTATGGATTGCCAAATATGGCCAACTTTTTTCTGCCAAAGCGTCCAAATAACGATGGGAAAAAATGTCAAAATAATGCATACTGGACCTTTAGCAAGTAAGCCAATAGCTAAACCGACAAAAAACAAATAACCCCACAAGCTCTTGGAGTATGTAGTAGGTTGAACAGCTTGCCAAAATCCAACCATTGACAGGGTTGTACCTAATACCAAAGCTGGGTCTGTCATTACCGTACCACTACTAACAAAAAATCCCGCTGTAGTGACTAATATCATGCTACTGATTAGGGCATAATTGAGGCCTCGCTTTCTGACTAAAATATAGATTAAAACAACTGTAAAAGCTATCAAAAAAAATGAAGAAAAACGAGCGAAAAATTCGTTAATACTAAATAGTTTAAATAATACAGCCGTTAGCCAAGTAGATAGAGGTGGCTTACCCCAAAAAGGCACGTCATAGTCGATTTGTGGTGTAATCCAATCACCTGTTTCCGCCATTTTTCGGGCAATTTCTGCATAGCGAGATTCAGTTCTATCTGCTAGGGGATATGCACCTAAAGTAAAAAGACGGATTAGAATGGTTGCTAAAATGACAGAACATACAAAATTACGCCGCGAATTGACAAAGTTTAATGTCATTATTTTTTAATTCTTAACTATTGATTTTTATCAATTACCAAATATCATGATCTATATTTTTTTTCTGATAGTTTAAGCAGAGCTAAGGAGATAGTTAGCCAAATATAGCCAAATCCATAACCAGCAATGATATCTGTAGGCCAGTGCGCCCTGACATAGATGCTACTCAAGCCTATGATAATTAAAAAAATAGTGGCTGTGCCATAGATATAAGGAGTTAATTTGGGAAATCGGGCAGAAAGTAGATAGGAAAGATAAAAATAAAGGAATAAATTTCCTGTTGCATGACCACTGGGAAAGCTTTTACTTTCAGAAACTTCAACAAGACGCATCTTGGGGCGTCGCCGCCCTAAAAATGGTTTAAGTATATCATCAACCAGGATCAGGACTCCTAGAGAACCAAAAGCTAAGATTGTTGCCTCTTTCCAGTAGCGTTTCCAGATTAACATTGCTAGGCTAATCGTCACGATAATTGCCGAAAATTTGGTATTACTAATAATATAAAATAGCTGAAAAAAGGGAGCAAAAATAGGATTAATATGAGCCTGCAACCAAAGCATAAAGTTATTGTCAAACTCGGGAAAATTTTTGGTATCAATTCGCTGAGATAGCCAAATTAAAGGGAATAGTATTATCAGGCAAAAGATTAAATTATATCTACCAATAGCATCGATCAGCGAAGCCCAAAAAGGTTGGCGTTGAGATTTCATTCAGTTTTAATTCCTACTTCCAGCTAAATAATATCAGGTCAGGGGATTGCAGATTGCCGATTGTAGATTAAAGAATCGACCTTCTGTCAGATTGAGGGTAACTTTAACGAGTACGAGCAGTCTGAACCAATAACAAGCTTCCCGCAGTCAAACC
>JAAUYH010127543.1_pt1 | contig 13233 bp, 10 predicted proteins | sample 7278061 | NCBI WGS metagenome assembly JAAUYH01 (sample SAMN14350203, study PRJNA611818) | marine sediment metagenome | isolation source: surface marine sediment (0.6m) | place: French Polynesia: Moorea | collected 2018-08
ATTCGATAAGACCCAGCTTAATAGTCCCACAACATGAATCAAAATAGATGTCCCGACAAACAATAAGAAGGGAGCATAACTAACCTGAATACTAATTTTTCCCTTTCTTTGCACCATTGTCACGATCTATATTTTTCTAACTCAAAGCATAACGTACATTTAAGTAGGGTTGGCACGAAAAAGTTTTCTCTAAAACTACCAGGATTTTGAGAACTTAAGATGGGATAATTTTGCACTTATTCGAGGCAAAAATTAGGAAAAGTAGGCATAAAACTATCGCCTACTCTCTTTTACTTTGCCCAATCACAAAATTTTTCTACTTAGTTTTAAGTAATAGTGATTTTAGAACTCTAGGGTTGTATAGTGTTGTTGAAAAACTAGATTATACGAGATTTATCTTGAATTAGCCACGACATTTAACTCTAAAGAAGATTCAATTTTATCCTGGCTTAAATTACGTCCAATAAATACTAGGCGAGTTTGGCGAGTTTCGTCTTTTGACCACCTACGGTCATAAAATGTATCAAAACGATTTCCTACACCCTGTAATACTAGACGCATGGGTTTATTGGCAACATCCACAAAACCTTTGATGCGATATATTTCTTCTTGTTGAACTAAATTCCGTAGTTGCTGAGTTAGTTGCTTGGGTTCAAAAGTAGAATTACAAATTAATTCTATAGAGTTAATATCATCATCATGGTCGTGTTCTTCTTCATGGTCATGATGGGAAGGACGACTAGCTAAATTATCTTCTACCGCAGCATTAAAACCTAACAAAAGATTGGGATCGATTTCTCCTCCTTGACAGGGGATGATTTTAACTCCTGAGGGAAGTTCCTGTTTTAACCAAGTTGTAATTCTTGCTAGAGTATCGCTATCTATTAAGTCAGTTTTAGTTAGTAATACTAAATCTGCACAAGCTAATTGATCTTCAAATAATTCTTCGATGGGGGTTTCATGTTCTAAATTAGGGTCAGCTTGACGCTGTGCTTCCAATGCTGCTAAATCTCCTACTATTGTGCCATCTGCTAGGGCTTTACAATCAACGACGGTAACAACTCCATCGACGGTAGCAGCATGACGTATATCCTGCCAACGAAAGGCTTGGATTAAAGGTTTTGGTAAGGCTAATCCTGAAGTTTCGATGAGAAGATGATCGATTTTATCCCTTCTTTGGAGTAATTCTTGCATGGTGGGATAAAATTCTTCTTGTACCGTACAACATAGACAACCATTGGTTAGTTCGATAATGTTACTATTGTTGTCTTCTGGTTCATCACAAACTTGACAAGAACGTAATAAATCACCGTCAATACCGACTTCCCCAAATTCATTAACCAATACTGCAATACGTCTTCCTTGATTATTTTGTAACAGGTTCCGTACTAGGGTAGTTTTCCCCGCACCCAGGAAACCAGTGATTACTGTGACAGGTATTTTGTGCATCTTTTATTTAATTGTTAGTAGTTAATAGTTAGTTGCTAATTGTTGATTGTTCCCCAATCATTACTTACTTAATTTTTATCCCAATAAATTATTGGACAAAAAAGTAACACCGATTCCCGTAATGATAAAGCCACAAAAACGCAAAATCAGAGATGATTTCTTACTAATTGAAGTGCCAAGATAAAATGCGATCACGCTCATGATTAATTGAATTCCGACAAAGCCCAATAGATAAGCACCTAAAGGAGTCATTTCTGCGCCAACAATAGCTTCTCCATAAGCGTAACCATGAAAAATACCTGCGATCACACTAAAAGCAGTTATCAATCCTAAATTAACTTTATTTTCTAATGCTAAAGCAATTCCCATAGTAAGAACTGAAATAGCAATGATTAATTCTGGAAGAGGAAGATCGATACTAGCTAAATGAATTGCTGTTCCTAGAGCAGTAGTAAGACAAAAACTAATAGGAATTATCAAACCTAATTGTTTCCTGAAAGTAGCTAATAATCCTACGGCAATTACAAAAGCAAAATGATCCAAACCAATAATTGGATGTGCCAATCCTGACATAAAACCTTCAAAAAAATTGCTAGGAATCGCACCATTTAAAGGATGATGTGCCAGAGCCGAAGGTATGACAATAATTAGATTTAACAATAATACTAAACTCAGAAAAAATAGAGTTTTAAACTTAAACTTTGAACCTATATATTTCATAAAATCTGTACCTCGCAGATTTGTTTTTTTAGATAGTTGCTCAACACATTTCACTTATCAAAAACAATGATCAATGTTCTCGGCGGGTATCCTGACTCAGAAATAAAAATTAATTATTTCATCACAGTTGCGGGACAGCGTTGGATTTACACCAAACTTTCCCCATTGCTTCCGATAGCTGATCCCTATCAGAACCGAGTAGCATCTAACGATATCACGAAAAGAAGTAGGCAGGTCAAATTATTGTTTTGATCTAAAACTGTATCGCAAGATATTTTTGTACTAATAAAATGAAGAAAAATTATCTCTTGTCCAACTACTTAATGACTGTATAATCAGCGTTAGAGCAAAAAAGCAGTAATAGGGAATTATGGCAGATTGGCAGGTAATCGCAGGAGGTATCACTGCACCCAAAGGATATAGAGCAGCAGGTATTAAAGCAGGGTTAAAAGCTTCTGGCGCAGAGGATTTGGCATTAATTTTATCCGACACAGAAGCGATCGCTGCTGGGGTTTTTACCACTTCTCAAGTTAGGGCTGCTTGTGTAGATTACTGCCGTCAAAAACTCCAAGATGACTCTAATAAAAGAGCTATTTTATGTAACGCTGGGCAAGCCAATGCGGGTACAGGGGAGCAAGGGTGGCAAGATGCCCTAGAAAGTGCGGATTTATTAGCTCAAGCTTTAAATATCTCTTCTGAGCAAATTCTTCTGGCTTCTACGGGAGTAATCGGACAAAGAATCAGAATGGGAGCTTTACGGAGTGCTATTCCTGAATTGGTAGCTGTTGCTTCTTATGAAGGAGGCAAAGATGCAGCTAAAGCAATCATCACTACAGACTTAGTAACCAAAGAAATTGCTCTAGAAACTACTATCGAAGGTCGTCCTGTCCGCATCGGTGGAATTTCCAAGGGGTCAGGGATGATTCATCCCAATATGGCTACCATGTTAGCCTTCATTACCTGTGATGCTGCGGTAGCGACTCATCTATGGCAAGAAATGTTAAAACGGTCAGTAGATAAAAGTTTTAATCAGATCACCGTTGATGGGGATACCAGTACCAATGATACGGTAATTGCCTTAGCTAATGGACAGTCTCGCACTACCGCTATTACTGAAATGGGTCGAAACGCTCAGAAGCTAGAAGCAATGCTTACTGAAGTGTGTCAATATTTAGCAAAAGCGATCGCTCGCGATGGAGAAGGAGCAACTTGCCTCATTGAAGTACAAGTGTCGGGGGCACCAGATAATAAAGCTGCTAATCAAGTAGCTAGAACCATTGCAGGCTCATCTTTAGTCAAATCTGCGGTTTTTGGTCGTGACCCTAATTGGGGGCGTATTGCTGGTGCTGCGGGACGTGCTGGAGTGAAATTTCATCAAGACGAACTAAGCATTAAATTAGGGGATATGCCTCTAATGGAAAATGGTCAACCCCTACCCTTTGATCGTCACAGTGCAAGTAACTATCTTAAACAAGCAGCAGCAGGAGCTTATTTACAAGATGATACAGTGTTAATTTCAGTTCGTATTGGTAGCGGATCGGGTACTGGAACAGCTTGGGGGTGTGATTTAACCTATAAATATGTAGAAATCAACGCTGAATATACGACTTAACCCCCCACTCTTAACCTCAGTTTATAAACACCTACTTAACACGCTTTATATTATCTCACAATCCCTAGAAATTCCCTTTTGCTGTTTATGAATATATCAAAGACAGAGAAAGGGAGAAACAAATGAAACCCCTAACAAATAAAGCCAATCCAGGTAGGATAGGTCAACTTTGGGCAATGGCATTGAACTTGAAACGGAGCCAAAGTCTGAGAAATATTTTATTTACTTTGCCAATAATTATCTACACGAAGAATAAATAATTATTGATTGAGACTTAAGATTAAAAAATCTCCCATTATATATGCCTCTCCATTACTCTCGGCTTTTTGTTAGAGCCGAAAGTAAGCATAAATATAAAGGCTAAACATATAAAGTTTAAGAGATGAATAAACTGTTATTTAGGTACTTAGAATGAAAAATTCAATCCCAGAAATTATTGAAGCTTTGACTCCTTTGTTTCTTGCAACTATTGGAGGTGTAATTGGTATTGTTGCTTTAGTTCAGCCAGAAGTTGATGATACGAAAATGACTGCTGGTCTTGGTTTAGCGGGAACAGCAATAGCTGGTACTGCGGGTCTAGCTCGAACAGGTAAAAATGAACAAGATTTCTCTATTAAACAACAGGATCGAAATTTAAAACCAGCAGATTCCTCCTGATATCAATTACGTTAATTCAGGATTGGGGAATTGGGAAACTAATGAGTTCCCTGCATCCCTACATTCCTAAACAAGAAGTATTGAAGTCTTTCTTTTTACTTTCTCTTTCTAGATAAATAAGCAATAGGATTAACCGAGACACTACCATTGAGACGAATTTCAAAATGAAGATGGGGACCCGTACTATAACCAGTACTACCCATTTCGGCAATTTGTTGTCCTTGTTTTATCTTTTGACCTTTACGAACATAAATTCGGTTATTGTGAGCGTATAAAGTAACGCTACCATCTTGATGCTTAACTTTTACTAGATTTCCATAGCCCCCAGAATTCCAGCCAGCAGAAATAACTTCTCCAGATGCTGCTGCTATGATAGGAGTCCCAATAGGTGCTGCGATATCTATTCCTTTGTGCATTCTACCCCAACGCCATCCATAGCCAGAGGTAAAAGTACCTTGAGCGGGCCAAATATAACCATTAAAAGAACTACTAGGTAGATATTTTTCAGGAGCAGATAAAGGAGGTAGCTCAGGGGTAACGGAATTAAACGCTGATAGTTCTAGTAGGTCATCATAGTCATTATCCATAGGAGCAGCACTAACTGATGCTTTTGAGGATAACTGATTATTGCCAGTACTTGAAGCACCAGAAGCAGTAGCTACAACATCATCTGATTCTGAAGTATAGGTTAATTCTTTTGAGATTGAAGAATCTTGAGTCTTACCATCTCTAGCTGAAGATTTATACTTTGTTCGTAGCTTGATAACATCAGCTCTTAATCTGCTGATATAGGGGTCTAAATCACTGTTTGAGGAAGACTTTGATTCTACAGAACTATCTAAAACAGAATTACTAACTACAAGCCTATTATCAGAATCCTTGCTAGAAAGAATTGGCTTCTCATCAACATTTGAAGCCGACTTTGGTTCTACAGAACTATCTAAAACAGGATTACTAACTACAAGTCTATTATCAGAATCCTTGCTGGGAAGAATTAGCTTCTCATCAACTTCAATCCGATCAGGATTAGCTATATTGTTGATTTGAATTAGTTCTCCATGGGACACTTTGTATTTACGAGCAATACTAGTAATAGTTTCTCCAGTGCGAACTGTATGAATCTGTTTGGGCAACTTTTTTAGTGGATAGTTTTCCGCAATTTCTAAAGTGGGAAGTTCTGGGATAGCTTTCGTTGGGTTTGTGTCTAAATTGGACTGAATTAAAATTGTAGTTTTAGAACCCTCATTTTCTTGTTTCAGCGGGGTTGCCACAGTAGAAATTCGCTTTGTTACTTTTGCCTCCCGAGATTTCTTAAGAGAATCCGAATTTTGGGAAGGTAAAGATTGAGAAATTAAGACTGGGTTTAAGGAATTTTTTTCTAGGGAAGACTGTTGATCATTACCTAATATTGCTTTTAACAGTTCGGATTTGATCAAAGATACAGGTGTAATTTTGTCTTCTGAGACTTTGTTAACAGCTTGTGCTGGTTGACCACCTACAATAAAAGTTCCTGCAATACCAGCAGAAACAGTCAATTTCATGGTTAATTCAGAAAAATTTCTGGTGTATTTATTAAGCGAACGATACTTCATATTGTTTTATTAATTGTCAAGAAAAACCGCAATGGACAACAAGCACTAGTTAGTCGATAGCCATAGGTTACATCAAAAATAATCTTTTTAGGAATTTTGTAATGTTGCCTGATAACTTATCTAAAATAATTTAGGCTTATCTTAAGTATTTTGCTATTTTAAACAGTTAATTCTGTATATTTTTAGCCTAAAATCAATTTAAGTAAAGTTAAATGCCATTTAAGATACTTAGCTGTACTCTTTAGGTCAAAAATGTCAAATTATAACTTATCATTTCAAAGGTTACAGAAAAGTGACGAAATTTCTTGAAAGAGAAAATAGAATCTAACTACAGGCATATAACTTTATAAGCTTATAAAAATAATCAACTAATTTAAGTGCCATAAATCATGGAAACCGTAAACTGGAAAGAATTACAAAATGGATCTGATATCAGGGGTGTGGCTCTCTCAGGAGTGGCTGGAGAAGAAGTGAATCTAACCCCTGAAATTGCCAAGCTATTGGGACAAGCTTTTGTAACTTGGTTAGCCAAAAAAGTGTCTAAACCTATTACAGAATTAACAGTTTCAGTAGGGCGTGATAGTCGTTTATCTGGGCTGACTTTAATGGGATCTTTGATGGAAGGAATGAAGACATTAGGGTGTAAAGTTTATGATTTTGCGATCGCATCTACCCCTGCCATGTTTATGAGTACAGTTAATCCCGAATTTAAGTGCGATGGGGGGATTATGCTCACAGCTAGTCACTTACCTTTTAATCGTAATGGGTTCAAATTTTTTACTAATGAAGGTGGCTTAAATAAACAAGATATTACTGCTATTTTAGAACTAGCAAAGACTAATAATTTTGCATCTATTGAACAGCAAAAAACTATTGAAGAACATGATTTTATTGCCGTTTATAGTGCTAACTTAGTTAAGAAAATTCGAGAATCCGTAAATCATCCCAAAGATTTTGAACAACCACTGAAAGGTTTAAAAATAGTTGTAGATGCTGGTAATGGAGCAGGAGGTTTTTATGTTGATAAAGTTCTTAAGCCATTAGGAGCTGATATCACAGGAAGTCAATTTTTAAATCCTGATGGTACGTTTCCCAATCATATTCCTAATCCCGAAAATAAAACTGCTATGGCTTCTATTCGTGATGCAGTAATTAAAAATAAAGCTGATTTTGGTATTATCTTTGATACAGATGTAGATCGAGTAGCAGCGGTAGATCATTTAGGAAGAGAACTAAATCGAAATCGACTAATTGCTCTAATTTCTGCCATAGTTTTAAAAGAACATCCAGGTTCAACTATTGTCACAGATTCAATTACTTCTGATGGATTAACTCAATTTATTGAACAAGAATTATCAGGCAAACATCATCGATTCAAACGGGGTTATAAGAATGTAATTAATGAGTCAATTCGCCTCAATCAAGAAAATGAAGAATCTTGGTTAGCTATTGAAACATCTGGTCATGGTGCCATGAAAGAAAACTATTTTCTAGATGATGGGGCTTATTTGGCGACTAAACTACTAATTGAACTGGCAAAAACTAATCTTGAAGATAAGTCACTTATTGATTTAATTTCTAATTTAAAAGAACCAATTGAAAGTGAAGAATTTCGCCTTAAGATTGGAATTGATGACTTTAAAACTTATGGAAATCAAGTTATTGAAAAGTTGTCAGATTTTGCTGCTAATCAAGAAAATTGGCAAGTAATTCCTAATAATTACGAAGGAGTAAGAGTATCCTGTTCATCTCCTAATGAAGATGGCTGGTTTTTATTGCGTTTATCTCTTCACGATCCCGTTATTCCCTTAAATGTTGAATCGAATATTACTGGTGGTGTAAATGCAATAGCGACAAAATTAAAAACATTTTTTACTACTTTTAAATCACTAGATTTATCCCCTTTGCCATAAGAATCTATATCCTTTAGGAATTCTTTGTCTCCTTAATAAACATCTGTAGTTCTATCAGAAAAGATATTATTCCCTAACTCTGTCTTGTTGCTGTTGTTGCAGGTTATCTTCTGTTTGTTTTCTAAGTTTTTCCGCAGTGGTAGAATCAAAAGGATTAGGCGGTCTTCCCATCCGTACTAAAATAGTAAAAATATTATCGGATTGGGTAAAACCATTACTATATTCATATTCATTCTTTGACCAGCCTAAGATTAATTTTTGTCGCTATAAAAATAAAAATAACTAACAAAAAATCACTACAAGGATCATGGTTTTCTCTTTATTTAACAAGTTAAATCCATAGAATTAGATTGTCATCAGTGTTATTACCTGACCAATACTTCAGGTTTAAGACCAAAATAACGTAATACAATTTCTCTTTAAACTTACTACAAATGCCAGTAAGGGAAGAAGGAGAAACAATTTCTCAATATTCATCTCAATGAGATTCTTCTCATAAAAGCTTCATAAATGATTCATTGAGGATTGTCAAACTAATAATAACAACAAAAGCTTCAAATGCTTAACAGCTACTGACAAATTTTTAAATTGATATCGCTCACAGTCAATCAGTAATTATTAATACCCTAATAATCATGAAAAATCCCAAAACTATCTGTATTACCACCCAAGAATTTCCCCCTGATGTTGGTGGTGTTGGAGTATCGGCAAAACGCATCGCTCTATTACTAAAGAATTTAGGTTATGAGGTTCACGTAGCAGTTTTTCGTTCTGTATTTAGTAAAGAGGAACAATTAGCACAAAGAGGTGAGTTTCGTCGTTCTCAGACTGAAACGAGTGAACAAGATGAGATTATGGTTCATCGTTTGTGTCCAGCTATTCGTTCTACTGTTGCTCGTAAGCAAGAATATTTAATGGATATTTATGGGCAATTAACTACTCTCCACAAAAAATACCAATTTGGTGTAGTTCATGCTTTTTTTATTAATGAAACTGGCTTTTTAACTACTATGTTAGCTAAAGAAAATAACATAGCAGTAATCAATAGTGTACGAGGAGCAGATTTACACAAACATATTTTTGATTGTAGGCAGCAAAAACAAATAGCTTGGACTTTAGAAAATTCCGACTGGACTACTTTTGTTAGTCAAAATTTAATGCGCCGTGCCAGATTATTTACTCCTAATATTATTAATAAATCTTCAGCATTTTTAAATTCCATTGCACCTGTAGATTTTGCCAACCTACCAACTCCTCCTTTAGTAACTAAATTAAAAGGTACGGTAATTGGTTCAGTTGGAAATTTTCGTGATAAAAAAGGGATTGAATATTTATTAGATGCTTGTCAAAAAATAGAAGCTGAATTTACCCTTTTATTTGTCGGAAGTTTTGTGGCGAAAGAAGGAGAATATTGGGTACAAGAACTAGCAAAAAGTGGCTTAGAAGACAAAATTGTTATTACGGGTAAAATTAGCCGAGAAGAAGCCTTAGCCTATTTACCCTACATGGATATTTTTGCCATTCCTTCCCTGAATGATGGATGTCCCAATGCTTTACTAGAAGCAATGTTAGCAGAAAAAGCAGTAGTGGGAACTAATGTTGATGCCATTGGTGAAATTATTGAAGATGGTGTTAATGGCTTATTAGTTAATCCCTATTCTAGTGAAGAATTAATCCTGGCAATTTCCAAACTAATTGCTCGTCCATTATTAAGACAAGCTTTCGGCAAACTAGCTCACAAAACAGTATTACAAAATTTAAGCCCTGCTATTGAACAGGCTAACTGGAGCAAAGTTTATGAATATGTTTTATCTATTAATCATGACTCCCAATTATCAATTGACGATTATCAATTAGCAATTAGTAATTAGTAATGAATAAGCCAGAAGTAACTTTAGTAGTAGTTCCTAGAGAACGTTTTAGCTACACTCGTGAATCTTTACAAAGTATTTATCAATGTACTAGATATCCTTTTTCTCTAGTTTATGTTGACGGCAATTCTCCAGAAAAAACTCAAAAATATTTGGTAGAGCAAGCTGAAGCCAAACAATTTAAGTTAATTAGAACTGAAAAATATCTCACTCCCAATCAAGCGAGAAATATCGGTTTAAAGCAGGTTAACACCAAATATGTAGTCTTTGTTGATAATGATATTCATGTTGCTCCAGGTTGGCTAGAAAAACTAGTTCAATGTGCAGAAGAAACAGCAGTAGCAGTAGTTTGTCCCTTGGTTTGTATTGGTAAAGATTTACACTCTAAAATCCATTTAGCAGGGGGAGAAGCACGGATTGTTTTAGAGGTCAACAAAGACCAAATGCGACGTAAAATTTATGAAAAACATTATTTTGTGAATCGTCCTGTTGCGGAAGTAAAAGACCAACTCCACCGACGAGAATGTGAATTTGCTGAATTTCATTGTTTGTTAGTCCGCAAGGATATTTTTGATCGCATTGGTTTGTTAGATGAAAAATTACTTAGTACTAGAGAACATACTGATTTTTCCATGACTGTGATCAATGCAGGAGAAAAAATCTATTGTGAGCCTGCATCCGTAACTACCCATGTCCCTGATTCTAGATTTGAATGGTCAGATTTAACTTACTTTATGTTGCGCTGGAGTGATGCGTGGGAATTAGCCAGCTTAGAACACTTTATGCAGAAATGGGATTTAAATAAAAAAGATAAGTATTTCAAGAAACGCTACAAACGTTTAGGATATCGTCGTCATTTAGTTTTCTTACGTCCTTTGGTTAAACAAGTTTCCTTTGGTGGCTACTATACCTGGCTGGAGAAAATGTTAATTTCAGGGGAAAGAAAATTGAACCAATATATCAGCGATCGCCACAATCCTGGAACAGCAATAATTAATAACTAGTAATGATGACAAAAAAACAACCACCAAAGAATTTAAAACAAGGAATATCGGGAATTCAACGCATAATAAAGCACTTCTTGCCACAAATTCGCCAACAGGGAGGATTAATTACTATTTCCTTCTTGGCACTACTCATAGAAACAGCAGTGCGTCTCCTTGAACCTTGGCCTCTTAAATTCATTTTTGATGAGATTATCTTTAAAGAATTTCGGGTCGAAAATTTACAACTTTCTTTTTTAGAAAATTTAAAAGTCCCTATTTTAGACGAGTTAAACGTTGTTAGTTTGTTACTGCTTTCAGTAGTAGCTATAGTGGTTATTGCTTTTTTACGAGCCACAATGGCTTATGTTAGTGCTGCGGGAATGGCTGTGGCTGCCACAAGGGTAATGAGTGAGATACGGAGTAATTTATATTCTCACATTCAGAGCTTATCCCTTTCTTTTCATAACAAAGCTAAAACAGGAGACTTAATTACTCGTGTTACTTATGACATTGAAAGACTTAGGGAAGTAATTGTAGTTGCAGCTTTACCATTGTTGACTAATATCCTAACCATGACAGGGATGTTAGCGGTAATGATCTGGCTCAATGTCCAATTAGCCATAATTGCGGTAATTATTTTTCCTCTGTTTTTGATTACTACCACAACTATGAGTAAACGCATTCATCAAGTTGCGAGAAAACAACGACAAAGGGAAGGAGCAATGGCAGCCAACGCTGCTGAAACCCTTGGTGCGATTAAAGTAGTCCAAGCCTTATCTCTTCAATCTCGGTTAGAAAAAACTTTTGCCCAACAAAACCAAAAAAGCCTCAAAGAAAGCGCCCAAACTCAGAAATTAAAAGCGGGACAAGAGCGCGCGGTGGAGACATTAGTCGCTGTGGCAACTGCTTTGGTTCTCTGGCGAGGTGTACAGCTAGTAATGGAAGGTGTTGTAACTCCTGGGGATTTACTAGTATTTATCACTTATCTCAAAGTTGCTTTTAAACCAATGCGACAATTGGCAAAATATACAGGACAAATTGCTAAAGCGATCGCGTCAGGGGAAAGAATTATCGATCTTCTAGAAATTGCTCCTGAAGTTAAAGATACTAAAGATTCCTATCCTGCACCATTTTTCACAGGGGTAGTGGAGTTTAAGAATGTCAGCTTTTCCTACGAGCAAGATCAACAAAATATTATTAGTAATATTTCTTTAAAAACTGAACCAGGTCAAAAAATAGCTCTTGTGGGAGCTTCTGGTGGTGGAAAATCGACTTTAGTTAGCTTGCTATTGCGTCTTTATGACCCCAATGAAGGTCAAGTTTTGATCGATGGACAAGACATTCGGGAATACACTCTAGATTCCCTCCGAAGTCAAATGAGTATAGTGCTACAAGATAGTATTCTCTTTGCTGCCAGTATTCGGGACAACATTGCCTATGGTTGTAATCATGCTACAGATCGAGAAATCAAGATTGCTGCTCGTTTAGCTAATGCTCATGAATTTATTATGAACTTGCCAGATGGCTACGATACAGTAGTAGGAGAAAGAGGAGCGACTCTATCTGGTGGACAAAGACAACGTATTGCGATCGCTCGTGCTGCCATCAGAAATGCCCCCATAGTAATCTTAGATGAACCTACCGTAGGACTAGATAACCACAGTGAGCAAATTGTTACTGAGGCTTTAGATCGTCTAACCCAAACATCCACTACCTTTTTGATTACCCACGATCTTAGAAGTGCCGAAAATGCAGATCAGATACTCTATCTTGAAGGGGGAAAGATTTTAGAACAAGGAACACACAAACAATTAATGCAACACGGCAAACATTACGCGACTCTTTATCGATTGCAGGAAACGGTTAATGTTCGTTAGAAACTAGTTGACTCGCGAGCGGGAAGTCCTTCAGCTTTCAGTGAAGGGATGAAAGGGAGCCACAGATTTACAAAATTGATACAGAATCTTCATATAGCAAGGCTTTCAGGTGTTGTATGCTAAACATAAGCGGAGATGATTAGATGTAGGTGCTGCTCCCGAACTATCCGTTATTGTCAAATGTCTGAGTAGCCTATCAGTCTAGCTTTTTGGAAATACTGATAGCCTCGATAAGTACCGCTAGTTCTAGAAACTATGTGCAAGAGTGAAAAAAACAAAAACTTATGGGCGCACGGTGCTGGCGTTCTTGCCGTCGCTACTCATGAGAGTAGATAAGGTAGCAGTAGCTACTGAGGAGGCTGAGTAAGACCAAGAAACAAGCTTGCTTGTTGGAGGCATTGGTCGTTGAAGGCGGAAACTCGCACTTTTAGCGCGGGTAGCTCATCCACCACCAACAATAGTAACTATTTCTAAGCGATCGCCATTCTGTAGTCTAGTTTCATTCCAGTATTGGCGATGTAAAATTTCCCCATTATACTCTATGGCAATAAGACGG
>JAAUYH010173551.1_pt1 | contig 13233 bp, 4 predicted proteins | sample 7278061 | NCBI WGS metagenome assembly JAAUYH01 (sample SAMN14350203, study PRJNA611818) | marine sediment metagenome | isolation source: surface marine sediment (0.6m) | place: French Polynesia: Moorea | collected 2018-08
CCATGTTAGCTATAACTTTTCTCCAAACCTTTTTACAGAATGAATGTTTTTATAAGGGATTCATTTACCTATTTAAATAATCAAATTTCGAAGCTCAAAAAGTATCAATTCCACCATTTCATTTACAGATACCATCTGCAATCCAAAGCACTGCATTAAATTCCGTGCCAGTCTGAACTAGAACAACTAAAACCAAAACTTTATTAGTTTTTTAGTCTTCTCCTTTCATATTAGTGTATGCAGCATTCTGAAGACTTCATTTTCTTCAAATAAATCCTTTTTGAAATAATACAATGCAAATACTGACCTTCAGCACTTAGCTCAGAAAGACAATAAGATTTTACAGACGTCTTCTTGCAAATCCTTCCTTTCAGTAAAATCTCACCTAAAGTAATCACATCTGAATTTACATCCAGTAACCTTCCTGCTGTTTGTGCCATAATCCATCAGCCATATCTAAACTCATGATTCAATTTAACCCTTCGCTCACTATAATTACTGCATTCTACTTTTTGAGAAACAAAAAATTCAAGAACTCAATAAGTAAACTCTTTCGTTAATGGAACATATTGCAAGATCTAAACTTAACCTGTGCGTAATTTATGCAAAGTTTTTAGAAAGAATTTCAAGCTCTATTTTACGTCAGACCTGTTGAGCAAACTAAAAACTCACAGCCATTTAATGATATATAGACTGGCATTTAGATGATCTAAAATCACTTTCCCACTGTTCAATAGAATCCGAGCTATTTTTTGTATGAAAGGTGAATGCTCGTGAATCTCAAAAAATTGCTGCTGCTCCTATGTTTTAGTTTGATAGAAAATTTTTACCGAAAGCAATTACAGATATAATTTTCGAAGACCATATAGAACGACAGATTTTGCCTAATGCATAATTCGAGTGTCTTCTTAGCCGATTCCCAAGAAGTCATATTCGCTTTCTTTATATTTCCTAAACTTAAGACCAAATGGAATCGCCGGCACCAGAACATGTTTTACATTATTCCTTCGTTTGAATGAAAATAAGCTTCGATGGTGTTGTTTCAAATGGAACGATTATCAATGAGTTTAATATCTTGTATTCGGCGCAGATAAAGCTTAATGCTCTTTTGCATTAAATTGTTTGGATGTATCGAGTTGGATTTACTGATATCCGAAATTGGATAGATCAGCTGTAATTATGAAGTTCTTTCGAAGATTCATCTCTACTGTCACCAGATTATATAGATAACCTTACGAGTTAATCGAACTTGAAGTCCTCTTGGGACTGAATACTATGACCGGCCTATCCGGAAGTATTTCGAATTTTTCTGAATAATTTTTCAATTAAGACAACTTTAGAACTGGGAAATTTCCAATAATGACGAAGACATTGTATTTTGACCATGAGCATGAAAGACCTCTAAATGAAAATTTCGAAAAGGTCGGTTAAATTATCTGGATCTGCTTAAAAGAAGCTTTGTGAACTTCGTTGCCTGTTTTATCCATTCAGAAAGTATTGACTGTATTCAAATAATTCCTAAAGATAGACGGAGAAGCAAGGTGGTGTACGAATTTCCACAGAATGGATTATGTAACAAATCTTATCTTAAAAATTATGAAAATAGACTGGCCGTAGTTTTCATAACAACGAGACGAGAGACAAGTAATCAATCATCTGGTTCAAGTTCTGGATCTAACATACATCAAATTCAATTTTATGCTTGCAATCTGTATTTATAGGTTTCAAACGCACGCTGTCAATATTTTTGAAAATTCATGTTTATGCTTAATGTGAGCTGCAAAATGAATAGAATTCCAATTCGATCGATCAAAATGATTCGGCACCTTTAGTCAGTATTGCATCCAAAGGAAAACATTTAATATTGACGGAGGAAGCGGTATAGCTGAAAATATCTATTGACTGCCCAAGGCGCTGAATCGTACGAAAAAGTATACTAGACAGTAGCCTGTCTCTAGACATGTAGAGTACACTGAAACATTCAGGATTACCGGCCAACATGTTGAGACCGCTGGAAGGTGTGCAAAAGTTTTAAATGGAATAGTGCCGAATCTACCTACAATTAGTGTAGAAATATGTGCCTGAGGCAGATGATGGAAGGAGCATTGTGTGGCTTGTGTTGATGTCTTCCACCGAAAATTTTATTTGCATCTAACTTCGCGCATATATTTATCTCGCGGAGAAGACCGGAAATCGGTCGATAGGCTACGTATGAAAAGACTGCTAAAAATGAGAATACAAAATTAGTGCCTCTGTAACATGCACTTCAAGAATTCCTAGAGTAGCACGTTTCCGGAATAGAATTATTCAAGACAGGGTACCTCATGCTAATCTTGCCAAGCTCGATTGATAGGAGGCTCGACAACGCAATATAGGTTAGTTTTAAATTTATGTTATCTATTCCCAAATTAAATTAGGATTGACTTCGCAGAACTAGTTCTGAAGATTTTAGAATTGAAGCGCAAAACTGAGGTTCCGAATTTGTGAGACAAAATTTAATTTGAGTGAGTGAATATCAAGATTGGAATTTTGTCCACTTCAAAAATGTTACCCCTCTAATTGATGAAGTTCATTGGTTTATTAAATTTCAAATGAATTTCGCCATCAAGTCAAAGACATCACGGGCAAGACACGAGTTTGCGATATAGCTAACCTTATAAATTTTCCCTGTTTCCGAATGATTTATGTGGAATTTTTTATTCTACAATCAAGATACACCCACCCATCCTAGCAGCAAAGTATAATGCATAGGTTTTTCTTGTTTACACCATTAGAAATTCTACGCAAAGTTGTAGGGTGGACACAGTAATTGTGGAAGTTATTGTTATAAACCGTCCTTATTCTTTATATAGCAACCCGTAGAACTTTTAATTTTATAATTAAGAAACACGTGTGCATCATACTCACGTTGCTAGAATGCACGGATGTCTCTTAATTGTAAAATTAGAATTATCACATAGATCAATCGGAAATCAGTAAAGTTTATAACATTAGCAACAACGCAGACTCGTGTCCTCCCCGGCGGTAAGCAGAAGTAAGGACGATTTATAACGTTAACTTCTTCGGACCGCAGCGTCCTCCCTGTGATCTACGCGGATCTTTCTAAACTAGTTAGCCAAATGTGTGCCGCAAGCTGTTGGGCAACTTTGTTCACAAAATAGAATCAATTAGTTGAAGTTTGTAGTGTATAGAAAAGGTACCATCCTGAGAGAAAAGAACGGTGAAAAATCGGAAGCTTCAGTTGTAGGAGTGCCTGGTCTTGTCGTTTCGTAAATGTTGTAAGCTTGATGTATATACACAGGCCAGAGTCTCAAGAGCAGAAAGTGAAAAACCGCCATCGTCATCAAATGGCGTCAAGGATGTGAGAGATATTGGAGACCGGAAAGTATATCTGGGTGCAGCCGTACAGCGGCGCACTGGGCAATTTACACCTCGGTAACGACGGACAAGCTGTACAGTGGAGACGAAAGGGGTAGATGCTCGTCCTCGACAAATAGTTCATGACGAGATAGACTTACCTGACAGTGGTTGTAACACTCACTCGCTGGTTATACTTGGAAAACAAAAAATTGAAAGATACAAGGCAGTAGAAAACTCGCACTGATGGCAGAAGTTGTGAAAGCTAAGAATCCCAAGCTGGAGCACCGGTACTGAGTATGTTCACGGCACATCCTCAATAGACTAATTGGATCATTGGCATGAGATGAAATTCTGCAACGAATTCGATAATGTTCGAATTCCAGAGTGTCATGAAGAAGACGTACTGGTGAGAGTCGTGTCTCAGTTAACGAAGATTAACGGCTGGAAGGTGAACTAAATTGGGTACAGTAGCACTGTAACTTGTCTGCTCGAGAAATCTACTACTGTATAACACAAACTCGGACAAAATATAGGACTTTGAATTCTACGTAAAGAGACTAGCAAAGAATCTAGGTATGCACAGGGAGCAGGGACAGGTATGATGGAGACCCACTCCCTATTCGCAAGTATGATAAATGATGGCGTCATATTTGTTAGCGACATAGTACGTATCGTGTGATCTATTCTTATTAGCGAAGGAATAAGTTGGACAATGGTCCGTATTCGCGAAAGTCGAGGTCACGCTTACAAACTGACAAAATTGAAGCAAAAAGTGTAAGGGATCAGAGGTCACGATGAGCTGCTGAACAAAAATCCAGAACGCGCTTTGAAGCATCGCCCACCTTTGCATCCATTTATCTATCGTGCAAGGGACACTCTACACAGTGCACACCCTTATATATAGCTCGGGTACTTCTAGTGTACTATCCTACGAGACACAACTATATTCGATCCGATCGCAACCCACGCACTCCATCCTCATGCAACATGCTTCACTACGAGTACAGACTACGTAAACGATTCCCAAGTTTCCGTTTCGTAAATATCATCCTTTCTCATCAAGCTGTGGATTGATGATGACGCCCCATGGTGGAATATCGTAATATCTATCCGTCTCATCGTCGCCTTGCCACATATGGTACGTGAACTAACAATGGATCAATCGATCAAGTGGTGAGGGGATCAGCGAGCGAGCTTTTTTTCAACGGGAATGTCAGGTTGATAGCAAGTGAAAAATAGATCGGAAATTGCGAAGCGGCACTACTCGAAAAAGAACACCAGGAAAAAACGACGGAAGAACGAACGTAGCTTTGGCAGTTGAGGAATAGATATAGTTCTGGCGGCAGCGAACATTAGAACAATCTGAGAAGTGGAGAGAAACAGAGTCTTGCCAGCACAAGCAGCAAAGGCAGTAGAAAAGCAAATAAACTCCACGTAAAGGCGCTGCGGATTTAAAAACACAAGCAGTGCGGCTCCTACTAGAAGAATAATCTATTCTGTAAAAAATTTTGAGCAGATACGGCCCGATGAGATGACTTACGTAATAACGAAGGTGGCGCTGGCCCGAGAGAAAGTTGCACACGCACTCATGCGTACCGCACTGTGAAGAGAACTTGAATGGTTGTGCTCTGGTTACAGTGCACGGATGCGTCAGTAGTGCAACCAGTAGTGCGTTCAACTTCACTAGAGTCTTGCTGCGTTTTACAACGAGGCTAGAAACTTGAGCGAGCATATACAGAAAGCCTGTACCAGGTTGGCACTACGCAAACGGAGATGCGTTGGTGAATTTTTTTAACACGCTGAGCATTACGAACTTAGAGCAGTACAGGTACAGTACTGTAGCACCGTAGGGAGTAGAATTTTTCTCGTCGCAGCGGTTATTTTCAGACAGCGAATGGTGAAACCTGTACCGTAGCGCACAAGTAACAATTAGGCTTATCTTGTATTTGCATGTTAAAAAATATCGTCCTACGCAGATTACTAGCCAGTTCAGAAGTGAGAAAAGATGAACAAGCATCAAGCACGCACCTACGGTGTCGGACTGTGGAAGATAATGAGTGTCAGTATCAACAAGGTGGGTGGAGGGACGCGGTAAGCCAAGTGATCGGGAGCAGATATTACGGCTGACGCGTTCAACAGGAAGGCGAGAACGCAGGTTTAAAGCCTAGCAATGGGTGAGTGGGTAAATGTGAGTGTGTGGAAATACAAAACCCATATGAGGATGAGAAGTGGTAAAAAAGAGAGGGTGAGAAAAGGGAGGGAGATACTGTTGAGACAGAGACGGAACGAGCAAGCAACCAAACAAAGGTGGTGAAGCTGACGTCATAATAGAAAGGCAAGCATAAGGAAGGAGAAGCGTCAGGCGAACGAAGGAGCAAACGGATGGATGGATGGATGGGTACACACCACGAAGATGGCCCAACGGAAAGCATTGAAATACGCGTGAGGGTTGTCGTCGCGATAGTGTGAGAGGATATGATACAGTACTGTACTACTGGATACAGTAAAGCACAGTACAGTAATGTACTGTACTATACCAGTACTGTACTGTACTGTACGTACAATAACAAATTTGAGATGAGATAATAATAAACGGAAAGTAAAATGAAATTAGAGGAATGACGCACGTATTCCATGTGAGAGATACTGTACCGGTTGTGTATAAAGAATAAAAGAATATATAGTGCACTTGCACTGTTGAAGGGTACAATAGTGCACAGTGTGTACTGGTACTGCACTGTACTATCAAGGACCTATAGCAGTGTACTGTACCAATACTGTACCTGTATCAATATCAGTACCAATCTTGGTACTGTACTGGACAAAATCCGAAACACACGAGTGGGTGAGTATCTACGGTGAATGAGAGAGTGAGTGAACAATATTCATAATCACATGAAATTTGAAACAACTTCACAACACACACAAGAGAGTGTGTGTGTCAGCACTGCGATATCGATGGATTGGATATAGTAGGGAATATGGGTACGAACCATGCCTAAAGTACACTGTGCGTACAGGCTACAGTTATGAAACCGAATCCATGCGTCACGGAGTGCGCGACTTGTGCATCTGTGTGCCACGCGATGAACCTTGCGCTACGCTACATAAACCAACTCGTCTCCATCTACTTCCAATGCCGCCCGCCCGCGACAGTCACACTAAGTGGTCCTTCTTTGTCCGCGCTCCACTTCATACCTGACTCTCCTGTCCCACCCGCCCAAGTTTTCCGTTGCCTGCCTTCTTCTGTACCGCTTCCCATCCGTTTGATTGTTCGCTCCTCAAGCACATACTCGTCGCTTCTTAACCTGCCCTCTCTGGTTTACTCCCGATTACGGTTCGGCCACCATGGATCTAGTTGCCGCTGATATCGAATCTCTATCCGCATCTGCGGATGCCAATGCTTTCACTTTCCCCCCACCCGCTTCATCCTCATCCTCTATTTCTGACATCGACGATATCGATAATCCGAATAGCAGCATTGCCTCCTTAATGCAAATATCGGAGAAGATGGATTCGCTACTACCCTTTGAGTTGTCCAACGCTCATGTGCCAATCTATGATCCCGCTATTCAAATTTCATTCCCAACCCTCAACGAAACCGAGAATTTTCATCTACCTCCAACACCTGCACCGAGCCCTCTGCCTGCCTGCTTGCCTGGGCACGTATCAGTGCATCATTCCGTACCTTCTTCTGTTGATCCTCATTCTCATTACAATGTTCACCCTCAAAATCTTCATCAAAATCTACTCAAGAACATCAACTATCTCGTTCAAATGAAGCATATTCACTCTCCAACACTTACTGCCACTTCGACTACCTCTCCCCCACCACCACCTCACGCTCAGCCGTGTCATACTACCAAAACGGGGCCAATCACTCGAAACGAGCACGCATCCCTCAAGCTGTCGAAAGTTCCTGTCAACACAGTCGCACAGTCTGGTACTACGATGCAGTCACATCCAACCACGCACACGCAATACCCGACCACGCCTGCACTCTCACCCTGTTCAATTCGAGATGTCTCACCGACATTTACATCTGATCCCAGCACTAGCACACCGGAAAGAAGGGCACGCACTAAAACATCACGAAAACCGAAAACCTACACCAAACCAGTTGCGTCACGGTTTTGCCATATCTGTTCGCGTACACCGCGACGAGGGCATAGCGCGGCTGTATGCTCCCGTATGGCCCAAGGGTTATGTCGTAAAATAGTGTGCGAACAGTGCTTCCGAGAACAAGGATGGGATTTCGAAGCTACACAGCAGAATCCGTCGTCCTGGAGATGCCCGCATTGTACGGACACATGTCCGGCACGTTCGCAATGCCACATTTATAACAGGATCAATGCAAGGCGCAAGAGAAACGGTACTACCAACAATGATGGGTCCGGACAGCTTACGAAACGTGTCAAAACACCAAACAAAGGTTCACCGCTTACGAGGAAGGTGGGTATGGTTGGGAAGCCAACAAAGCAACAAGTTAAAGTGGAGCGCGTGCTAACTATGGAACATGGTGCAATGTGGGCGTAGGAATGGTGATAAGTTAGGAATGGTTGGCGCAAGAGGAATAGTGTGTAAGATTTTTCGACTCGAGAGGATGCTGAGCACTGCACGGCGGGGCTGACCTGGGGGTGGACAAGGAGCACGCGTAACTTGACTGAACAACTTTTTTCTGACTCTGCACTGTGGTGAGACACTAACATTGAGTCGAAGTGACTATTCGGCGAATGATGACGTTTAAATAAACAATGAATGGATGAACTTCACTTACTACACACAAACAGCCAACACTCGGCGTTCCCGATTTAGCTCAACAGTACTGCACAGTACTGTACTGTACCACTTTCTCGCCTATGCTAACGAACTTCACTTCGCCTCACTTCAATGCACTGCAGTGCACTGTGCTGTAAATTTACTGTAGTGCACGGTACACCGCTGTGATCGGCGGATATGTTACAGGCCTTCACGTAGAAGATGCGACGCGACGCGACGCGACGCGACACTACGCAGCGCGACTGAATGGTTATGTTCGCTGCATGATGGGCTCGTTTCATTGCCTTTCTATTCGGTGTGTTCCACCACACAATACGTTTACTGTGCTGTACACTACTGTACAGTAGATACAGTTGGATTCGATACGGTGGGTCGATATGAGCGGCTGCTCGCTGAAACTCAACCTTTTCGACAGGATGCCAATCTTAATCCGACTCCCTTAACCCTGGGCGACTGTAACGGTGTGGGTGCGGCAGTGGTCTCCGCTCCTCATCTCATCCGTGGCTCTTCTCGTTTTTGTGAATTACGCGGTACTGTATTTTTGATTCTTTCTGTTCCCATTTTCAACATCAGTTTCCTACACATATTACATTTGTATTATCTGTACACGTGCTATGGGGTTTCTTTGGAGATTGTGTCGAGCTCAGTTGACTGCACCATCGTCGATGCCACCAAGTCTTTAACTGAAACGTCTCCTCGTTTCAACTTGGGGGATCATGACTGTTGCGTTTGCGTTTTCGCCTTTCAACCCTAGCAATTCTACTGTGCGTTTGAGAAATTCCTCTTTTGGCCGTTCTCCACTCGTTCCACCTTCAAATTTTCGTGCAATCCGCTCGACACGGAATGCACGCGTAACACCGACTGCCGTCGCTTATCCAACCCCTGTGGGTATATCTGGAGAATGTTCGACCGCTGTTCGATCCATGTCAACACTACCAGAATTGTTCCAACATCTCGGTGCAAAGTACTCAGAGTATACTGCCGTAATTGATCAACATCGCCCATCAGCTGCTCGTACGACGCTTACTTACATGGAATTAAGTGACCGGATTAAATCCGTCACAGCCGCGTTACGCAGACTTGATATCGGCAAGGGGGATGTTATTGCGTTGTTTGCCGAAAATTCACATCGTTGGCTTATCGTTGACCAAGCCATCATGTCTTGTGGTGCTGCAACTGCAGTTCGTGGTGCCGACGCGCCGGTGCCTGAACTCGATTTCATCTATGGTCATTCGGGATCTCGCGCACTTATTGTTGAAAGTCCAGCAGTATTGAAACGGCTTATTGATGGTGGATTCGATGCGACGCGTCCGGAATTTATCGTCATGTTGTTTGGTGCACCACAACCTGGATACAACTTTGAAGTAATGCTATTTGATGACTTACTTGCGAAAGGAGAGAATCCCATCGAAACAGAGACTATGATTGTTGGGGCAGCAGATAGCACGGCGACAATTCTATACACATCTGGAACAACAGGAAAACCGAAAGGCGTGGTGTTGAAACACTCGAATATATTGCATCAAGTTGGCAATTTGTCTATTGGGTCTATCGATCCTGTACCTGGTGAAGTTTTCGTAAGCGTTTTACCGTGTTGGCACATCTTTGAACGAACAGCCGCATATTATTGTTTTAGCAAAGCAATGACAGTGGTGTATTCGAACAAACGACGCTTTCGTGAAGATCTCACGAAACATCGACCTCATGTGCTGGTTGCAGTGCCAAGAGTGTTCGAGAATCTTCATGCCACGATTATGTACAAATTGAAATCAGCGTCGGAAACGAGAAAGAAGATATTCAGCACATTCACAGCGTTATCGCTTGCGTTTATTTATGCATTACGTCGTGTGCGTGGATTATCATTGAAACACATGTCAGTAGAGTCGAATGGAGTTGGTGAAATGATTGGACGTGTGGGTAGCGCGTTGAAATTGTTGGTATTGGGACCGTTGTATTTGCTTGCGAATTTGTTGGTGTGGACAAAAATTCGAGCAGCCACCGGAGGACGTGTTCGACTCTGCGTTTGTGGAGGTGGAATGTTGGCAGGATATCTGGAAGACTTTTTCGAAGCGGCACGTATTAATATTTGTGTGGGTTATGGGTTAACCGAGACATCACCAGTAATAACAAATCGATTCGCGGAACACAATGTACGAGGCTCGGCTGGTCAATTGATGCCTGGAACACAATTGAAAATTATTGATCAGGAAAGTGGAGCAGAAATGCCAAAGGGGAAATCGGGAGTTATACACGCGAAAGGACCACAAGTATTTTCGCATTATCATTTGAATGTGGAAGCGACAGAAAAGGCATTTGATAAGCAAGGATTCTTCGATACGGGAGACTTGGGATATGTGGCGGCGTCAGGTGATTTGGTGATTAATGGGCGTTCTAAAGATGTGATTATATTATCAAATGGAGAAAATGTTGAACCGGCAGCTATTGAAGATGCGATATTAAGTTCACCACTTATCGATCAAGTTATGTTGGTGGGTCAAGATGAACGTTCATTAGGCGCACTGGTTGTACCACGATTAGATGCGTTACTTGAACACCAAGTAATTGATGATAGTTTACACAAGCGTGCACATGAGCTATTGAAACAGCAACCCAATGTGGATTCGAAGGAAATTCGTGCACTTGAAATGGAAATGGGTCTACATCCCGACGTGTATAGCAAATTGATCAGTGAAATATCGGAATTGAATGAATCGCGTGAAAACTATTCGCGCAATGACCGGATTGCTGGTTTTCGAGTGGTTCTCACACCATTTTCTGTTGAAAACGGAATGATGACACAGACTCTCAAGATTAAGAAACAAATTGTTGCTGACAAGTTGCACAGCCATATTCGTTCTATGTATGACCGATAGATAAATTCCATTTCTACTGTATTGTACTTTATCCTTTGCTCAGTTGTACGATAAACCACCACAAAGCAACCACAGTGTTAGTAGTGTAGAGAGACGCAGTCAGATAAGCAGACAAGCAAGCACTGACTGTGAATACAGTGTACTGTACTGTACTGTACTGTACCGGTAGAGTATTCTGTTGTGAGATTTTGTTGTGGGGGGATAAGGTGAGATATTTTGTTCCACATGCACCCAAGATTTTTTGGGTCAAGCAAAAAGGCGGGCAATATTCGTTTGGATGCTCATCACAGAACAGTACTGTACAGTGTAGCGTACACACTGCCTCCCCCTATTGTCGTAATACAGTACAGTATAGTACATCAATCACAGGATCGATCGATCGATCTTTTCGTGCTGTACAGTTTAGTCTCGAGTCGTCTTGACGCAATTGCCGACAAACCTAACCATCGATCGATTGTGATTCGGTTGCGATTCGATCAAGAGATCAACTGCTTCTTCGTGACCGATTGCAAACAACTTGTAACTGACTGTTACTCTAGGTGGATGCTGACTGGATGTGCTCACATATTTCACCCTGAACTACGGTGAGTTGCTTTTGTTAATCGCCGTGACTGCCTAATAACTGATTGTTCGTTGTCGTCCTAGCTGTTGCTGTTGCTTTGTCACGCGTGCACTTTCATCCATCTATTTGATCGACCGATCACACTAACAGTAAATGGTAAGCATGCTGTAGGATACCAATCAAAATTGTAGGTACTTCTAACTTGCTGAGTCGCCAAATCTATGACTTGTCATCATCTTGACAAATACTGTACTGTATGTACGGTACAGAACTACAGAACTACAATACTGTACTGTGTCTGTGGTTTTGTAGACTTGTATGATTAGGTCTATCTCAATCCGTCAGCCTGTCGGCCTACAACCTCGACCAACACCTAATACTGTACCGTACTGTAGTTGTGTCTTTAGCTGTTGCAGCAGTGATCATCATTTGACGGAGATTGCTTCGCACCGCTTGTTGCATTCCCTGTGCACACTAGTAGTTTTATTTCTTGAACGTAATGCTTCTAAAATTTTCTCTTCTCTTGTCAATGATGTTGTGCCAAATTCACTCCCAAATGTGAATGCGCATTTATCTCAAGCGCCTAGTTTTAGATTTGCATGGCATTGATGACGATGCACTTTTTAACAGCGATACTGTATCATTTCTTCTTTTTCTTAACTGTACTGTACAGAACAGTACAGTAACGTTTTACATTGCGTTTTCTGTTCAACCACATCTGCTCAACCTTTAACTGTTTCAGACAGTTCATACAGTACGGTGCTGTACTGTACAGTATTACTGTACTCTGACTTCCCTTACCTCATCCACACCACCACCAAACGTTTGCCAGACGGACGGACAGGCGGGCGGACAGACAAGCGTACAGTAGAGCATTCTGCACTATACTGTATCTCCCTGCTGTTTTAATATACAGTAGAGTATTCTAATTCTCCATCGACTCCGGCATTTTCATGGCTCTCTTGTTTTTATTGACTTTTTAGCGATTACTTTCTTTGTTACAGACCCCCGGACTTGAGTAAGATGTATAATCATCGGTTTCCAGTGTTTAATTCGAATGAATTATTTGTTGCTGTCTACTGATCTATGAACTGTGATAATGTACCGTACATCGTTTTGATGAACCTCATATTTGTACAAACTGGTACAGTAGTATATGTAACAAGTTTGAATGAAAGGTTCTATCCAATAATATCTTAACGTACTGTGCTTCTACTCTTTTGGTATTGTGTAAAATAATTATGAAATGAACAGCTGTAGTTGACGAACTTAAGTTTCAACAGAGACTTGTACTTGTTGGTAAATATAAAGTGCTGTACGATGAACAATCTAAGTTAAACAGAAAGATGTTACCCGGAACTGATCGCGCAGTGTAGTAATCAAGCCCAAAAAAGTATATGGCATTACAGCACTCACATATGAATCTTGTGCAGATGTTTGCAATATCTAGTCATTTGTATTTGCAAAGTACAAACGACAACCACATTTGTGCAATGGTTCATGAATTAGTTTCAAAGAAAGAAACTTTACAGACCGCGAACTGGGTACGGTTCAATGTATCCGACACGCGTCCTATTGACTGTCGGTCATAAAGTATACTGTGCATCAACCAAAAGCAGTATGGGGTTTGGTACTACCCGGAACTTTATTTAGGTGAAA
>JAAUYH010023583.1_pt1 | contig 13229 bp, 11 predicted proteins | sample 7278061 | NCBI WGS metagenome assembly JAAUYH01 (sample SAMN14350203, study PRJNA611818) | marine sediment metagenome | isolation source: surface marine sediment (0.6m) | place: French Polynesia: Moorea | collected 2018-08
AAGAATGCGGTATTGGACGGCAAATAGTTTTGAATACTGTTGTATTCTATAGTACCAAACCGCATGACTGCGAAGTCATCATCGAAGAACTGGGTTCTATTTTCTCTCATTGTGCATAAGATATTCATTTTGTAGGTGGATACTTCGTCCATTGTGACACTTGCTTGTGCTTCATTATCGGCTAGGTCAAGTAAACTGAAATTTTGCTTGTTTTCGGTCATGATACATCGCCTCGTTGTTGAAACCGCACTACATTGAAACGTCAAATTATGTTTTGGTTCTGAATCATCTTCAACAACGATTGGACCATTCCCGCTAGCATTTCGGGTACGTAAAAATCGAGAATTGAGGCGCCTTGAGGGTTTCCGCGTCATCTCTTCTGCTTTCGACAGCATTTCATTCCGCATTGTTGCATCTGTCACGGATTCGATACCCGAAAAGCAGATTCAAGTAACAACCGATCGAAAGAAGCAGATGTAATTTCAGCTTCGACCACTAATGGTTACTGAGTTTCCGAAAGAGTATTTTCGAGCAAATGGATGTTTGGACCATTCTGATCTGCTTTTCCTCCAAACCTGTCCTCCATCCGCTATATCATCAAAATGGTTCATCGTTTGTATATCATTGGCAGCGCAATATGAATAATTTGTCGTAGTGATACTTCGAAACGGAACTCGTATTCCATTACAATACCAAATGCATCGTAGATTGCCTCAACTCCTGATAATCCTGTGATATTCCCATCTTTGTCGGTTGTTTTCTTCATTGCTTCACAAGCGGCTTCCAGATTTAGTCTATTTTTTGACTGAAAAATGCCATCTACGAAAGATGCTGATTTAAAAAACCCTTCGGGAACATGGTAAAATGTACCGAATCTCGTCTCAACTTCCTGGATCAGCGTGTAGGCGTCCCGCAGTAAGTGATTCCATCCTCCGCGGTTCGCGTCTTCTACAATCTTCTTCATTGCGTGAAAGTCTGATGAGACGACTTGCAAGTGAATTTAATGATTGCAGAGAACAATAATTTGCTTCATTACATTGTTCATAAAATGGGCCATGCATCCCGACCAAATTCGTCAGTTGTATCTACGTCAAGTCGTACTGACGCAATAGCCATTTTAGCCATCACAGCAGCGCTACCTGCAACCACAATGACTTTTTTTAGAAATAGGCCCAACGAAGTCTCGTACTTCATGAGAACTTTCAGTTCAATAGATCGCAGAATATTCGTAGCGTTGGGAACATCTGGACTTTCAATGAGTATCCAAGTCTTGTTTTCTACCCTGAATGCTGGCTATTTGTACTGATATCATTCTTTGTAAGATAAATAGTCTATTTTGAGCTAGCAAAAATGCTTTCCATTCACTTTCAGATGTACTCCGTCCTCAGAAGCCGCACCACCATTTCTCATGCACCTCTTAGCCATTCTGCAACAAATTCTTTCTTCATGCGTCGTGCTATCTCCTTTAATGCATTTGAAACTGCAGTCTTGCTAAGAAAATGCGACTTCGGATAACTTTTTTCGTCGACGGGAACACTTTGGCCCAATTTGAATGGTGTTTTCGCAAAATAGTACATACCCGCATGTCCATCGCAAAACAAAAATGATCTTACGTCAAGTGCAACTGCCAAAGCAGCTGATTCTACTATTATTTCTTTAGCGGAACGTGGTAAGATGCGAGCGAAGTAGTTATTGCTGGGCGCAACATAGTATGGCGCTCTAATTTAGTAGTTCCACTCTGCACAGTCTGCTAAAAGAATACATATTTATCAAGAAAACATACGCCATTCATCACATAACAGCATACAAGCCAACCAACCGGACGGGTACTGTTCTTGCACCACAGTACATAATATTAAAGGTAGTGCTTGGACCGTAGACGTGCGTTCTTGTTGAACACATCGAATTAAACCAGTTCGAATCTTTGGTCTGTTTTTTTCAAAACCACCCCAACGACTTCTACGGCTTCTTCTCTGATCTCAATAATGCGCTTCGATGTCGATGTGTATGTTGGCATGTCACTTTTGTTCGAAACAAGGTTCAGTCCGCACCGTTTGATGTTGAATTATTTGCTTGAGCAGAGCCGAACAGGTTCATCTCTTTCAAAATTTTATCCATTTATTACGCGTTACCACTTTATAGAAGGAAAAATGAAACCGTAAAATGAGTGTGTAATTAAATCTCTTCCGGAGCGGCTACTCTTATAAACCGCTAAGTGGCATCCGTAGTACTTGTTAGAACTTCTACATCTTTCGAATTTCGCTTCGCATTCTATTCAAGAACGGATACAGAACGACAAATGATTAATGGATGTGAGTAGAAATTGGTAGAGCCCGCTGAAGCGAATGGAATGGAATGAAACACTGTAAATCAGTAGTGTACAATCTGTTCACAATGCGAGCAACATTCTTTGCAGAGAATATTACTCGCGTTGAGAACAGATTGCGTTATAATGATATTGGGGAGATACGGTGATCCATAAACGTTAGCGTTATAAGTCGTCCATATTTTTCTTAGTTTTCCTTAGAAATTTTATGTTGTAATTAAGAAACTCTTGTGCATCCTGTTTATGTTGCGTTGAGTACGACTACCGGTGGACTGTATCTCTATATTTTTCCAAAGTTTAATGTGAGACAGGGGCCGGCCGACTCGATAAAAACTTTGCTTTTCTCATAGAAGTTAGAAGCAAGGCACGTCAGAGTCAAGTTTTTGCTTTAGGCCAAATTCCTGTGTTATTTCTAAAATTAATAGATCAGAAGATAGCTTTGAGCCAAAAATTTGGGTCTTACGCGCCTTGCATCCAAGATCGTTTTTAAAACAGACATTTTGAAAACTTACCGGGATATAGATTGAGATTTGGCATAAGGAAAATTTGCAGAGATAGCCCACCGACAGACGTGCTCTACTATGTATGCGTATTTCTTAAATTTACCGCGTGCTTACCGTGACCGTAACCATACTAAACTACCCTAGTTTGGGGTGTCCTTTACCCCCCTTTACAATTGAATGTCTGCGAGTTTTGAAAAATAAATGGGTTCGGTTCGAATTAAACTGAGTATTTATTTACGTTTATTTCAATCAGATTTAGCATCAGTTGAATTGATGTAATCGTATAAATTTTCGAAATTGCATCCACAGCTACGAAACGCATTCCTCTCTATAAGCAAGTGGTTACAGTCAAAAGAGTGAAATATTCATGCTGGTAGTAGTATTGTTCTCAATGTTTCTTTCGATTCCCACCGAAATGCTGTAGATTACGGGTACCCGCACTGTACATTCCGTATGCAGGCTGAAGGCAAGTGTAGTTTGTTTAGCAATTTCGATTTCAATAATTTCCGAATTTTCTAATTTGTAATTTCGTTGTAATCAAGTTGATGCGTCACCTTCCATTGCGTATAAATACAATTGTATTTGATGTCAAACAGTAAACGAAACAATTACAGGGTTCGTTAAAAATGGATGCAATCTTCCACAAGTGTTTATGAAAGTAATTTTAGTAGAGGGGTACAGGACACCCCAAACTACGGTATACAGTTATTCGCAATTTAATAGTGAGGGGCTCAGCAGTTCCTTCAATTCTGTGCCAGTATGGACCGATTCCCAAGTGAGAATCTCTCTTCAGCTGACTTGGACGAGCTCGGCTCTACTAAATCACTCGATTTCTCATCAACTATACAAGATATAGTACCTACTCCCGGAGTTCTCGAGGGACGGAAGTGCTCTCTCCAGGATTACTTTACTATACTTGGGAATTTCGGCCGGTATTATCTTTGGGACGGCATTCTACATTTTGTGGATATGCCAAACAATGCGAGACATCAGAATATTGAAGTATACCTGAAACACTTGTTTGATACAAAAAGAGCGAAAGCTAATGAAACAGATGGTATCCGACATTTCTCCTCTCGTATTATGTGTACAATAGGAGATGAATCACCTCGAAGAGCTCTTGAAGCAGATTTGGTTGTTTCCGCAAATTTCAGTTCTGATGAACACAAACCAAGCTGTAAAATGCTGTCCTCGTGGCGGAGGTTACAAGTAACAACCGAAGGAATGATACTGTAAAAAAGATTCAACGATACTCTGAGTTTGGTATACCGGAGTACATTATCGTTGATTGTAAGAATTCCTGCATTCACTGGTACACTAAGTCGGGAACGACGTACAAGTTGGAAAAAAAGTTTGAGTCAGGTGTCCAGTTTCAGCACCCTCTGTTTGAGTCCTCCGCAGTCTGTGCAATTTTAAACCCGCCATCCAAAGACAACAGCTTGGTCGACGAGCTACTACAAAAACTTCGCCAAGCGAAGAATCTGACAAGACGGATTTATGAGACTGCACGTGAGAAGGCTGCGGAGTTCGGCTTTACTCCTCCGTTCTCGCCATCGCCAATTGAATCAATTGGAAACTCTCCTGCGAAATGTTTGAAACGAGAACGTACTAGCCCTACGCCATCTCCTCCGACTTGTAAAAAGGAAAAGCTTGGGTATGAAAGTGACGAGGAAGTGAATGCGAGAAATTACAATGTTGAAGACCAAATCTGAGAAAGAGGCGGATGAGCTGCGTTCCCAACTTTCTGCATTCTTAACCCGGAGCTCCCTTTTCTACGAATTCGAGTTTTGAGATCGAAAATATCTGAACTGCAGGATGGAACCAGTTGTATGCGTGGTAATCGAGAAGCTCTTTCTCCTGAATCGTAACTTAAACATGTTAGCTGATGGGTTGTAAACAATGATTTATGTGATGCACTACGAAAGTAACGAGACGTCACGAATTGCATCAATTTTGTTGGGAACACTGTCTTCAAGACTCAGTTGGCATTTGAAAGCGATGAACATGGCGGGATCACATGTATTACTGTACTTAAATCGGTACCAATTCCTTCATGGAATCGGCCTCAAGAAGGGTAGAAACGTTTTCAGAACACCCCCACACTCGCAACTGACTACCAACCTGCTTTACAAAGTTACACTCTAAGCATAATGTCTCTACAGCGTACCGAGAATTCCAGTACCGCATCCTTGAACTCTTTCGCTGCAGCTCTTCTCACCGCCGGTTCTCGTTTCTCCCCATATCCCGCTGCACTAGCACGCTCTCTCAGCTTGCTCACGATATCCACCATTTCCTGACTGCCACCACCTTGCTCCACAAGTTTCCTACCAATAACCTCAAAGTACGAGGGTACATTCTCCGGTCCTTTCACAAACAACAGTTGCAATATGCTTTCACTGGCTGCCTCCATATTTTCCGTGAACGCAATACCATGCGCCACACTCACTACAATCGCCTGAAGTAGATGACCTAATTCTGTCTCCGCATTTTGTGAGGGCGATGCCGTTACTTCTCTCGCTAGCGCAGATACCGCCTCTAATCCTTTCAACTCCGCTCGTGTATCACCAGAAAACAACTCGAGTCGTAAACTCGCAAATACCTTTGAACCGATGTCGGTCGGTAATCGTATCACTGCACCAGGATAATGTGCAACTACCGATGTGACAAAGTCGAAATATCCTTTCTTCACAGCAGGATACACCAAAAACGCGTCGGTCATACACGGCAGTAGCGCCGCGAGTCCTCGAAATAGATGGTCCGAAGCAGCCATCGGTGGTCGTTCATCCACGACATGTTGCAACAAAACCAGAATAGATTCGACACCGAGCACACATTCGTCAAACGGTACCGCCTTTGCATGAACAGCAATACTGGTCGCGTGGGTGTGCACGAGATTCATCGCCTTGGCGAGCAACTTGACAGCATCAATTTCATTCAGTAACGCGAGCCGGTCACGAAGAAGGTCATCCGCGAGCGAGATAGCCACACGCGCAACATCATAGCGCTCCGGTTGAAACAGCGACACGATGTGGGTCAAACTTCCCTTGTAATCACCTAGAACCTCCGACAAGCCTTGGAACGACGACGGTCCCAATTCACTACATCGCGCCACCCCCTTCAATAAAGTGATGCATGCAATGCACCGCTCCGCAACATCTGGCAATTCATTCTGCCTCGCGATTAGTGCGGGTATTGACTGCACTGCTGGCACCACCAGTCGATTCGCAACATCCACATCGTTCAACACACAGGTTAACGCAGCACCAATATTCTCAACAGCTCCTGGGGCTAGTGTTTGATACGCCTCAATTCCAGTGCTCAGCAGTCCAGACCAAACCGTCGACGTTTGCACATCGCCATATTTCTTTGCGGCGCTAGCCAACGTTTTCAATAACTTCGCTGCAGATTCCGCCATTTCAGGATCAAACCCACGACCACTGACGCCCTCCAAAGCTTTATTCAAAGCATAAGCTCTTGCCTGAGTCGCAAACTGCTCACCCCCGATAACATCAAACGCTGAGTCAGATTCCTCTGGGACAATGTAAGTAGGCGCGACTCTGTCCAATGCGGACAGCATCGCCTGCCCAACTCTCGGTGACGCCTCATCACAATGAGCGCCCTTCTTCTGTAATAAGTTAGTCTCCTTAGTAGCTACCTCAATCAGTCCCGCAAACAGTTTGTGACCAGCTGTCTTGGACAAATCGTTAGTATTCGCCGCCATGTCGGTGCGCAAGGCAAATGGAACGGCTGGTACTTCACCCGCATCCGCATCCGCAAGAACAGCAGCGAGCAAGTGGACTAGGAAATACAAATCCTCCTGGGCAAGTGTTGATATTGTTGCTTTCACCGACGAAGATGTATCACGTCTAAAGAAAACTCTATCCGCCAAGTCTTGAGCGCACTGCACGAGTACGGCGCTACAATTCTGTAACGAAAATCTCGCCAGTGCGGCTGCTGAATTCAAACGACTTTCTTCCGCAGAAGTATCATCAAAACCGAGGTCTTCTTCGTCGAGGTCATCCGCGATACCACCGATAGAAGAGCCAGGTGGCAATCTTTCCGCATGCATACTTTTCATAGATAGTTGTACAAACTCGACAAACACTCGTTCGAACAACGGCTGAAGCACGCTTCGAACATTCGGGTCATTTGCACAAGGGTCATACGAGAAAGCTGCCCACGTTTCGAGCAGTAAATCCGCACCATCCATCACGGAAACCAAATCATCCTGGCTTGCTTGTACCTGTTCAACCGCAACAACGTGGAAATGATTGCAAGTTTTTTGTGCGAAGGTCTCGAAAATTTCCGTTCCAAATACAGTCAAACCTTCGAGTCGGTGGGAACATGCCAACTGACGCCAAACTTCAGAGTACGCCAGTCGTTCGGTTCGATCTTCCGAAGTAGCCCAAGACTGAGCTTGCACAGTCGACAAAATCAGTTTTGCCACGGAAGCAGCCATCTGAAGCGATGAATAACTGGCCCTCGCAACGGCACTGACGCCAAGAATAACTTGCCTCGCATTATCTGCTAGCTCTTCTATTAGATCCGGGGGGTATTTCCTCGCGGTTTCAATAATCTTAAACGATAATTCTGCTACTTCATGCAACTGTTCGACGAGAGGTAACCACGAACTGTCGAGTCGTAAAACAGACGATAGTTCAGCAGTCTGATTTGAGTTCTTATCATCATCAGCGCTATCATTGTCGAGCTTCCAATTAATCAGTTTCGGAGAGAGTACACGAGTTAGCAAGGCGAGTGCAGGGGTGCAGCAAGCTTCGAAATCACAGGCTTGCATATGTTGAGCTCTTTCAATTATCATGTGCAAAGATTCTTTCGCCATACGAAAACAATATACTACATGGCCATTGCCAGCAAGAAACTGTGGTCTCGCTCTTCGGAACATTTCAATTTCAACGGTAGACGTTATACGACGCTTCGAACAGCTTATAAATTCCTCTACGCACATGTCCATACATTCTAAAGCCGCGATGACCGGCTGAGTTTTCGCAGCATGCGCCAGATGGGTCAGGAATTCCTCCGACTCCTGTTTGCTTTCTTCGGCATAGGCACGACGAAAGAACGTCGCTGCAGCACGAAGCACAGCACGTCGTTCATAAGGTGCAATCCCCTGTCGTGCAGCAACGGCACGCACAGCCCAGATGCGCAGCTCAGTTCGCTGTTTAGGCGGTAACGAGCGCCATCGAGTGATGACAGAAGCACGCAACATTTCCGCAGCATGAAACCTGGCCTGTGAAGAACGAACGTTCTCAATTAGTGACATGGAGCACGGTACGGCGTCGTCGCGCGCACGTAAAGATTGCAATTTCAGTTCGGCAGCAGCACGTGTTGCAGGCACCTGAGCATCACGACACAATTGCTCGAATTCATCAACCATAGCAGCAGTGTTATTCACACCATTCATCCTGCAGAGTACTGGGCTGTCCGCATCAAGAAATTGGTGGGTAGGAGGATTAGCTTCGACCAGCAAGGTCGAGACGTGGCGCGGCGTCTACTCTTCGTGATCCGCCGAATAGTGCAGTCAAGATGGCGAGTCAGTTGGACGAAGTCATAAATAGGGTTATTTTTTGATAATTTTCAATATAAGTGGATCTAACTTTTACAGTCGGGTTCAATGTTTTACAGGAATACACCTGTATGGTAGTGCTACCGGAGCGCGCACAGTTTTTTCGGTGCACCCGCAAGTTATACTTGTTGATGTTTTACAAGTGCAATGGAACATATTGGCAGCCATCTATCTGCTTAAACTTGTACAAAAAGTGTAAGAGTATTGATGGCAATCAAATCAAGACAAAGCAGAAGAACACCATGTGGGAATGTGAAACGACTGCTGAAAAGATTCGAGTTACATGTAGAATCTAATCTAGTCAGGAGAGAGAATCATTAGATACGATACTGCTGTTCACTAGTTAGGTGGTCATCCGGAGTTGGCACTCAATTCTCATTTGACGAAGACAATGGAATTCAAATCTCAGCAGCTATGAGGCATCAAAGTGTTTGACGATTTTTTCACGTAAATTTACCGTATGACTGTAACAGGTTTTATCCTCGACTCTGGTCTGCCTCTAAATTCAATGCGCAGCCGAGGTGTGCCAACCTTGCTTGTAAATTTGCAAATTACATTTCATAGAACAGCAGCATCACGGCTCTTCCACCAACTTCGTCCTCCATAACGATTAAATTACTTTCCAGAGAGTGCGACGGACAGAAATTCAGTCAAATATCACGAAATAAAAAGACTGGCTGTCCAATTCAGAGCAAAGATCTCATATGGAAACTGGAAAACTCCATAAAACATAAGCGCCACAATTCGTAGTTTTCCTAACAAAACGTTAATTCCGTACGTTAAATCTGAGTGCTGGAGGGTCGCTTCGGATTGTCATTGTTTGATTCGAACACAGAAGTGTTTTCTCACAGCTTCACCACATCTCGCGCACGCCGCGAACATTGTCGTCGGCATAGCCACGAGGGAGAGGGTGGCGATACACACGACACGACGTCATGGCGGCGATGAATATATCGTTTCGAACGCTGAAAGGCGATAAGTTCAAGCTCGATGCCACCCCGGAAGAGACCGTCACCGACTTGAAGAAGAAGGTCGTGGCACGATACGATGATAAGGAATTCAACGCCTATCGTCTCATTTACAAAGGCAAGGTGTTAGACAATGCCAAGACACTCGCCGAATCCGGTGTCACCGAGGCCGGCTTTATTGTCGTCATGCCCCCGAAACGAGCCGCTCCACCGAAACCGGCCGCCGCGCCCGCACCCAAACCCGCAGAGAAACCGGCGCCTTCCCAGCCGAAGCAAGAAGCCTCGAAACCTGCTGCCGCTTCCACAGCCGCCGCGGCACCCGCTGCTGCGCCCGCTTCTTCTGCTGCCGCTGGAGGTTCAAGTAGTTCGTTAGTAACTGGCGCGGAATACGAAGCCACTGTGAAGCGTATCTGTGAAATGGGTTTCCCCGAGACAGAGGTTAAGCGTGCGCTTCGAGCCGCGTTTAATAACCCTGACCGTGCGGTGGATTATTTGTTCAATGGCATTCCCGCATCTGCCGCACCACCTGCACCTCCGTCTACTCCGCCGCAGGGAGCTCCGACCACCACGCAAGGTGGAGCGCAAGCCCCCGCAGCTGCCGCACCACGTGCACCCGCACCCGGACAGCCTTTCGATATGTTTGGTGGTAATGCAGGTGGCCAAGGTGGTGCCGGTGGACCTGGCGGAGCTGGAGGGGCAGCTGGGAATCTAGAATTCCTGCGACGAAGAGCTCCATTTAACAACATGCGGCGCATGATTCAGTCGAACCCTGCAGTCCTCCAGCAGATCTTGCAACAGTTGGAGCAATCCGACCCCGCGCTTCTTCAGTTGATTAATAACAATCGTGAGGAGTTTATGAACCTTATCAATCAACCGGATGGTGGGGAAGGCGGCCAAATGGATGATGCGGCGATGGAACAGTTGGCGTCGCAACTTGGTGGAACTGGCGTGAATGCGCAGGGTCAGCTGCTGGTGACGGAAGAGGAGAACCAGGTCATCACACGACTAACCGAGCTGGGTGCGACGATGGGCCTGGAACAAATGCACGTCATTCAGGCGTGGCTTGCTTGTGATAAGGACGAAAATCTCGCGGCAAATTATCTATTGAATAACTCGGAGGAGTTGCGTGCGCAACAGGCGGAGGATGCGGCGTATGCCGAGGCGGAGGCGAGGAACCGTGGTCAGGGTGGTGGTGGAGGCGGTGGGCAACCGCCGCCACCTACCGGTGGCAGCTAATTGTAGTGTTGTATAGACTACGACGACGACCACAGCAGTGACGCACTTGGCTTTGTAAATGACGTTGTTGGGATGCGACGCCTTTTACTCGTAAATTTCATCTCATATGGTACATTTATTGTTGCAACTAGTGTCACTCACGATACGATTTGTGCGGGCGTGTCTTCGGCGACGGTACCGACGCGGCTCGATGTATCTGCGCCACTTGCGGCGAGACGGCCGCTGCGCATCATCTCCTCGCTGGGCGCGGGTGGCAGGTAGTTACCAAGCGGCTGCGTTGGGTCCCAGCCTGGTGGTGCCGCGATAGTAGCAGCGATTTTGGAGCCGTAACTTACCACCTCATCGACGTTTATAGCGCGTTTGTTGGCGCGATGCATCACGGACAGCGTGGGAGTGTGCTCATCGAGGGTGGATTGTAGTTCGGTCTCGCCCTCACGCAGCGCGCCGGAGAGAGCGGCGAGCTTGGCTTCCTCGGCGTTGTTCTCGGCGGTCAGGCGCTCGATTTCGGCGTTGAGCTGCTGATGCTCAGCGAGGTCATTGATGAGTGCGCGCAGTTCTTGCTGACGGGCCAGCACCTTCTGCAGCAGCTCGGTGGGCGACAGCGTCGTGGAGCCCGTGAGCAGGGTCTGGATGGCGTGGAAAAAGCGGGTGACGAGCAGCTGCGTGTCGCGCAGCGTAGACCGCACGCGGTCGCGGATGGGCAGGGTATCGAGGTGCGCGCGGCTGGGTGGCACCTCGCGCTCGGCCATGGTTGTTCGGGCGGTGCCGGTACTCGTTTGTTGTCTTGGGAAAGGGGTCAGCACGGAGCAACGGTGAAGCTGTAGGGAAATGGATCACGACTAAAAATTTAGTTCACGTTTAAATTCACGGCTTACACAAGCACGGTACACCTGCAATCTCCGAGCCACGAGCATGCACTGTATTACTACTTCCCAGACCCACGATGCGCCTTTTATTCGCGTTCGGTAGTGCGTGGACCGCGCGAACGAGCAGCAGCTTGCGACGTGGTGGGTTCCGACGATACGCGGTGATGTGTGAGCAACCGGCCGTGCCCGCGGCCACACCATCGCCTGCGTCAAACCTGCCGAAACCGCCGGCACCTGCGAAAACGCCGCAGTTCTGCGCATTCTGCGGCGGCAATCTACACTTAAAGGTGCCCACCGGTGACGAGCGCGTGCGAAAAGTATGTGGCTCATGTGGTCAGGTAGCGTACGAGAACCCCAAGATTGTTGCGGCCTGCGTAGCCGTGTCGGAGGATGGCCTGCGGGTCTTGCTCGCGCGACGCGCTATTATGCCAATGCGAGATAGATGGGGCGTACCTGCTGGGTTCATGGAGATGGGCGAGAGCGCCGACGAGGCAGCGAAACGCGAGTGCTGGGAGGAATGCTTCGCGCGGATGCAACAGAACGCCAAGCTGATTGCGGTTTACAGCGTGTTGCCGGCGAAGCAGGTGCAGTTGGTGTATCGTGCGACTTTGGCGAATGAGAGCGAGGTGAAACCAGGCATTGAAAGCTTGGAGACGAAAATGTTTAGATGGGAGGATATTCCATGGGATGATTTGGCGTTCTCAACGAATCGATGGGCGTTGAAGCATGCGAAGGATACTCTTGGGGAAGAGATTCCGAAAGTGCAGTTGCGCTCGAAGCTTGATGATGGCTCTTATATTGACTCGCCCTCGGAATAAACTTGTGTGCTGTGAGCACAAGAATTTCGCTGTTTTGCGGCCTCTACCCGGAAGTGATTGCTAGTTTATTCAGTGCTATTGTTGATAGAACAAGTTGTACCTTTTCGTGAAAACAGACTGCTTGCAATGACACGAGGCTAGACGCCGTACAGTATCGTTTTAGTGATGGTTTAATCGACGATAACATAGTACAGCTGTATATGTTTGCAATTGAGTCGAGATCGATTGCGGTGTCATACGTAGGTCGCATTCGGAGAGCAGTTACGGTACCTCTGTTATCGACAAGATGCCAACCATTGTGTTATTCCAGACATCTACACAACCGCTGTTGCGAGCCCGCCAGCGAGCGAGGACTGTGTGTGCCTTGAATGACGAGACCTCGCGAAGCGTACGGTTTCGTAAGGAGAGCGTGGAAGCACCACTCACCAGTTTCAGACGAAATGATGCGCCGAGTCGTGTACAAACACCTAATGAGCGACTGCTTGAAGAGGTGCGCAAGACCATGGAGGAGTTGGGTGTGACAGCCAACGAGTCTACTCCGCCGCCGACGAAGCAACTCGCGGACTATTCCCATGTGCGGCCGTTATCTGCGTTCGCGGGTGCTGTGGGGGCGGCGATTATCAGCGCGGTTTTGTGGCAGATACTGCAAACACTGATTGCGATGTACATTGCAAACCCGCCTCATTACGACTTGTACGTGGTGCAGCGCATCACGGGCGTGGTGCGGACCGCCGTGGTGGGCTTATTGTCGTTGGCGAGTGGTATTTCTGGTGTTACTGCGCTAGGATTGCTGCTACTAGGTGGTAAGGTAACTGTTGAATCGTTCCAGAAATCAGGGGACAACGAAAAGTAATTCGAGGGGTGTAGATAGGAAACGCATGTTCTGTATTAAACTTGATGCAGTAAACCCCGTGCCAAATCTTTACGG
>JAAUYH010083715.1_pt1 | contig 13225 bp, 14 predicted proteins | sample 7278061 | NCBI WGS metagenome assembly JAAUYH01 (sample SAMN14350203, study PRJNA611818) | marine sediment metagenome | isolation source: surface marine sediment (0.6m) | place: French Polynesia: Moorea | collected 2018-08
AGCAAATGAAGGTATCATTTTATTCGAAGCGAATTTTGGCAATCTTCCACCCTTAGGGGCACTCCTCTTATCATCAGAATATTGCTGAGCTAAAAAATCAAAGGTATCACCTTGTTGCAATTTCGCATAGATATCATTGATTTGTTTTTTAGTTTGCGCACTGTCTTTCGCTTTGTTCTTAACCATAATATGTGCAACCTCTACTTCACCTTGTGAAGGACGTTTATCTTTCACCTTGATGATATGATAACCAAAGCTCGTCTTAAAAGGCATCGATACAGCACCGACTTCATTTGTATAGGCAGCATTTTCAAAAGGATATACCATGCTAAAAGCCGTAAAATAACCCAAATCACCTCCATTTTTTTGAGCCGATGGATCTTCAGAATAGTCTTTAGCAACCTCCTCAAATGGTCTTCCGTCCAATACCTTAGTACGTGCCTCCATAATCTTCTTATAGGCCATGAGCGTGTCCTTTGGAGATGCTTTTGGGTTTAAACGCACTAAAATGTGACTGGCATTCACCTCTTCTAACATTCTATTGTAAGCCTCTTTAACCAAAGCGTTAGTAACTTTACTGTCTTTAAGGTATGGCTGAATTAGTTGCTCTCTGTATTTTTCTAATTCTCTTTTATAGGAAGTAACCGTATCTAAACCGAAGGCATATGCCTGTTTCAATTTTAATTTATAATTGACATAAAGTTCCAGATAATCTTCAACAGACCGCCTGTTTTCTTCCTCGACGATATCCCTGTTTTTATTAAATACCCGTAAGAATTCATCTGAATAAATCGGTTCATTATCAACAGTAAATAAAACGTCTTTTTTCTGTTGAGCATTTACCGAAAATACCACGAAAGGTATGAGTACGACCAAGAACTTCTTCACTATCATCGATTTACTAAGCTGTAATTTGATTTTGTCAGGAGATTTGTATACAAAACGCACAAAAATATCTGAATATTTTTAGTTTTCTTGTTAAATAAATCACAAAGAAATAACACCTTCGACGTTCGATACTTCCTTGTATTTTTCAATAACAGCATCGGCATTTTTCATTTGAACCATGACCGTTATGCTGCTGTATTTACCCGTCTTTGAAGGTTTCTTCTGAATCACCGCCCCCGTGTGATCAAAAATAGTCTCTATTTCAGCTATTTTTTCTTTACTTGATGGGATAATAAACTTATACATATATTCTGTAGGAAATCGCGTCGTCTCTTCTAAGCTCGATTTCAATTTCTTATAAAATTCATCCTCTTTATTCATCTCTTCGTTTTACTAATTCATTCAAAGACAATACCATTCTTGGTTTGTCGGCAAATTGCTGACAAAAATACCGATATTATTCGTCTAAACTAAATATTTTCTTTTCTTTGTTTTAACAGAATCTTTAACAGGACGAATGCAGCTAAAGGTTGTAATTACAGGAGGGCCAAGCACCGGAAAAACCACCGTCATCAATGCGTTGATAAAGCGCGGATATTTCTGCATGGAAGAGATCTCAAGGCAGGTCACTAGAAAAGCGCAAGAAGAAGGTATTGAGCAACTATTTCTGGAAGATCCGCTCTTATTTAGCAAACTACTTTTGAAAGGAAGGATACAGCAATATAAAGAAGCAAGCAAGGGTAACGAAAAACTGATCTTCTTTGACAGAGGCATACCAGATGTACATGCTTATATGAATTATATGGGTGTTGCCTATCCGGACACCTATCTTAAAAATAGCAGGAACTATAAATACGATTACGTCTTACTCATGCCACCATGGGAAAAGATTTATATTACTGATACAGAGCGCTATGAAAGCTTTGAACAGTCATTGGCAATATATAATCATCTCAAACATGCCTACGAAGACTTAGGCTATGAGGTGATGGAGATTCCTATAACATCTGTTGAAGAACGTATTGATTTTATTTTGAAAACCGTTAATGTATTGTAATGGACGCACCATTAGAGGTACTCAAACACTATTGGAACTACGATACCTTCAGAGAACCGCAAGCTGATATTATTGATGCGCTGCTCAAACAAGAGAATGTTTTTGCACTATTGCCTACCGGCGCAGGTAAATCTATTTGTTTTCAAGTTCCTGCAATGTTATTAGAGGGGGTCTGTGTGGTGATCTCACCGTTAATCGCCTTAATGCAAGACCAGGTTGACAATCTTAAAAAGAAAGGTATAAAAGCTGCAGTGCTATCGGCAACATTAAAACAAAATGAAGTTGTCGACCTTTTTGATAACCTGGCTTTTGGAGGCTATAAGTTTTTGTATTTATCTCCAGAGCGGTTGCAATCAGAATTCATCCAACAAAAACTGAAGCAACTTACTATTAGTATTATTGCCATTGATGAAGCACATTGCATCTCAGAATGGGGTCATGATTTTCGTCCTTCCTATAGAAAAGTGAATGTCATAACCAATATGCATCCTCAAGCAAAGGTCATAGCACTGACAGCTTCGGCCACAACCAAAGTTACCGATGATATCCTTAAAAGCCTTCAACTAAATGCGGTCGTTAGGTTTAAAAGCAGTTTAGTTCGTCCTGAAATTCACTATAGCGTAAAAAAAACCAATGCTGTCCGTCAAGGTATTAAAAACATACTATCAACGAATGGTCAGCCTGCAATCGTATATATGTCCAGTAGGAAAGCAACGAAATCCATCAGTGAGTATTTAAATAAAAATCATATAAAATCGAGTTTTTATCACGGTGGTTTATCACCAATTGAAAAACAAAAATCCTATAAAGACTGGCTTTCAGAAACAACACCTGTCATGGTGGCTACCAATGCTTTCGGAATGGGTATTGACAAAAACAACGTAACCAAAATCATTCATGCAAACCTTCCTTTGAGCATAGAAAACTATATGCAAGAATCTGGAAGAGCTGGCAGAAATGGTAACAAGTCTATCGCTTGTTTGCTCTACAATGATGCATCGATTGCTGAATTCAAAAGCCATTTTAAAAAAGCTTTGGTATCTCTTGATTTTTTGAAGGAAATCTATGACAAATTAAACCAATTTTTTCAAATTGCCTTAGGCGAAAAGCCTGTAGAGCCCTTAGCATTTGATCTAGCCAGGTTTTGTACCACTTATAATGTATCCTACCTGAAGACCTTTAACGCAATCAGTATCCTTGAAAAAGAAGGTATTATTGAACTGACTGAAAATTTGAATAGAAAATCCACTTTAAAATTTATAAGTAACAAACAACAAATCTTTAAGTATAGTGAACAACATGCGCAGCTCGATAAGCTTATAAAAATAGTGTTGAGAACCTATGGTGGGTTATTTGAGCATGACGTAAAAATTGATGAGTTTATTCTCTCGAGAAAGGCAAACCTGGTAAGAGAAAATGTAGTTCAGTTACTTGCGCGGCTGCACAACGATAAGATCTTAGACTACAAGCCTGTACTAAGTGATCAATCTATATCTTTCTTAGTGCCAAGAGAGGATTCATATACCATTAATCGAATCGCAGATAGCGTAAAACAGCGTCAAAAGATCAAACAGGAAAAGCAAGAAGGCGTTTTAAATTATATAGCGAACACCGATCTGTGCAGAACACGTCAGCTATTGAGTTATTTTGGTGAAAAAGAAGTAAAAGACTGTGGATGCTGTGATGTTTGCATTTCAAGAAGTGCTCCGGCAACTTCTGTTGATTTCAACAGTATTTCAGAGCGCATTTTGAAATTATTGGCAAGCAATCCTTTAAGTTCCCGAGAGTTGATAAAGATGCTGAAGCAAGATCAAAATGCTGTGCTTAGCACGCTACAATTATTATTGGATAAGAATAAAATAAGCATAACTTCGCAAAATAAATTTCAACTCAAGTAAGTATGCGCGATTTGCGAATTGTTTTTATGGGTACGCCTGATTTTGCTGTTGGTACTTTGAAAGCGCTTCTAGACAACCACTTTAATATCGTTGCGGTTATCACGGCACCGGACAGACCGGCTGGAAGAGGACGAAAACTCAACCAATCTGCCGTTAAAAAATTCGCATTGGAGCATCAATTAAAGGTCTTACAACCCACCAATCTTAAAAATGAAGAATTTTTAAGTGAGTTGAAATCGCTTCATGCCAATTTACAAATTGTTGTTGCATTCAGAATGCTTCCTAAGGCAGTATGGCAGCAACCTGAATATGGCACGTTTAATTTGCATGCGTCACTATTGCCTGAATATCGCGGAGCAGCGCCAATTAATTGGGCTATCATCAATGGTGAGAAAAAAACGGGTGTCACCACTTTTTTCATTGATGAAAAGATCGATACCGGTGAGATCATACTGCAAAAAGAAGTCAAGATCAAAAAGCATGATACTGCTGGCGATTTACATGACCGGTTAATGGAGGTGGGCAGTAAACTCGTAATTAAAACCGTCGAAAAAATTCAGGAAGGTCCAGTAATAACACAAAAGCAGCCAGATAAAGAATTGAAAGCTGCCCCTAAACTATTTAAGGAAACTTGTAGAATTGATTGGGGTGATTCTCGCAAAAATATCTATAATCATATTAGAGGATTGAGCCCTTATCCTTCGGCATGGACTATTCTACAGAATGGAGATCAACAGATTGAACTTAAAATCTATAGCGCTGCAAAGCAAAAGGAAGTACATAATTATCCGTTAGGAACCTTAGTACCCACAAAAAAAGAATTAAAAGTTGCGGTAAAAAAAGGATTCATTCTCTTACTTGAAATACAGCTTTCCGGAAAACGAAAAATGGCCGTTTCAGACTTCTTGAACGGGTTTTCTTTTGATGAAAATGCAAAGGTGCTCTAAGCCTTTGTTTATTGGGCTTTACAGGATTTTAAAGCTTTTCTTCGGGGGTTATTAACAAATGGCCGTAATTTATCAACAAAACAGGTGTTTTTGGTAGCAAATCTTGCGTAAACCCCTGTAAAATCTATATTTGTTGGGCTTTAAGAAAGCAAAATAGATTTTTTAACCAATTTAATTTTTTAATTATGAACAAATCAGAATTAATAGAATCAATGGCTGCTGACGCAGGGATCTCTAAAGCTGCTGCAAAAAAGGCATTAGACAGTATGATGGGTAATGTAGAGAAAGCACTTAAGAAAGGTAATAGAGTATCTTTAGTAGGTTTTGGTTCTTGGTCAGTTTCGAAGAGGGCTGCGAGAGACGGAAGAAACCCTCAAACTGGTAAATCAATCAGAATCGCTGCTAAAAATGTGGTGAAGTTCAGACCAGGAGCTGAATTAAAAAATTCTGTAAACTAAACAACAGTTTTTCTATAGAAACCCTCATTTTCATGAGGGTTTTTTTATGTGATAAATTTTACTATATTAGTTGAATATTAATTTGTTATGCTGTCGTTGAAGCCAACAAAGGGAAAGTTGCTAGTCGCCGATCCATCTATATGGAATGATTCCTCATTCAATAGATCAATAGTCTTATTGTCTGAGCATAACGACGAAGGTGCCGTTGGTTTTATCATGAACAAACCGTCTATCTACACCATTAGCGACCTGATACCTGAAATAGATTCTAACTTGCGCATCTATAACGGTGGACCGGTATCTAAAGAAAATCTCTATTTTGTGCATCGCATACCCGAAATGATACCCGATAGCATTGAAATTGGTGATGGCATTTTTTGGGGTGGTGACTTTGATACCGTTCAGCAGCTACTCGATGATGGTATCTTGTCAGCAGATGATATTCGCTTCTTTTTAGGATATTCTGGTTGGAGTAAAGATCAATTAAATGACGAATTAGAAACTACTTCTTGGAAGGTTATAGAAAATAATCACAAGAACATCTTCGGCATCCATTATAAATCATTTTGGAAAGACGAACTCATGAAATTTGGTGGCGAGTACCAATTATGGGCGAATGCCCCTGAAAATCCAAGCCTGAATTAAGCCAATAGGGCCAAAGCATTTAATTTTTTTCTTAGTTTTTCAGATACTTCGGTGGTGTAAATCTTACGCCTATATTTGGTAACCGGTTGTATACCAACAATGGCGTTGGTAATAAATACCTCATCAGCTTTTTGCAATTCAAAAGGCGATATTTCAGTTTCCCGGATATCGAAATCTGGATCTTTTTTAAGGATTTCTAACAGTTTTTTTCTAATAATTCCTTTGATACAACCTTCGGTCATGGCCGGAGTCAGAATCGTGGATCCTTTTACTAAAAAGAGATTGCCATTGATGGCCTCCACCAATTGTTTCTTTTCATTTAGCAATAGGCAATTATCGTAGCCGTTTTCAGTCTTAAAAATACTCGCGATGACATTAAGAATCTTGTTATTCGATTTTAAAGTGGACAGTAATCCTGAATACACATAATGATCTTTGAACAATTCAACCTCATAGTCTTCTTTTATAGTTTCATCGAGTTCAGACGCTTCTATCAGAAAGTCTGAGTCATTTGTTAACGGGCTATACAACCCACCCTCTTTTCTAAATATTGAAAAACGTACGCGGGCATTGGCCAGACCAATTGCAGCCGCGAGCTTTAGGATTTCTGATTCAAAGTATTCTAAAGTGAAATTCATGGGAACGTTCATGCGGAGCATGCGCGCGGAAGCCATTAGCCGAAAGTAATGATCTTCGGCGAAATAGACTTTTTTATTCTTGACTTTTATGGTTTCAAAAACGGAATCACCATATTTAAAGCCTCTGTTATTTAAAGAAATACTCGCATTGGCTTTTGGTATAATTTGTCCGTTATAATTAATCATATCAAAAATTTAGATTGCAAAACTACATAAAAAAAGCCTTGACGGTCTCAAGGCTTCTCTTCAATTTTAGGGGTTTACTAGGCCCCTATTGTATGTTTTAATTCATCGATCTGGTTTTCCCAGAACATTTTGGATTCTTCTACTTCATCTTCATCTGAGAAAGCGGTCACAATTAAAGAGACATCTTTAGTAATTTCATCAACCTGAATTCTGAATTCGAAATAGGTATCTTCTTCCTCCTCCAACCATTTAAAGCGAATACGCTCATTGGTTTTATAAGAAATACGCTTAGCCTGTTCTTCAGAATCATCCCAGATAAAGGTAAAGATATCACTACGTGAGTTTACATTATCTGCGAACCACTCGCCTAACCCATCAGGAGTAGACAAGTAATGGTATAAAAAACTCGGTGATGAGTGTATTGGGAATTCTATTTCAAATTTAACTTTGTCAGACATTTAACTTTCTTTTGATAGTGTGACAATATAGATATTATTTGTTTTAAAAAAAACTTTTTTAAAAAATTAAATTCAGCACTTGTAGCGAGTAAATTTGTTGTTATATTTGCAACCGCAAAAACGGCGAGGTAGCTCAGTTGGTTAGAGCGCAGGATTCATAACCCTGAGGTCGGCAGTTCAAATCTGCTCCTCGCTACAAAGAAAAGCTCCAATTTTGGAGCTTTTTTTGTTAAGCACCGCTAAACTCAGATTCAAAGAATCTAGAATATATTCAATAGACAAGTAAGCAAATCATGAATGAATGAATTATGAACTTGGCCCATTATCATTATTCCAAATTCTAGATGTGTTAAAATTTACAATAACGACAAAGTAATTTTTACTTTTATTCTGATAATACCATTTATCTATTCTTATGCCAATATTTGAAATTTTAATTCCTTTGGAAACAGGTTTTTGGGATCCACCAATTGTAGTGCTTAAATTCCTGGGCAAGATTCTATTGGGAATGCTATTTGTTGCCTTAGTATTTGCGGGGATAGCGCTAGTATTCAGGATCATTTGTTTTTTCTTTAAGATAATATTGATCTTGACTCCTTTGTGGCTTGGTGCGCTATCAATTTATTGGGGATATAATTTTAATTGGTGGTTCTTTTGGATATTTTTTCCAATTTCAATTTTAATTTTAATAATAATTTATAATTGGGTTAAAGAAGAGGGAATTGAAAGTCTCGGTAACTGGTTATCAAGATGTATAATTGATTAATTTTCATTGTTTGAAACACAAAAATATGAGTAGTCAAAATTCAATATTGATAGATGGTTTTACACTACATGTTGCTTGCCTATTTAATATTACACCAAGTGAGTATTATAGTCTAAATGAGTTTACAAAAAAAAGTTTTAACACCCTGGTGCAAGCTCTAGTATTGCACGATCAAATTAAAGTAGGAAGTGATGTAATTAACCCCAAAAGGAGATTTCCTGAATTATTCGCATTATTTAATGATTGTCTTTTGGAAGTAGAAACGGTTTTTTCAAATGCAGATACTAAGTCGAAAGAGGATATAATCAGAAGTTACAATATTAACAAAGAAAGGTTCGATGATTTACAAAGAGATGAAAGTTATGAAGATGAACTAACTAGCTACGTCCAGAAGCATTTTTTCGAATCTTCCACTAATCCTACCCGAGAATCACTAAGATCATCTGATCCAGATTTGTTTAATATTTTTTTGGAGCATCAAAAACTTAGAGCAAGAATGTACAACATGGAAGCCGATGCAAATAACCTCGTTTATTTACCATCACCATATAGAGTTGAGTTATCTGAACTTAAAGAGATACAAAGCACTTTTGCTTGGGATTTAATTAATAATTTGGATACCGAAGTTAGACTACAAATCATAAAATCTTTTAAAGAAGACCCAATTTACAAGCGATTACCTTTTGATGTGGCAACTCCTCCATTGCTTAAATATATTATGAATCAAGGTGGAAACCAAAGTATTATGAAATCAGCTCTTGAAATAAGGAACTCTAAGGAGGCTAAAGACTTTCGAAAACTATGCAATGAACTTTTTAGCGCGAAAGAATTGAGAATTAGAACCAAAGTCAAAGATGAAATTAGCGAGTTAAAACAGATTTGGAAAAAGAGTCTTGATCAAAGCAATTTAAGGCAATCACATGAAATTAGTCTAAAGTTTTATGGTTTAGCAGGAAAGATGCCAATATCTTGGAGAAGAAGATTTAAAAGAAAAGCTTACATTTTAATGTACAAAATATCCAATGCGATATAGTTCTAACATTGTCTTTGAATTTCAAAGGATCAAAATTTCGCATTCTTGTTTAAAGTCTACCTTCAATGAGGCCAATTAAATTAATAATCAAGCTTCCGTTTTATTCTTTTGAAACTTAGTACTTATTTTCTCTTTAGGTCTCTCACAAACGATTCAGCGATGCCAGATCTGCTCTTCGCTACAAAAAAACCCAGGCAAAATGTCTGGGTTTTTCAATTAATATAGGTCAATATTCCCTTTTTCAGAACAACAAGTTTTTGTTAATTCCCATAATATTATTCTTGGTATAGGTATTTATAAATGATTCGGTAAAATGTTGCCTACCAAGCAGTTCCTGTTCTTTGAGCAATTCTTGAACCTCTTGTTCTCTATAGGCTTTTAACATCGGCTTACCGAGCTCAGCGTAGCTGTAATGCCAGGGCTCATATTTAAAACCTCTTCGCGCATGATCATTGGTATAGACCTGGTAGAAGCCATATTTATGCGCATTTGTATCCATCCATTCTCTGAAGGTTTTATAAATACCGTAGCCATGATAATTCTTGGTATTTAATGGGTAACGCGAGGTTTTGATCCTGCCATTGACGACATCTATCTCTGTACCCCAGTGATGACGGGAGCTTCCGGGAATTGCCGTATAGCGGATATTGCTGTAGACCGCTTCTTTAGAGGTTAATTGCTTCGAACGATAGCGTTTGTATTTACGCGTCCAGATTAAATTCTGATGATGAAAACTACGGTAACTTGAAACGACACGAATGGAAAAACCATCTTTTTCGGCCTGACGATTCATTTCTAAAAAAGCCTGGTGTGCTTTTTTCAGCATTTTATACCCTTTACCATACAATTGTGGAGTACCCCTCCCAATGAGGTCTCTTTCCGTAAATAATAAATTTTCAGTAGTATTGGTAAAGGCTAAATTAGGTGCCGCTATCAAAGCAATGCTCGCAAAGGCAGATGATTTTAAAAAACTTCTTCTGGAATTCACTTAAACTTATTTATAACAGATATTTGTTGAATCTAAATCTGAATGAGCCACTATACCTCCTGCCCCCCGATAGTAGGGATCATCCAGAAATTATCTTAAGTCTAAATTAGCCGATAGCACTTTCGAAGTAAAGTGCCACAAAACAGAATTATTAACAATAAATTATGCCGATAAACACGACGAGTTTCGCCAGACAGGAGTAATAAAAATTTTTATAATATTTTGAAAATGTGAGTGTTATAAAAATATTATTAACAATTTTATGAACATCACTTATTAACAACTGCTCATAAAACTACTATGTTATGCACGCAAATTTTCGGTGAAAATCAGTGTTTCGAATGTGAATATTTAGCTTTTTTACTACCACTATACATTTGATATTTCACAAAACGACATTCTAATTTACCATTATATAATTTGATCTTTTTTGAAGTCCGCAAGCCGACATTCTTTAGTCCTTGCTCAAAATCTGAAGTGATCAGCCAGGCATCGGTATCGGTATAACCTTGTTTCAAAGTATTGCCAATTTCTCTATAAAAAATAGGAACATCGATCTCCAAACGCTCCCCATAAGGTGGATTAAATAAAACGATTGTCTTACCTTCTACTTCTTTTTCGGTATTGAAGAAATTTTCCTGTTCTAACTTGATAAATTCCTCAAGATTGGCATTTTTTATATTTTCAAAGGCCTTTCTAATGACCGATGGTGCTTTATCATAGCCAATGATCTCTTTATCAGAAGAGCGTATTTTCTTCAGCAGCGAAGCACGGATTACTTCAAATAAGTCTTCATCAAAATTGTTCCAACGCTCAAAACCAAACTCTCGGCGATTGATATTCGCCGGAATCTTATTGGCGATCATCGCGGCCTCAATTAATATCGTACCGCTGCCACACATCGGGTCAATGAAATGTTGCGAACCATCATATCCCGATAGCAGCACTAATCCTGCCGCAAGAACTTCATTTATGGGTGCGATATTGGTAGCACTTCTATAGCCACGCTTATGCAATGAATCGCCTGAACTATCTAAAGAAACTGTACATTGGTCGCGCTGAATATGAACATTGACCTGCATCTTAGGATGCTTAAGATCCACATTTGGGCGCTTTCCATAGTTGTTTCTAAAGTAATCTGCAATCGCATCCTTAGTTTTTAATGCCACGTAATGCGAATGCGTAAACTTATCTGAATTGGCCACGGCGTCAATAGCAAACGTATCATTTTCAGAAATGTATTTTTCCCATTTTATATACTGTAATTGTCTATACAGATCGTTTTCATTCTGAACCCTGAACTTTTTAATAGGTTTTAAAATTCGTACAGCCGTGCGTAATGCAAGATTTGCCTTGTATAGAAACCCAGTATCACCCACAAAAGAAACGCTGCGCACTCCCTCTTTTACTTCCATCGCCCCCAGGTCACGAAGCTCTTTCGCTAATAAACTCTCAAAGCCATAGAGCGTTTTCGCCACCATTTTAAAGTTTTCATTCATTTGAGTCCAAAATTTTAAGCAAAAGTAATTGAATCAATTGATTTCTTATTTTTGTGCTTCACTTTTTTCTATGGAAGTTCAAAAAGACTGGTTTCAAGATTGGTTCAATACGGGATATTACCATATTCTTTATCAGGATAGGAATGATAAAGAAGCGCAATTATTCATGCGTAATCTCACCGATTTTCTCCAATTGAAACCTTCCAGTAAAGTATTGGATTTACCCTGTGGCAGGGGACGACATGCCATCTACTTGAACTCTTTAGGGTTTGATGTTATTGGTGCTGATCTCTCAGAAAACAGCATTGCCTATGCCAAACAATTCGAAAATGACACATTGAAATTTGAAGTACATGATATGCGTCATAATTTTCAAACCAGGTTTGATGCTATTCTCAACCTTTTTACCAGTTTTGGCTATTTCGATGACGAAGAGACCAATATCGAAGTACTTAAAATCTTAAAAAAAGGATTAAAAAAAGATGGGGTGCTGGTCATAGATTTTCTGAATGTTGCCTATGTAAAAAATCATTTAGTGCATGAAGAAACGTTAACGAAAGGTGCTATAGATTTCAAGATCAACCGGTCAATTCATAATGGATTCATCGTGAAAGATATACGCTTTACGATTGACAATAAAGAATACCATTTCACCGAGTATGTACGCAATATTAGCCTTCAAAAATTCGAAGAATATATCGATAAATCCGGATTAAAATTAAAGCATATCTTTGGCGACTATAATTTGAATGCATTTGATCCTCAAAATTCACCCCGTTTAATTTTAGTTTTAGCATGAACTACATCGCTTTAATTTTAGCTGTTGTTTTTGGGTTTTTAGTTGTTATTTTAGTAAAACCCAAGACCAAAACAGTTCGTCTACTGCTCTCATTTAGCGGTGCTTACCTGCTGTCGATCACGGTTTTACATCTAATTCCTGAAGTGTTTGAAACAGGGCGGCATAATATTGGTCTTTTTATACTCATGGGAATACTGTTGCAAACCATTTTGGAGTTTTTTTCAAAGGGCGCTGAACATGGGCACGTGCATATTCACGGAGAGTTAAAGGCGGTGCCCTGGTTATTGCTAATTAGTTTAGGGTTGCATGCTTTTGTGGAAGGCATTCCACTACATGCCAGTGAAACGGACGAGTTACTTTGGGGAATTGTGATTCACAAAATACCGGTAACCCTGGTTTTAGCCGCATTCTTACTTCATACACATTTACCAAAAATGACCATTTATGTTATACTTACTGTTTTTGCATTGATGAGCCCCTTAGGCGCATTTGTGCCCGAATACTTTCCTTTTTTTCAGGTATACCACGTTGAAATTACTGCGGTTATCATTGGCGTATTTTTGCACATAGCTACAGCTATTCTATTCGAGAGTTCACAAAATCATCAGTTTAACATCAGTAAGTTTCTCGTAGTTTTATTCGGGTTTTCAGTTGCTTATTTGAGCACTTTGATTGGGCACTAATTCTCAAAGTATAGCTGTTACCCCTGTAATAGACTTATTATTAATTTAAAGTAGATGCTTTACTATTGGTAAGGATATAATTAAAATGTTCTACATCATCGGCATTCAATTTTAATATTCCTGTTACGATCACAATGGTGTCGGTTTTAAAGTTTTGTTTACTCGTAAACTGTAACTCCATTGCAGTTTCCGGACCGCCAATTCCACAAAAAAAGCAGGCAGACATTGGGCCTTTTGATAATACGTACATATTCTTTCGAGGGTCAATATTTAAAAAATAAC
>JAAUYH010098525.1_pt1 | contig 13224 bp, 11 predicted proteins | sample 7278061 | NCBI WGS metagenome assembly JAAUYH01 (sample SAMN14350203, study PRJNA611818) | marine sediment metagenome | isolation source: surface marine sediment (0.6m) | place: French Polynesia: Moorea | collected 2018-08
AAATCGTAGCCAGTGCTGCCCCGATATTGTTCGAACGCGGCCTCCGCAGCTTCTTGGTCACCCCCAAGACCAAGAAGCGCGGCACTGAGGCCACCAGCCATCTGGCCGGTCTCTTGAGCCTGCACCACGCCCTCATTACCCCGGAGATAATTGAATCCGGCCATGGACTGCTTGGCGGCTTTTTTCTTCGCGCGGTTACCTAGGATGGCGGAGCCGAGGCCGGCGGCGGCGGATATGAGGCCCATTTCAGTTTCCCAGCTACTGTTTGGACGCCATTATTTCAGCAAACCGCTCCCTTGTCAAAACATAGAAGTTGTTTTTGATTCGCTCTGCACCGACGGCGCGATTGAGGATGCGAGCCTGTTTCTCATAAGGGTGGCCGGTGGGTGTGATGCCCACCAGCGCCTCGTAGGTCTTGAATAGTTCGGCCAGCAGCTTCCTGATGTCGTCCAGGTTGGCGCCGACCGGGCAGAACCAGTGGACCTCGGCGGAGCCGTTCCACTGATCGTCGGCCAGAACCCAACACATTCCTTCGCGCAGCACCGTCCAATCGTCTCCAGAGACAATAATCTCAAACTGTTGGCTGGATTCGTGCTTGCCGAAGTAGCGGTATGCGTCTGGGTACTGGTGGAGCATTTGTTCCAGAGGACTCATGCTCGCCACCGACCTTCTGCGTTCTGAGTGATGATCGTCCGTTTCCCATTCGGGTACGTCAACACGTGCGCTCGCTTCCAAGACCCCGGTCCCTTGTTGTAACCTTGCTCCAGATTACCAGTGATACCGGCCACGTAAAGGCCGTCTTGGATTTCCGGCGAATGTTTGTCGCCGATCGTCAGACGCGTGGCCATACGGGTGAAGCTCGCGACCGAACCCTTGGCACCGTTCGGACCGTCATGCCCATGGTATCCGTTCTCGATACCGCCTGTCTCTTGGCATATTTGGAACGATCCACCAAGGGGCACGAACCCGATACCGGCGAGCTGACGCGGATCTTCCTGCTTCAGCGCCCACAAAAGGATGTCGAACGTCTCATCCTCTGCGGCCAGCGCCTCATAGAAGGCGAGGTTGCAGCGATGCCAGTAGGCGATGTTCCGCGTGTCGTTCCGATCTGGCGGTCGCTTGGCCCACTGCAGCAGTCTGTCATCATGGTTAGAGTAGATGACGACTGGCTGAGTGTGCTCGCGCTCGATCTGACGCAGCAGCTCCGCGCCGAGGCGAATCTGGTACTGCATGTCTGACAGACCTTTGGCGTCCATCTCGGCCTTGTGCCACGCATCACCAATAACCCAGCGTGAGTGCGCCTCAATCGAGAGAAGGTCGTGGATGAACGCGTACTTCGGACGCAGCGCGTTGATGAGCGAATCAGCCCGGGTTCCCCAAAGCCAATCCGCGACGTGCTCCTCGACGGACGGGGAGTGGAGGTCACCGAGGGTCGCGGCTTCAATCCGGTTCCCATGCGAAATGTTCCCGTTGCGAACCACGATGTCGAGGTCTTGGAACGACCCATCGGAGATGGCGGAGATGGGGCGGTGCCAGGCGGATCCGTCGTCCGTCACCTCGACCAACGTGGCGCCGAGAATGTGGTGGAACTCCGCCTTCATCCCGGCCTTCTTCTGGATGTAGTTCGGGATGGTGACGGCGCCCGTGGTCATCAACGATGGCACATGCGATCCTTTTGGCGCCGGAGCGGTCTGGTAGGCGAGCTTGGCGTGCGGGAAAATCGCGTCACGACCCTGCGAGTAGGTCAGCAGACCGGACAGGGGCCGGGCCGCCGTCGGCAGGGTGTTCATCTCCGCGTGGAACATCACCGGGCCGAGTTCGATCGGGTCGAACCGCATGTAATCGCGAATCTCTTTCCGGTACGTGTTCGTCAGAGTCATGCGTTCGGTGTGGCGCATCGTCTGATAGGTGAAGCCGCCAATCAGAATTTCCGCGTCGATATGTTTGGCGTAAGCCTGCAGGTTGTTCCAGAACCGAGGGTGGATGTCGGTGTCGTCCTGCGCCGACGTGATGAGCCAACGGTGGACGGCTCCGCGGCGGATCTGGGCAGGGGACACACCCGCGGGCGCGAAGAGGGACCAGTCGGGAGAGTAGTGATCCTCGCCGCGCAGCGCGCGCTTCTCCTGTGTGCGGAGGAACCCATTGATCTTCTGACTGGTCTCTGGATAACCCTGGGCCTTCAGACGCTTGTGTGCTTCCTGAACGGAAGACCCTTTGCCGCCGTCATGTCGCTGTCGCCAAGGGTTGAAGCCGTCGCGCAGACACTGTTCGATCGTGTTCTTGATGCGCTGCGCGCGTTCGTGGGGAATCGGGGGAGTGGGCATGGCAGTGCTTTCCGATTTACGAGTTACAGAGAAGTCTTGGAAACGTTGGCGACGTAGGTTGAACTGCCCTCCAAACAAACTCGTCCGTCATGGGGATAGTAGACGTAGGTCACGGCGCTGTCTCCGACCTTTACGTTCCCGGGCTCTACGTCACCGAGCGCAAACGTGGTCGCTTGACCGGGACCATAGAAACCTAGAACGTCGGTCTGAAAGATGCCGAATCCGCCGATGCTTTCGGCAAGGTTGTCCCAATTTGACCCATAGTCGGACGCGGGGGCACACACAGGTTCAGCGAGAACGCAGACCTCGGCGGCCAGCTCGGCGGTAAAGGGTGTCACTTCGCACTCCCCAGCTTCCTGTGCCGCGGCGTTGCTGCACATCCCGAGCACCAGAAGCAAGGCGGCGCCGACGAGGAAAATCTGGAGCGGGCGCTTCAGGGCGAGGAATTTGGTCTTGAGCTTTTCAAACATGATCGTTCTCCTATGTTGCCCGACCAGTAAGGCACACAAGATAATGCGGTGTCAAGGCGTCAAAGATTAGCGATAGGCGTAGACGGTCACGTCGTACTCTATGTTCCCGGCAGAACAGAACAATCTGATTCCGTCGTTGTCCTCCACCGATGCGCGGCGACCAGCGGCTAAACCGCTGTTCATCGCGCCGGAAGAGTTGATTCTCTGCGCCTCAGCGCGGACCGCGGTGGACCAAGAGTTGTCTCGGGGGTGGTAGACGTGAATGTCGCCAGCCCAGTATTCATTTAGCGCGTTGCCGAGGTTGGTCGCAAGACGCATCTCGGTCGCGGAGTTGCTTTGGTTCGTCGCGCTGGCGCCCGTGTCATCTTTCCGGTCATCGATCCAGTCGTAGGACGCGGGAGAGGAGGTGACCGTCGCGAAATTATCCGTCGTCGTGCGAGCCAGCAGGTTCACCCCGTCATTCACTGGGCTGAGGCGGCCGCAGATGACGTACTTCCTGACCCCGGGTAGGATGAACGGTATGTCCAGGTTCGCGCTGGTCCCAACGAATCTTGCGACCCGCCCCATGCTGGCGCTGAAGATCGTATCGTTGTGCTGCAAAGTGCCGGCGATGTTGGTCCGCTTAGCGGAGTTCGCATCTGCGTCTATCAAGGTGGCGCCGGATCCTACGTTCACGTCGAAACCAAGTTGAGACGCATCGCCTTCGCTGTCGAAGTTGTTACCGTGGATCAAGACCTCGTGAGCGGCGGCCGAGAGGTTCAGCCCTCGATAATCCGCGTCGTTTCCGCGAATAGTTGATCGACGCACCCGGAGGTCTTCTACACCCCCAGTGCCCTCGACACTGATATTGCCTCCGGGGCTGGTGAAGTTGGCGTAAGCGTCGAAGAAACAGTCATTCACCCAAGCGTCGACAAACCGTGTCGAACCAGTGTTCTCAAACACCGTGTGGTAGCCCGTGGTGCCACGATAGTTCACGAGGCAGCGCTCTATGTTGACACGCGCCCAGGTCGCGCCGGAGCAACGAACGAACTTCATCAGACCGTCAACATTGTTACCATACAGGTTGCACTCGAAGATAGAGTTGTCCGTGGTGTTGCCGGAATCGATGAAATAGTCCGTGTTAGACGCGTTCCCGCCCACATATTCAAGACCGTATAGGCGGTTGAACCCAGATAGAGTGAAGCAGCTTCCGCTGGCGGCGGTGAATTCGATACGGCAGCTCTCAGCTACGACAGATACGAACTGCGGAATGGTGACACCGGCGGACATGGATAGGCCGCGTGTCAAAATCTTGATCTTGAACGGATTGTCGAAAGTCGGACCTGTTGTCTCCGCGTTGACTGCGTCGATGGCGTCCTGAATCGTCTCGTACCCAGAGGCGGTGGTGCCCGTGACGAGGTATTCGTCGGGCGCGCTAACCGCGCTGACTTGGATGAACTCTACCCCGTCCTCCGTCGCATTCACCGCCACTACGCGGCCAGCCTGACCGGTGTAGGTTGCAGGGGTGTCGGTGAGGTTCAGGAGGGTGTTGTCCTGCCAGATCGGGTCGGCACCTGGACCTTGTGTCACCAGAACGCGTCCCGCGGTGGACGGTACGAGAAGAGCCCACGCGTTCTCACCTCGAATCAGTAAAGATCCTCGTGTGTTACCGATCAGGTCGATCAGGTTGGAGACGCCACCGGGAGTTGTCAAAGGATTTGCGATCGCGAGGAAGTCCGTCCACCAACGCATGAACTCTGGTGTAGGCCGCCCTTGAGCGTCCGTGATCTGCATGTTTATATTCAGAGGAGCAACGCGCTGCGGCATGTTATTCCCCCATATCAGCTTCGCACCGCCCTATAAATTTGATTCCGCCGGTGTCGTAAAGTCGGAAAATACGCCCAGGGTGTGCGAACGACCCGAGTCCGCGGAACTCCAGACGCTGCTTGGTGTTCGTCGTCAGCTCGATCGGGAACTCGTCACTCCATGTCGCGCCTTCGTCGTCGGAGAACCGCATATTCAGCACGGGTGCGATGGAGTCACCCGTGCGGCCGGCGGAACCGATAAGCCGCAACGCGTAGTTCTGCTGGTGGTCATTACCCTGCGCGAAGACGATACCCCGGACCTCGTAGGTTACAGGGCGCCAGCCCTCGTCGAGGTACGTGTCTGGCACCATCTCCCAGACGTTGCCGTTCTGAGCGTCACCCCCTACGATTTTGCGGCCAGTCTGCCAGTACATCCCGTTCTTGAAGTTGAAGGCCCCGTCGAAGCTGGGAGTGTCGAATTTCGTCCACTGCTGAGACGTCAGATCGTAGACCAACGTACCCCGGTTACCGAGGTCGAGACAGTAGAAGGTGTGTCCATCCCAGTCAAACCACCACGCCCGCTTGAGTGGGTTGTCGATGAACCCGGTCGTGAACACGACCTGCAGAGACGATGAGGTCTGGCGGTGGCGTTTACCGGTGCTGCCCTGCCGAACAACCTGCATGACCGCCTGCTGCGCGCGAATATGAGGCGCGATGCTGGCCGTCACCAGCTGAACAGACGCGCTAGTCGCGCGCACGCGTCCCGGCACGGATGATATGACCGACTGCAGGGTGGCGACAGTGACCCGGGTCGTGTTCCCAGGTGTGGCCGCTGTCTCTACGGCCTGCAGGGCGGCGCTGGTTGATCTTAGGTTTGCCATTACGCCGTCCTGTTAAATCGCAACCGACCTCCGATGATCGTGGACGGGGTAAGCCCCGATGCGGTGTCTGGGTCTTCCTCGTGCACCTGCCGGAACCAAGCCGGGTTCAAGTCGATCGGAAGAGCTGTACCGGCGCCGACCCCCGCAGACGGACCCACAAGGTCGAGACGAAGGTCGGCGGCGCCGGCGTCGGTCTTGTAAGCTCGCACCGTGGCCTGCACCGCGAGCACACCCGATGTCTCGATCGGAAGCCGCTCGATGGCGAAATCGGCGTCCGCAGGAAGGTCTTGGCCGCCGGTGAGTGTCGCGTTGTCGAACGAGCCGTTCGCGACCGTCTCGGTGGTTGCGATGCTGTTACCAGCAGCGCCGATCGTGATGGCGCGGAGACCGAACTGCGGGCTGACGATTTCCAGCGCTGTCGCAGACGTGTTGGCTGTCGTGCCTGTCCCGTAAACTGTGCCTTCTCCAGCCCCACCGTTGATCGCGGCAATGGTGTTCGAGATGGTCGTGGCGACGTCTACGCCAATGATGATTTCGTTTGCGGGCGCCCCGGTAAAGGACGTTCGGTAGGTGTAAGTCTGCGACCCAACCGTGATCGTCTCGGCAGCGGCCGGCTGACCCGTGAATGTGAACACGCCGTCGGCAAAGAGATAGGCCCCTTCGATGAACGTGTCGTCCCACGCAGGGCGCTGGTTCAGCACCTCAAAAGAGAAGTCACCATCACCCGGGGTATCAGCGGTTACCGGGCTGGCGTTGATGGTCAGCGTTCGAGCGTTCGAGGACTCATCGTCGATCACACCTCCGTCGAAACCCATCAGCAGCTCAACGCTGTTGAACTGGGCGTCGGAGCCAAGGTCGCGACCAAACGCGGTAGTCGCCGGGGTGTAGTTGGTGCTGTAGCGTCCGACTCCGATCGTGAACCGGACTTCGTCGAGGAAGCCGTTGAATGCGGTCGCTGTGTCAGGCGTGGAGCCGGTGCCGAAACCCGCGGCGATACCGAGCGAGGCCGCGCCGTCGAAGTACGAGTTCGAGTCGGCCACCGGGCCGCCAATCTCGATACCGTCTATGTAGATGCTGGTCTCAGCGGTCTCGCGGACAAGCGCGAGGCTGTACCAAGTGTCAACCAGCGGCGCCCACGGGATGCTCTTGACCTGGATTGGTGTGGAGCCGTCCGTCGTGACCTCCCAGATGAGACCTGCGGAGTCCGCATCGTAGTAGAGGCGATACGACTGGTCGCTGGGTCCGGCCCATTTGTCGAGGATGATCGCGGTGGCGCCGATGCCGGTCGGTATCTCTCCGAACCGGATGCGGGTCTCGAAGGTGAAGTCCGCGGTCCCGATGGTGAAATCGGCGTTGTCCGGTAGGCGAATACCAGTTTGGTTGACCGTGGTGTTCAAGACACCGTCTTCGATGTCGTCGCGCGGGCTGAACGTCCAGTCCGATCCGGCGTCCTCCGTGCGCATTTCCTGCGCCGAGACGAACACCTGCCCTAGGAACGTGTTGTTGTAGGTGCCGGAGGTATCGTACTGGACAATGTCGCGGATTGCACGTTCACTCTGGTCCGCGACGTCGGTGTCCTCTTGAACCAGGGTCGCCGGCAGCCACGACAGGACGTCGATGTTGTTAAGGACGCCAGCGGGCTGCGTGGTTTGGGACGTGGCCGCGAGACCGGTACCGGTGAGAACAAGGTTCCCAGCAGAGATGTCGCCGACGTAGCAGTCGAAGTCGATCGTCGCGTCTGTGGGGTTGGCCACGATGCGGAAATTCAGCGAGTACCACGTGTTCGGCGCAATCACCGGCGCGGAGGAAATCAGAAGAACGTTCGGCTCTTGACTGTAACCCGAAGCACCCTGAGACGCCTGCAAGGTCTGACCATCCACCAGTTCAAGTCGGCCGGCGGTGTTGACCCGCAGCGACGCGCGGATTTCGCCGTTGGTGTCGCAGAAGTCGCAAATGTATCCTCCGCCGCGTGCCGACGGTAGAACATCGGTGCTGAAGGCAACGTGCATGTAACGAGTGGTGCTGGTTGCGCCTTGGAACGCCCACCGAATACCCATGTCTGAGAGACGGCTCTGTAGAGCGGTCGATCCAAAGCCGGAGTCATCAATGACGGTCAGCCCGTTGGCAACCAGAGCGTAGTCACCCTGTCGAGCGCCCCAAGCAGGAGCCTTAATTTCGTACTGGCCGAGCGGCCGCCAGCGATCGGAAACCAGCGTGAATGCGGGAAGAGCCGTGAAGCCGTCTCCGAGCATGATATCGTTCGTCATTGTGAACGAGCTGGTACCAAGACCACCGTCCACCCGCCCACCGCTGGATGGGCCGTATTGGTCCATGCTGGAAACGTAGATAATGCCCATCTTATCCTCCGAGCGCTTCGCGAATCACTTCTTCAACACCGTGGTTTGACACCCGCTGTGCGGATCCGCCGATAGCGTACACCACATTGTCGGCTCCGACAAGGAACACAGTTCCCTTGACGTTCACCGCGCTTCCCTCGATCGCGCCGCGGTCATAGACCCGGCCAGGAACAGGGGCGAAGGGTGCGTCGAGGTCACCTGTTGGATACCACGCTTCGGTCGAGCTCTCTCCGACGAACATGGCGGTGTCGCCGACAGTGAGAACATCCAGCACGTCGTCAGGCTGGCTTTCAGCAGTGGCGAAGTTCAACGCGTCTATCGTGACTTCGCCGGGCTCGATGTAATAAAACCGGTCGGTGTTCCCCAACGCCACGAGAACGTATTTTTTCAGAATTGTGACGGAGACGGGCGGAAGTCCGTCGGGGACCGCCACCCCAGAGAGACCGTGTACTCCGCCTCCGCTCATCGTAGCGCCACCGAACGACAGGTTCGCGGATGTCTCCGTGGTGGAGTAGGTGTTCGCAATCGCAAGGTCGGTCTTCGCCGTGAAGACGATCGGGTCACCTGGGTTCACGTCGCGCGCAGCCGAAACGTCGGAGTTCTGACCGCCAAGGGTCGCACTGTAAGTGACGCCCTGTATGCCCGTGAAGTTGATCGCAGCCACGAGGTTGTCGAGGTCTTCGTCGACGTCCGCTCCAAGCGTAACCTTGAACGGATCGCCAGACGTTCCCACGCCGCTTCCAGGTGCGCCGCTCACCCACTGGTAGTAGGTTCCGTTGATTTCGACTTGATCGCCCGCCGACGGCCGGCCGGTCTGCGATAGAGTGGCTGTGGCCCTCGTGCCTCCGCCGTAGAATTGAAGCAGGTTCCCATCAGCGACGAATAGCCGCTCATATCCTGCGCCGGAGACACCGGCCATAGACACGGATCCAGATCCGAATACAACCCCAGTAACGGATATGGAAGACAAATCAGTCTCGATGCGATACAGGGTCTCGCCGGAGACGACGAACAGAGCTCCGCCGAACAGGCCAGACAGGGAAAAGAACCCACGTATCTTTCCCGCGCCCCAGCCGCCTACCAAACCCGTGGATGGACGTGCGATTAGAGATGCGCCCTCTACTTGGGAGGGGTTTTGCTCAAAAATGCGGTTTCGGATGACGGACTCGGCGAAATCTGCGAGTGACCGTTCCCAAGACGTGAAATTGAGGGGGACCGGTACGATTTGCGCCATCAGAATGTGTTTCCTTGCTCAAAGGCCGATCCACCGCGAGCGAAGTCATCACCGCGATCGTGCGTCTGGAAGGATGGATACCCACCTGGCTCTCCAACAATCTCGATACCCATCTGCTGGTACTGTCCTCTGACGAACGTGTTCATCTCGCTGTTGCGAGCCAGCGTGCTGGCGCGCGGGTCGTTTCCGAACCGCGGCGCGAGGCGAAGGGCCAACTCCGTGATGAAGTAGTCGTTGAACCACACTGGAAACGGGAGTTCCCCTGTGAGGCTAAGATCCTCAATCTCCACCCAGCTCGCGCGATCAGCGCGGTATACCCAGCGACGGGTCGGGAGCCGATTGGCCGGCCAGTCCGGTGTGATGACCAAAGTGTCATCGGACCCAGTGAGTCCAAACAGCTGACCGTTGGCGTTCAGAGTGATCGCAGCCGTGCTACCGACGTCGACGAACTCCATCAGTGCACCGTCGTCCGGCTGGTACTGGAAGAAAATCTCGGTCGCGTTGGTCACTTTCACCATAAGGCGGGTGTTCGCGGGAGGGTTCTTCACATCGTTCGGCGGAAGAACCCCAGAATCTCCGGGTGCCTGCGGATAGTTCGCGCGAAGTGTCGCGTTCAGCTGAGGCCAGGGCACCCACCACTGCTTCAGCTTCGTCCCCACACCCAATCCAAAAAAGGTGTGAGTCAGCGCTTGCAGAAGCACTAAGGCCTCTGCAAGCTCTGCGTCAGTCGGCGTGGCCCCGATAGCCTTGTAATTGGACTCTCGGTAGGCCGGGATGATTATGTCCGTTTGGACGGTCATCAGGACGCTGCGCCTCCGTTCACGGTGTCAGAACCAGCGGCGGCTTCAGCGGCTTTTGCGGCCAGATGCTGGTCGAGAAGGGCTTCAAGCTCTTTCAGCTTTTCGAGACCGAGCTGAGGTTTGAACTCGACGGAGTGCTCCGTCAATTTCGCCTTGATCCGATCACGCTCTTCGTCGATCACGCGCTTCTCTTCGGCGGATGCGGCTTCCTTGGCGGCTTCAGCCGCGGCTGCGGCTTCCTTGGCTGCGGCGGCATCTTCTGCGGCCTTGCGGGAAGCGGCGGCTTCAGCGGCCTGAACGGCGCCTGCAGCGGCGTCAGCCTGGACTTCGTTCACGCCACCGGTCACAGCGTCGTCATAGTCGACGTAGCCTTCGGGACGCTCTTCCTCGCTGTTGATGACGAGCCAGTCGTTCAGGTTCGAGCCCTTATACACCATCTTCGGAAATTCCTGGTGCTTGTAGGGTTGGTCGATGTTCTGGGTTTGCATGTCAGTCTCCGTTTGGGTTCTGTGCCATTTGGCATAACCGTGCACTCACGGTACACAAAAGCCCCGCCCCGGTAAAGGGACAGGGCTATTTCTTGCTCAATCAGACCACGGTTTAGACCGTGCCGAAGAACTTCACACCACGCCAGCGGTCTCGCGGCTGGGCCTCGACGAAGACGTCGATACGGCAGTCGTGCCGGCCGGTCTGCGGGTCCGAGTAGAACCAGAGACGTGGCATCAAAGGCGCACGTGCGCCGCCCTGCTCGGAGTCGTTCTGAGCTTCCGAAAGGCTGCGACGGTAACCTTGGCCCGTATAGGGCAGCATCAGTTGCGCCGAGTGGGCCACAATCGCCTCTTTCTTGAACATGATGCGCGGAATGTACGTGGTCGACGCGGCGCCAACGAAAGTGACGACGGCGTTGTCGGCCGGTGCCGCATCCACGGTAGCGTGCGCGTTGTTCACGTCCGTACCACCCTGCACGACGATCGCCGGGAAGATGGTCACGGTCGCTTCGCCCGTACCGTCGGCCGTTGCGTCAGCGACGACAACGAACTGCTGCGCGAACCCGCGGGACTGGTTGATGTTCCGATCCCAGGAGTTCACACCCGCGATGGTGAAGATTTCACCGGCGGTGATGGTGGCGTTCGCGCCGAGACCGTCGATGACGAGGCTCTGAGTCAGATAGCGACCGTTCACCGCGCCGGAGTCGGCCACGGCGGTATAGTCCACGTTCTGCGCAGCACCGTCAACAGCACCGTTGGTGCGAGTACCGGTGGTGAGGCGTGCCAGCTGGTTCGTGGTCTTGACCGGGATACCGTCCATCATCCCACGGAAGCCGCGGCGCATCGCACGCGAACCCTCGGACGCCAAGGCGGCGTTGTCGTTGTAGATGAACGACGCGAGGTTCGTGTGGTCGACGTGACGGAACACCTGGTTGATGTCCATATCGGACTCCAGCCCGATGTCAGCGAGACGCTGACGCGCGGTCGCGGACTCGATCGGGTTGTCGAGATCCTGACCGGGTGTGCCGGTCGACCACGGGAACGCTTTCATAGCGACGTCCGCAATGTGGTAGTCGATCACGGCCGCCATATCGGACATGGCGTTGTTCAGCGCGGTCGCGCGCCGGGCATCGCCGATGGTCTTGATGTGTTCGATATCCGTGGCGCCCATGGACGCGCCGAACACCGTGTTCAGCGTGAAAGTCTGCGCACCGAATGCCGAGGACTGAGTGCCGCCGGAGAGGTCGGCGACCGCACCAGTGGTTTGGGTGATGTTGTAATTCGGGCCAACCTGTTCCGAAACGGTGAAACCGTTGCGGTCGTTGAACTCATCCGGGTGAACTTCCCAATCGATCAGATCGGAGAACACGAGGTTGTTCCGAAGGGTTGCCATGATCGTTTTCAGGATCAGGCGAGACTGAGGTACTGTGATCGTCATCTTGACGCTCCCAAGTTAGCCAAAGAACGCTTTGTCGAAGTCGTCCTGACTGGCAGGTCCATATTTGCCCCCATCTCCCTTCGACTTGTTGCGGTTTTTCTTACGCAAAGGGTCGGGTGCTTTCGAACGCTTCCTTGCGGCGGAGCGGGCCGAGAATTTCCCTTCCAGCTTCCCAATTTCACGAGCACGTGAAACAGGGTCCATCTTGGTGATGGCCAGAAGTTCAGGCAGATTAGACGCCAAGTGGTAGGCGATGTCAACAGCCTTATCGGAATCGGCCACAAGTCGGGCAAGGTGCGCGTCAAAGGTGGCCTTGTTCACGACTTCCGTGAAGTTCGGGTGGGCCTTCGATTCATCGCCTTCCTTCATAATGGTACCGATACGTTTGGCGTAGTGTTGATCCAGCTCGGCGGCTTTCGCTTGGTCCGTACTGGTCTGCGCATCCTGCTGAATCTTGGCGGTTTTCACCGCGACGCCGTGTTCGATCTTGGCTTCGATGAACTTCGGGTCCACCTCACCATATTCGAAATCGGACGCCTTCGGTTCAGCCGGAACCTGTGCGGGCGCGGTCTCGCCGGCCTTGGCCTCCAGAGCCGCCACACGCTCCTGCATCTTCTGCAGTTCAAGGTTGGCCGCAAAGGCTTCCTCTTCGGCCTTGCGGCGTTCGGCGGTGACTTCGGCAATTCGTTCGTCGGCAGACGACTTTTTCTTCCGCTTGACCTTCGGGACCGCGGTTAAGTCCTTTTTGGACTTCGGTTCGTCGTCCGAGTCGTCATCGTCGGAATCGTCGTCGTCCGAGTCGTCATCGTCGAAATCGTCGTCGTCCGAGTCGTCATCGTCGGAATCATCTTCCAGATCTTCCGGTTCGAGGTCGTCATCGTTGGCATCGTCGGCATCGTCGTCATCGTCACCGTTCATGGCGAGAAATGCCTGCGCACCGGGCGACAGATCTACCGACATATCGTCCTCGACTTCCTCGGGACGCTGCTGGGGCTTTTTGGCCATAACTTACTCTCCTGTCTGACCTTGGGGGTTTTGCGCCGCTTGCTGGCGCTCCTGAGTTTGCTGTCCAACGGCCTGCGCAGCGGCGAGACCTTGGCTCACAATGTCGATTTCCTGCTGGTCGATCTGGACACCGACCTGCGCGGCCTTGATTTCGTTCGCGTCGTCCTCCAGCTCGACCTTCCGAGCTTGGACGCCAATCTCCGAACCATCCTTCATGGCCTGAACTTCCTGCTTCACGGCACGTGCAACCATCTCGCCGATCGTGGCGAGCTCTTTCTGCACACCAAGCATGAACATGGCCTGCTGCTGCTCCATCTGGGCCTCTTGGGCAGCGCGATTCTGCTGCATCAACTGCTCATACCGTTCACGACGGCGGCCAGTCAGGCGTTCTGGATCGAGCATACCCTCCGGTAAGAGCATAGCCATACGCTCCTGAAGCTCCT
>JAAUYH010107585.1_pt1 | contig 13224 bp, 7 predicted proteins | sample 7278061 | NCBI WGS metagenome assembly JAAUYH01 (sample SAMN14350203, study PRJNA611818) | marine sediment metagenome | isolation source: surface marine sediment (0.6m) | place: French Polynesia: Moorea | collected 2018-08
ATCGTGATGGGGATAATACAAAAAATCATCGAACCCGTACTATAGACAAGCTACAGAATTTTTCTACAGTAAGCGAAGCTCAGTTCTGAAGAAAGATTAGTTCCCTATTGAGGAGAGGAGATCTCGTGATTTTCAAGTATGACGAGGTCACTCCTAAAACTCTCAATGAGAAAGCTGCGAAGAGAGTATAAGCAAGATCCTAAATAAAACTAAAGTTTTTCAGTAACCTTGGCGAATGATAGTAGCTTAAACAAATATTGAGTCAAATATCTTCAAATGCGATCACGAGGAAAAGATTCGATTTAAAGTGAGAAAAAATAAATTAATGTCCTTGAGAAAGATCTAACCAAAAGTTTTGAGGAAAGGAGTGAAAAAATTCATTGAAAAGCAATCCTCTAGTAAAAAAAATTCTTATCTTAGCAGCTAATCCCCTTGGAACATCAAAGTTGCGCCTAGATGAGGAAGTGAGAGAAATTGACCAAGGGCTAAACCGTGCTAAACAGCGAGAACAGTATGAGTTGATTCAAAAATGGGCAATCAGAACTGATGATATTAGAAGAGCATTATTGGATATAGAGCCTCAATTCGTTCATTTTTGCGGTCATGGAGATGGAGAGAATGGTCTAGCTTTTGAAACAGAAAATGGCAAAGTCAAATTAGTAAGTACTCATGCCTTAGCTGGATTATTTGAGTTGTGTCAAAAGGATATTGAGTGTGTCATTCTTAACGCTTGTTACTCTGAAGTACAAGCTGAAGTCATTAGCCAACACATTAAATATGTTATTGGCATGAAGCAAGAAATTGGAGATAAGTCAGCAATTAGATTTGCTGTTGGTTTCTATGATGCTATTGGCGCAGGACGGTCTGTTGAAGATGCTTATAAGTTTGGTTGTAATGCTATTGATCTAGAAGCGATTTCAGAAGAGCTCACTCCAATTCTTAAAATTAAGGCTACTAGACAAAAAGTAAATTACCAAAAACAACTAACTTTTGTACTTACTGGTACTCTTGATTCATTAGACCGCAGCAAACTTGAAGCTATTGCTGCTCATTTACGAAAACTGGCAAAAGATGCCGACTTAACAATCCTTGAGGTTCAAGAAGGTAGTATAAAATTAATACTAGAAGGTTCTTCAGAAGGTTTAGAACGACTTGAAGCATTATTCAAATCTAGAGAGCTGACTGAAATATTAGGTATTCCTGTTGAAGAAGTTTATTTTACAACCAATCAAAATATATATACTTCAGAAAATGTAGAATCTAAAGTTGAAAATAAAAATCGTGAAAACCTTAAAGAACAAGTTAAACTTATCTTAAGTAAAGTATGGCGAGTACAATACAGGACATTAGGTGATGTGTCGGTAAATAAGCTTTATGATGCTGTCCAAGATGGAAAATCTCTAGATGATTTATTAAGTTTAACTACTGGTGGTAATGCCTTTGATCTGACTGATGCTTGGGAATTGCTCTATCAAGCAGTTGGACTAACGGTTAATGTACTAGCCCTATACAAAAATTTTAATCAAGAGCATAATCGACCACCCTCAAAAGAGGAGCTTTTAGAAAAAGCTAAAGAGGTTGGAATTCAAGATGAGAACTATAAGCGTACTGTACTCAAAAAACTAGATACCTTAGTTGAACAAGTGACAAAACAGTGAAACATCTTAAAAAGTTACTTTTGCAAATATTTTATATTGTTACAAACTCTTGGTTGGAAGGACCTCGATGGTCACAAGTCTGTTTATATCAAAGTTATTTAAACCCTGCATTAATAGTTGCCTTAGTGGGCTTTGTTTGCCACCCATCACTTCTCTGGCTGGCAGCTTTTATAATTGCAGTTTTACTAACAATATCTGTCATTACTAGAGCCGATGCCCAATGCTCAATTAAACATTTGACGGAAGCGTATGAAGAACTCTTAGAAGGAGATAATTTTCTGTTCAAGTCATTACCACCAGATAGTTTTTTATTGAGCATAATTCAGAAATCTTCCAATCTTAGAATATATAAACATCTGGAAAACACCCTTCAAAACAACGTTTTCTACCCTAATTTATTCAAAAATTCCCTACGTATTTTGGTTGCAGAAGGCAAAAATGGACAGATACTTGATAGTCATAAAGCATATACAAACTTTCTTGGCCAATCCCTTATATTTTTAAACCGTCCAGTTGAACAAAATGATTTAATAGACTGCTTCTTAGTACTACACGAACTAGAACATATTAATCTTGATGGCGCTAGGCAATTAAGTCGGATGCATTCACGCCCAATGTTTCTAATTTTTAGTACTACACTGTTATGCTTCCTGGCAATATCCTGGTGGCATTGGATATTTATAATTTTCTATATATCGTTTCATATCCTAGCCCAATTTCAGTCAAAGGTTAAGCGTGAAGTTATTGCCGATAATGCTGCTTTGATCAAGCTATCAAATAACGAACTATTTACTTTGGAAGATCAAAAAGAAATTGTTAATTATTTCATCGAATTCAATACAGAGAATCTGGAAAATGCTACTAATTTAGAAACTGAGAGCATAAATATACTTACTTGGGAGAAAAATCCATTTCAACTTGATACAGAAGAGATAATCCAAAGAAATAAGATAATAAAGAAGTTAAGAGATGAAAATAAATTAAACACTTCCATTAAAGATAAAATAGACCGTTTGCGACATTGGCGATGGTACGAATATCGCTTGAATCATGACGACTCTTTACCATATCTTGGTTGGACATCTTTTTGGGACAATATAGGCACAGTACCTTTTGTTCTATTCTTTTTATACTTAAGCATCATTACCCCGTACCCTCCCCTATTTCCTTTGGGATTAATGCTTATATTTATAGTTTTTGATATGTTTTTATTTCTAGGATATATGAATAAACTTCAGAATATTCATGAAACTATTGAGAATTATTTTGCTAAAAGTTGACCAATAAAATAAATATTTTTTGACTTTTATACTGAGCAATTTTATCTCCAGAACCTCTCTAGGCTTAAACCGACGCGAGTTAAACTAAGCCAGCCCCTACCCACTGCAAGACTAGTTGGCCTAAATCTAGGGTTGGTGTCATAAGACGCAACCGAGTCTGATTTTACACCTTTTCACTCCATTTAGAGGCTTATTTGATAAAGAATACAAATCATTACTTTGCCTAGTTTGTCTCATTTTAGGCAATGTTTTTATCATCCAAGACGTGATTGCAATGCTTTGATATGAAAGCTTTTTGGGGATTCCAGCTTCCATTTTTGACAATGTTTTTTGCTATGGATAAGCTCATTAAAATTTATATGTTTTACTTATGTTGAAGCGATTGCTGTAAATTTCAAATTTAATCTCTGTATCCCTTGCTCTGTAAGGCTTTCAGAAGCAGATTGCGTCTGGTAGCACGAATCCTAGTTTATATTAGCTATGAAGGACTGAAATTGGCGATCCGATAGTAAACGGACAGAAAATCCCGTCAAAGAATTTATTAAAGTGTGTATAACAAACACGAGATGGTTGAGAAGCTGGATGAATTTAGAGGTTCACATCCAGTTTTGCAGACGAGTTTATTAATAATTTTTTGTAAACATAAAGGGGGCGCAAAATAATGTAGTTGTTAATACATTTTTGGAGAAAAATGAGCTTTCTTTATAAAAATTAACTAATTTAAGCAGTAGCCTAATTGATTTTGTTACCTTCAGAATATGTCAATAAATAGCTAGTTGTGACTGACAATAATCAAGAGCTTTTCTTACAGAAGGTCTCTAATTAAATTTTTTATATACTGGTATAGCACCATACTTGGGAGAAAAATAGTGTCTAGAAATTTGAGAAATCTAAAATATCAACTTGCGGTCGCAATTGATTTCGGCACAGCCCGTTCAGGGTATAGTTACCAATTTTTTGAAGATCAGGATGTAAAAGAGCCAAGTTTTCGCAACAAATGGCCTGATACAAACGAATTTTATCCTAAGACCCTAACCGAAATTTTGTTCAATCCCAATGGTTCGGTTGCAGCTTGGGGACATCGTGCGAAAAAAAGGTTCAATCAATTAAAAGAAATAGGAGAGGAAAAGGGTCATATTTTTATCGACAATTTTAAAACTCTTTTACATAAAAGTCGAGAAAGAGATGAGAACGGACCCTATATTATGAGGGAAGGACAAAAATTCTCGGTCTTACACCTAATTGCTGAATTCCTAAAACTTGTCAAAGATATTGCGCTTAAGGATATTGCACTGGGTTTAGGAGGAGAAGGATTATTAGATGAAAAAGAAATTCGGTGGTGTTTAACTGTTCCTGCGGTTTGGGAAGATGATAGTAAACAGCTTATGCGTCGTGCAGCCCAGATAGCGGGTTTGATTGGAGAAGGCACAGAGGAAGCAGAAAGATTGCTTTTAGTTTTGGAACCCGAAGCTGCTGCCATCCATTGTCAGCAGATTATGTTAAGGAACAACGAGTCATCCCCTTTAGTTAATGGCAAAGTCATTATGGTTGTTGATGCTGGAGGAGGAACCGTTGATATTACTGTTCATGAGGTAGTTAAAGATAAAGGATTAGATGAACTCATTCCCAGTGGCGGAGGATTACATGGTTCAAAATATGTTGATCTAAGCTTTAGAGCATTTCTAGCTCAAAAACTCTCGGCTGAAGCCATAGATAAGTTTCAAGCTGAGTGGCCAGTTGAGTACACAAAGCTCATGAATGAAACTTGGGAATCTATTAAGTGTGGTTACGATGCAGACCTTAAATGGAGAATCTCCATTGAGCTTCCCCGAAAACTTGAAAATATCTTAAAACTTGAACATCCTGAACTATTAGAAAAATTAGCCAATTCTCAAGGTGGGGATGACACAGTTATTCGGTTGAGCCGCCAAGATATGGAAGAGATTTTTAAGTCAACCGTCGATCAACTGATTGCTAAAGTTGAAAATCAGTTTCAGGCACTCAAAAATCGTCAGTGTGACATTGTTTTTCTAGTGGGAGGGTTTGCTGAGTCTGCTGTCCTGCAAAAACGTATCAAAGAAGAATTTCGCAGTCGAGTTGAGCGAATCATTATTCCTGATCGTCCAGGAGCAGCCGTTCTTTTAGGTGCGTCCTCCTTTGGCGTTAACCCTGGTGCCATTATTGCTCGACGATCTCGATTAACTTATGGAACAGGTTGTTCCAGTCCATTTGAAGAGGGATTTGACCCAGAAGAAAAGCGAATCCCAAAAGAACTAATGAGTAAAGTTTATGAAGAAGCAGTCAATTCTGATTATTGCGGCTCTCGCTTCGATATTTATGTTGCGGCAGGAGATCGCGTTCCCACTGATGCTTTAGTTCGTAGAAGCTATGTCATTCCTCCCAATGAAACACAGACAGAATCAACTTTCTTGTCAAGTGCTAATCCAAACATTCGTTACACCGATGAGGAAGGAGTTACAGAGCTTGCTACTGTCGAAATACGCTTACCATTTGTCTCTCAAAACGGTGAAAGAAAATCTGTACAAGTGGAGATGCAGTTTGGTCTTTCTGAAGTGGTTGCGTATGTGATTGACCCCATTAGTGGCAATCGTGAGAGATGCAATTTTCGATTTTCTTCTAGTTATTAATTATTAATTTTTTGGAGATATATGTATGTCTAATAATAATGATAATTTAGAGTCTTATCAGATAGAAATTATAGTATACAACAAAGTGGGTTATTTGTCTGATAGAAGGTTTACTTCCAAGCTACAGCAAGGAATACAGGCCGATGAGATATTTAAAAATATAATTGAGCGCCATAGTGATGATTTTGGAACTCTTTTTAGAGAGTTAATTCCCTTTTTTGAAACATCAAGTTTTGAAGTAAAAGACTATGAAAACTTGAGCAAGGATAAACTTATTAAGTTCATAAAAACACTGGAAGAGGAATGCAATCATTTTAAAAAAATCAGCACAGAATTAAAGCAAGAAAATTTAAAGTTAGGCGAAGAATGGGCAAATAAAGAAAGAGATAGACTTAAAACTAAGATATTAGAACTTGAAATAAAAACTCAAAATATAGATCGGGAAAAAAATCAATTATCAAGAACTTTACAGAATGAGCAATGGACTACAAAACAGTTAAGAAGTCAAATTAGTCAGACTCAAATTACTCAAAAGAAGTATGACGATTTAGTAAATCAATGGAACAATTTAGTTCGTGACTATGAATACTTAAAAGGGAGTCTTTCTCAATTATCTAATCTTGAAGCTGAAAACCAGAAACTACAGAAATACAAAAAAAACTCAGCCGAAAGATTATCTTCTCTTGAAAAAGAACTTGATGAAGCTCGACAAAAATTAGGTTTAGCGACCAGTAGATTACATGAAAAAACAGTCAAACCAGGGATTGCTGGAGGCGGTTCTCACTCAGATAAATTAAAACATGATTTTGATAATCTGAAAAGAGGGTTATTTCATGAAACAAGTGGGAAAATCTTAAGTAATTGGCGAGAACAGGAAAATAAACTCACTTTCAGATCCGAGGAATTTTCTCGAATTAAGTCTATTTTGTCTAAGTGTGTATTTATCGATGGGATGCTCTACTTTACAGCAGATCAACAAGAAATGAATACTAATATTGAGTCAATAATGAATGAATTGCTCTCAGTTGAAGGTTTAATCTTAAATCAATCTATTTCACAAAACATTCAAGAAAAGATTACTAACGTTTTACTAGGTGCAAAAAGCTTTGATGAAACCGATCAAGCGTTTATGGACTATATGGAAACAACCACAGCTAAAATTTTAGAAGACTTACAAGAAATCAGAGATTATCCACTTCCAGAAGAGATAGTACAAGCGATTAAAGAGTTGGTTGAAGAAGGGTTAAAGCTTGTTCACGAAGTCGTCAAGGATGCTTCACCAGGAGAGTTTTACTTACCCGAAATGGATGCTGAATTTGATGAAGTACAGCATAACACTAGAGACGAACCCGAAGGTAACATTAAGCTAACAATTTGTGCTGGCTATCGTACGGAAGGAACAATTCTCACCAAAGCTGACGTTATCACTTACATTCCTGATACAGCAAATAATGACACAGAAAACGATTCAGGGGAAACAGAAGATTCTGGTGCATCTGAGCAATCTTCTAATGAGATCAACCCCACTGACTCTGAACAAAAAGAGAATCAAAACAATGATGGTCAACAAGACGAATCATATAACAATCAAGAGAATATAACTCAAGACTCTTCTGACTCCATCTATGATGAAGGTTCACTCGATGAAAATAGCAATGATTCTGAAGAAGCTAATTCAGGTAAAGAAATTTATTTGTACAGTTTTATCGGTACGGTAAAACCAAAAAAAGGAGTCGAACTGTATAGTCAACCCTATGATAATCACGAACAATACTATACTACTCTCTCTATTAAGTCTGACCAAGAAATTGAATTTGATGCATGGTGTCGTAGTGATGCAATGGAATTTAAACATCAGCAAGATCATCGATGGTACAGATGCAAAAAAATTAACATAAATGGTCAACAATGCTGGGTTCCCGCAAGTTATATTCAGGGAGAACCACCAAACTCATCTCCTTTCCTACCTAAATAAACAAGAAGGAGAAAATTAATGACACATAATCAATTACGAATTTTTGAGCGTCGTTCTCCTGTTAACGTTTTAGGACCCTATCAAAGAGCAGTTGTCTGGGTGCAAGGTTGTGAGTTTGCTTGCCCAAACTGTATTGTACCTGAATCCTGGAATCGAGATGGTGCAGAAGAAATTAAGGTTTCAGAACTTGTAGATTGGATATTGAATCAGTCAGAGATTGAAGGAATTACTATTTCTGGAGGAGAACCAATGTTACAAGCTCAAGCATTATCTCAAGTAATTGATGGGATTCAAGCAAAGAAAGATTTCGGCGTAATGTGTTATTCAGGTTTTCGATTAGAACATTTAGAAACCCAAGGAACAGATTCGCAAAAATCGTTACTCGCAAAAATCGATCTTTTAGTGGATGGAGTTTATGTAGAAAAGTTACATGGCGATTTTTTATGGCGAGGTTCTTCTAATCAAAGACTTCTAGCATTAACTAATCGCTATCTAGATTATTTACAAAATCAAAGCGACGTTTCAGCAGGTTTAGAATTTTTTATCAGAGAATCTGCTGCGATAGGTTTTTCTGGAGTTCCAAATATCCCTAAATTTCGCCAAGAATTTGAATCTCGTATGCTGCAAAAATCAGTTATTGTCAATCCACAATAGACGCTTTTAGCTCGACATTAGCACCAATAAACAAGAAAACCTTAAGTATTTTGGAGAAAAATCATGAGTGGTAGTCCTAAATATTCATCCGCGAGATTGAGACGAGAGGAACAAGAGCGTTTGGAAGCAGAACGTCGCCGAAAAGCCGAAGAAGAAGCAAGACTTAGGGCCGAGGCTGCTGAAAGGTTACGTCGTAAGCGTGTAGAAAGTCGCAAGAATATCGGAGAAATCCAAGAAATTATAGCTGGCTTAAAAGCAGATCCAGTAGTAATGCGATGGCATTCTAATTCGGTTTCCGAATTAGAACAAGAACTAGAACAAGCTAATCAGGCATTAGAATCAGACCAGTTCGATATCCCTTCCCAGATACTTGCTCAATCCAAAGAAAAAGAAACGCGAATTATTAAAGAGGCAAATGCTGCTCAACTGAAAGCAGATATACGAGACAAGATCACTCAGTCAATGGTGGCAACTTTCCAAGAGATGGGATTAAATATTCTTTCAGTTAAGGAAGAGCATCCTGGACATCCTGCTACAGCAAAAGTTTTTCGAGCCGTCGCTGCCGGTAAAGCAATCAGTGTAAGTGTTCCTGTAGAGGGAGAAGTTTGGTATGACGTAGATGGATATCAAAAAGCTACTGAAGCTTCAATTGACGGTAATGCCGTAGCCACCTGCGATGAGGCAGAGCAAGTCCTTACAGAGATGAGAAGTGTCATACAAAGCAAATATGGAGTCGAGGTAGGGGAAATAATGTGGGAAAACAAAGACCCAAATCGTAATACAAGAACGGCAAAAGATTTACCCTCCAGTACTGGGCAAACTAAAGGACAGTATAGATGAGCAATAAAGTTTATTTTCGTTGGCTAACGGAATTTAAAAAACAAATTCACTCCCGAAAACATATTATTTTGTATGGCAATATTTACGATGAATTTCTCTGGAGAGATAAAAGGCAAACAGTCTATCAAATAATAAATACCTTTTTAAATGACGAATTAGGTTTTGATTTGAACGTTCGCTATAACCTCATGAGTGGATTTAGTTATTTCTCTAATTCCATGAGAGATCAGTTTAACAGCTTAGTAAATCGACAAACAATTCAGCATCATTCTAATCCAGAGGAATCGACTTCAACAGAAAATCCAGCACCCACGCCTCAAAACAGTTCATCTAGCTCGGTAAGTTCATCAAATCCGATGACTCCTCCTCCTCGTTCTAATCCAGGGGCAAATACACAGCAAGCTCGAAATATTCGAGTTCCACCAGAGGTAGCTTTTGGAAATTTAAAAATGGCTTTATCTCAAAGCACCACCTCGGTTGCTGCGATTGTTGATACTGTAGATATGCTAACTTCAGACCCTAGCCATTACAGTGTTGAAGAACGAAATCTTCTAATTCTGCTTAAAGAGTGTACCTTAGAATCTGCGGTCCTGAGAGATAGTAAATTAGCTGGCTATAGAAACACTTTGATTTTAGTAGCCAGCGATTTGAACAGAGTTCCTCAATGGGTGTATCAAGATAATCCCTTAGTTGAGCTAGTTCAGGTATCTACTTTAAACAAAGATGAGCGTCGTCAGTTTGCACTAAGGTCTTTGCGTCCTCGTGAAAATTTTAGTGGGTTTTATGAGGGAGACAAAATTAGTATTCAGCGTTTAGGTAATGCCCCATCTCAGTTAGAGATACTAGCAGAGGAAGTGGCAGAACTGACTGAAGGATTTCATACAGTAGATTTAGAAGCTTTACGAATGACTTCATGGCGTGAAAAAATACCGTTAAAGGAAAAACAGGTCAGAAAACTGGTAGATTTCTATAAATTTGGAAGACACGACGACCCCTGGGAAAAAATCAAACCAGAAAGAGTTGCTATGGCAACAGAAGAGTTATCTCGTTCGGTCATTGGTCAACCAAGTGCTATTAAAGCTGTCACGTCAATGCTATCAAGTGCCAGAATCGGCTTAAGTATGAGTGGTGGAGCATTAGCAACTCAACCTAAAGGAATTTTCTTCTTTGTTGGCCCTACTGGTGTAGGAAAAACAGAACTAGCAAAAGCACTAGCTAGGCTTTTATTTGGCGATGAAAGGTCCTTAATTCGTTTTGATATGAGTGAGTATGCACAAGAACACGCTGCGGAAAAACTTACAGGCGCACCACCTGGATTTGTTGGTTTTGAAGCAGGAGGACAGCTTACTAATCGGGTTCTAGAGCAACCTTACAGCATTCTTCTCTTTGATGAGGTAGAAAAAGCTACACCAAAAGTTTTGGATAAGTTTTTGCAAATTTTAAGCGATGGTAGACTTACCGACGGAAAAGGTCAAACAGTTTATTTCAATCAAACTGTAATTATTTTTACCAGTAATATTGGAGCTTCAGATTTGCCTCATCCTCAAACTGGAGAACCAATTCGTCAAGGCATTATGAGTCAAGTTAGTAAAGGGGGCACTCCAGAGTATGAACAAATAGAAAAACACTTTGATACAGAAGTCCGATGGTACTTTAGTAATCGCATAGGAAGGTCTGAGTTACTGGGAAGACTTGGAGATAATATTGTCGTTTTTGATTTGCTCCGTCCTGAATTTGTAGCTTCAATTGGCAATAAATTTCTTTATTTATATTCTGAACTGACCAGAGAAAAATATAAATTAGAAATTAACTTCTTACCATCTGTTTTAGATGTTTTATCAACTCAGATGAAAGAAGAAAGAAATTTGACTCTTGGAGGAAGGCGAATTAAGTCTTTATTGGAAACTCTCATAGAAAAGCCATTAAATAGTTGGCTATTCCAAAATTTTCCCGATACTAATTTACTAGCTAATAAAACTTTGTTTGTCGGTCTTGCTCAAAATGGAGAGATACAAATTAGCGATAACAACGTCAGTAATTTAAATGCTAATAGTTCTAATAATAATGAAACTGTCGATCATGATGCTGGCTGTCTGGAACAAGTACCCAACCAAATGAACTCAAAGCAACAGGAAATCTACCTCAAGCTTACTGAACGACTATTAAATTGCCGTGATGATGATGAAGTACAAGCAGTTTTAGTAGAAAATGACGATTTACTCAATATTAATTTTTTACGAGTACTAGAAATAGTAGCAAATACTAGGTCAGAACTTGGTCAGGAAAATAGTGCTAACTGGTTAAGAGAATTAAAATCCATATTATCAGAAATATTAAATCTGAGCTTGGATAATTCTTCACAGATAGACAAAAAAATACTGGCCGAGGAAAATTTACAACCTTATTTTAAGCTTTTGATAGAAGTTTTATACACAACTCACAGAAGTAATGGGAACGCTGAGATTGTTTATCCTATACTTGAACGAAATATAGATAAACTCAATAATAATTTTGTTAGAATATGCCGTTGGTCAAGAGAAACTTTTGAAAAAGAAGAAGCAGATGTAGCAGAGTTTTCTGTAGAAATTATTGGTGAATTCGGGACTTTAATTGCCCAATTTCCATTGGGGATAAAGGCCATTAACACTGAAATTGCTATCGCCTGTTATGAATCTGTTTTAAATATGCGAACTCGTCAGGATTATCCTCAAGAATGGGCGACCACACAAATCAATTTGGGGAATGTTTATAGAAATAGAGTAATAGGAGATAAAGCTGAGAATATAGAAAATTCTATCATTGCCTGTGAATATGCATTACAAGTTTACACTCGCCAGGATTATCCTCAAGAATGGGCGAAGACGAAGGTTGGTTTAGGTAATGCTTACATTACTAGAGTAAAAGGAAATAAAGCTAAAAACTTGGAAGATGCCATTGCTTCATATCAAGATGCATTCAAAGTTTACACTCGCCAAGATTATCCTCAAGAATGGGCGACCACACAAATCAATTTTGGTAGTGCCTACAATAGTATGGTGTCTTACGGTATCGTATCAGAAAACGATAAAGCCAAAATTATTAAAAACGCTATTGATTCATATGAAGCTGCATTGGAGATATTCACTCTTCAAGCTTTTCCACGACAATGGGCAACATTACAAAACAGTCTCGGTCTTGCTTATCATGAAAATATTAGCGAGGATAAATCCAACAATTTAAAGCATGCGATTGAAGCTTACCAAAATGCTTTAAAAATTAGAACTTTTGACGATTTTCCTGATGAATGGGCAACAACACAAAATCTGATTGGTCATGCTTATCGTGACGGTTTGACAGCAAATAATATAAAAAATCTGGAATGTGCAATAACAGCTTATCGAAATGCGCTAAAAGTCAGAACTTTTGACTCTCAACCAAAAGAATATGCAGAATCTTTATGGGGATTAGGAATTACTTACCAATATGCAAACCAGACTACCTTAGCTTATGATACTTTTGAATCTGCTATTTCCACTGTAGAATCTTTGCGAGAAGAAATAGTATCTGGTACAGAAACTAAACAAAAACAATCAGAAACATGGACTGGTCTTTATCTTCATATGGTAGAGGTTTGTCTTGAGTTAGGTAACATAACAAAAGCCATTGAGTATGCCGAACGCAGCAAAACTCGTAATCTAATTGAACAGATTCTTGAAAGAGATTCTAAAACTATTTTTCCTGTATTCATTAACTGTCAATTAGAAAAATACAGGGATGAAATAGCTAAAGGACAATTTCAAATTCAAAATGGCAGGGTTGAAAATCCACAAGCCTTAGCAAAACATCTTCAACAGTTAAGACAACACCGCAATAAATTACAAAACCATTATTTACCTGTAGGTGATGCTTTCAAATATGATTATTTTCAAGCTACTTTAGATGAGCTTACAATTATTATTGAATGGTATCTTCTTGAAGATAAAATTTTAGCTTTTATTATTCAACCTAAAGACAAAAAACCTATTGTTTGGCAATCTAAGCCAGAAGATAAAAAAGCTTTAGACAATTGGACAAGAAAATATCTTATAGATTATTACAGTCAAAAAAAACAGTGGCAGAATAACTTAGAGCAAACAATCAGCGAATTAGCTTCAATTCTACATATTGATGAAATATTAGCACAAATACCA
>JAAUYH010229370.1_pt1 | contig 13224 bp, 9 predicted proteins | sample 7278061 | NCBI WGS metagenome assembly JAAUYH01 (sample SAMN14350203, study PRJNA611818) | marine sediment metagenome | isolation source: surface marine sediment (0.6m) | place: French Polynesia: Moorea | collected 2018-08
CCATGATCTCACGCGACAGCGTCAACTTGGCTGTCGCTCGCCGATCCACGCGGCGGTCACCATAGCTGAGCGGCGGATGCCCGGGACCCTCGGCGTAGCTATTAGGCCCGTAACGCCGCAGCCTGAGCTCACCGTTCAAGGCGATATCCCAACGCGCACTGGGCCGAAGCGTGAGTTTGATCGCGGGACGATGACCAGTAAACGAATAATAACCCTGAAACCGATCTTGCACAATCTCATAACCATAGCCCACATCGATCTCTAACAACGCATCCCACAATTCGAGCTCCCCGTCAATGCCGGGTTCGATACCGCGCAAATGCTGTAGCGGATTGGGATTATCACTGGTGGCATTGGTCTTTCCAGTACCCGCATCTCGGGCACGGGCAAAGGCGTCGCGCTTGTCAAACACCTCGGCACCCGCCCCCAACTTCCAACCGTCGCCCCAATAACGCCACCACAGCGATGCCTCATGACGACTGTGGTCTGAGGGCACTAGATGATTGGGCGCTGTATTGATATCAAAATTCGGATCCTGGCGATAGTCGGTGACCGCGTAGCCGTAGCCGGCGCGGACCCGCCACGGGCCAAACGGCCGCGCATACAACTCGCCGCTGAGCCGACGAGTCCAAAAACTCTTGCGGTCCGAGCCGTCGAGTTCGCCGTCCTCAAGCGGCTGATACTGATCGGGCCAGTCGGGGCGCCACACCGCACTTATGTCGGCGGCTGCCCGCATGCGCAAGCGCCGGCTCGGGCGCCAACGCAGCGTCGCACCGGACTTGAGCCTGGTTTCGCTGAGCGCCACGCCCTGCGTCTGCCGATGGTTGACCGTGAGCGGCACATCGAGTTGCCACGTATGCTTGTTTATGCGCCGCTTGACGCGGCCCTTGAGCGCAGCCCGCACCTCGGCAAATGACGCCTCACGTGCCAGAGTGCCTTGACCATCGAAAGCGCCGACGCCAGCACGGAAGCGGGTGCTGAGTGTGCGCTTCCATGTCGGTGTGAGGCGTTTGGTTTTCTTCTTTTTGGTTTTCTTGCTGCGTCTAACTTCGTTTGTGGTCTCGGCTGCCGTGTCGTTTGCTGGCGATTCTGCCGATGTCGCCAGCGCCGCTGCACGGGCCTCGGTGTCCGTCGATCCATGCCCAGCAGCATCGCTCGGCGGCGAGGTCGTCTGGCTGGGCGGCAGTGGTGATCGCGGTGATGCAAAAGCCGATGGCGCTGTCGCAATACACGCCAATAGGCCGATGGCGCCTGTCAGCAAGGCAGAAGCGGCCATGCCGCCGACTGCCTTACCTACGACTGCGGTGTTGCCCAGAATATGGCGGGGATTGGGACGATTCATGATAGTCTCCTTATAATGATTTGGCGCATTGCTTGCGCAGCGCGCGGGCTTGTGTGTGGTCGGGGGTCTGCCGCAGCACGATATCGGCGTTGTAGAGGCATTGATTCCAATTGCCGGCGTGCACCTCAATCTGCGCCAGCAGAATGCGGGCACCATCATCGCCGGGGGCCCGATCGACCAGCTGCTGCGCCACCTGCCGGGCATCATTGAAACTGCGGACATCGAGATGCAACCTGGCCAGCTTGCGCCGCGCCGGCAAATAGTCGGGGCCCACGTCAATCGCATGGTGCAGGGCCTCCATGGCCGCTTGCGTCTCCCCCTGGGCATCGAGGGCCAGCCCCAGATTGTACCAGGCTGCGACATAGCGCGGCTTGTCGGCCACCAGCGCGCGGTACGTGGCCACTGCCTCGGGCAACTTGCCCATGCGCCGATACGATAAGCCCATGTTCAGGCGCGCTTCGGGATAGCCGGGCTTGGCCGCAATCGCGCGGGCAAAGGTCTGAGCGGCCTCTGGCAGCCGACCCTCGTCGGCCAGGAGCTTGCCCAGATTGAGCCACGCAGCCGCATACGTCGGGTCGCGCTTGACCAACTGGGTAAACATATCGCGGGCCGACTCATGATCGCCGGCTTCGGCAAAGGTCAAGCCCAGGTTGTTCATGGCCGCCGTGTAGCCGGGCCGCTGGTCCAGTGCACGCTGATAGGCGGCAACCGACGCTGCAAGATTACCGGCGCGGCGCTCCAGCAGGCCGAGATTAAAGTACGCCTCGGGATACACGCCCTCTTTATGGGCAATGGCGTTGCCATAATGGGTGCGCGCAGATTTGACCTTGCCCTGCCGCGCGGCCACTAAGCCGGCCAAAAAATGATGCTCTGGCAGCGCCGGGGCCAGTTCTAATAAATATTCGGCATGGGTGCGGGCCCGATCGGTATCGCCCTGCTCCAAAGTCAAACGGAGCAGCTGCCGGCGGGCGTAGCGATAGCCGGGGTCGAGGGTCAACGCCCGGTCATAGGCGGCGGCAGCAGCGGCGCTATCGCCGGACTTGGCCAGGGCATAGCCGATGGCGGCGCTCACCTGGGGGACGTGGGGCGCCATGGCCTCGGTGTCGCGCAAGATGGCGTGTGCGCGCTCGATGCGGCCGATGGCGGCGTAGCCGCGGCCGACGGCCACCCGGATATCGATGGCGTTTGGCGCTTGCGCAAGAGCCGCGGCATAGGCGGCCGCGGCATCGTCATGGCGCTTGCTCGCGGCGTAGGCACGGCCAAGGGCGACCACGGTATGGGCGTCGGCAATCCGCGCATCGTCAGTATCGCGGGCCGCCGCTTGCTCCAGCACCGACACCGCCTCGTCATGGGCGTTGCGCTCCTGGAGCAAATGGCCCAAGGCCACGCTGGCGAGCTCATACGCTGGCTCAAGCGAGAGCGCATGGCGATAGGCCACTTCTGCCCCGTCGAGATCGCCGATGCGCAGGCGCGCATGGCCCAGGGTGAGCGCAATCCAGCTATGGTCGCTGAGCGAGGCCGCATGCTCCAGCGCCGCCAGCGCCGGGCGGGCCTTGCCAGCAAACAGCAGCCAGTAACCGTACTCGGCCCGCAGCAGCGCGTGATCGGCAGCATCGACAAGGGCGTTTTCAAATTCGACCAACGCCCGATCGAGTTCACCGCGATGGGCGTGACGGCGGGCCTGCTCGTGGCGCTCGCCCACGGCGGCCCCGACCACGGCAGTCTCCGGTGGCGTATCCACATGATCGGGCTCTTCGGGCACCGTGGCATCGCTGCGCTGGTCGATGAGCACCACGTGGGCGTGGATGACGCGGGTGCGCGAAAACAGCTCCACTGCGGCAGTGACTGACAACAGCATCCCCATGACCAGGGCCACGGGCCACAACCGATGAGAGGTTCCGCGCAGCATTAGTCCACCTTCCGCAGCATGTGGCCCATGCCAAAGCCGTGCACGTTTTGTACCTCTAGGCCGGGGCGGGCATTGATTTCCAGCACCATGGGGCCGATGCCGTCGTCGACCACGAGATCAATGCCGAGAAACTTGAGCGGCACCGATTGGGCCACATGGCGCGAGATAGCCAACATGGTGTCCCATTCCGGCATCTGCAGCCCGAGCAGTTGCGCATCCGACTCGGGATGACGCTCGATCACGCGCCCCTCATGCAGCGCCCGGGTCGTGACCCCAGAGCGCAAATCCACCGCCAGCCCAATGCCGCCCTGATGGAGGTTGGCGCGTCCCGCTGACGCCAGCGTGGGCACCCGCACCATGGCCACGACCGGATCGGCATTGAGCATGATAATGCGCAGATCGCACAAGCCCTGGGACCAGAGATCGTGGAAGACGCGGTGCGGGACAATGCGCTTTTCGACAAAGGCGCGGTCTTCGAGTTCTTTGGAATACACGCCAAAGACGGTATTGGCCAGGTGACGCGTGATTTGCTCGCTGTCAATGACGCTGCCGCTGAGTTTGCGCCAACGCCCGCCGCCGATGCGGTCGCCGACCACCATGATGCCATCGCCGCCGCTGCCGGTGGCCGGCTTGATGACGAAATGGCCGTGCGGCTCCAGTTGCTCCAGCACCGACGAGATGGCAAAGAGGCCCTCGCATACCGCCAGGGTCTTGGGAACCGGCACCCCGGCGGCGCGCAAATGGCGCTTACACAGGAGTTTATCGTCGGCGATGGGATAATCGCTGCGCGCGTTATGGGGGTAGACCAGCTCGACATTGCGGCGGTTGATGCCGACGACGCTGCGCTGGTTGCGATGGAGATGCAACATGGCGCGGAGTATCTTGTTCAATCGATTCATGATACGCTCTTATGACTATCTGAGACCAAGTGACGAAAACGAATATATTCAGACACCCTCATGCCGACCCAGCGGCCGAGATAGATATTGGCGGCCACCACGCATAAGAGTAGTTCGGGAAAGCCACTGAGCAGCATTTGCAGCGCCAGCGAACTCATCATGAGATAGCAGACCGTGACCACGGCCAGGGTGCCCGACAATTCCTTGAGCGCCCGGCCCATGCTGTGGTCGTGCGAGACCAAGTAAAAGCGCTCGGCCGCAATCGCAATCACGGCGATGGGAAACACGGAAATCCGCGCCAGGCCCATAAGCCCCAAGTGGTCGGCGACCAGGCTGGTGGCCAGCATGGTCATCACCACCGCCCATAGCAAAATGGCCAGCGTCGGCGAATGCAGCAGTTCCAGTCGGCCAAGGAGCATGCGGATCGAAGCCACGATGACCATGACAATGATGATCCCGAGCGTGCCCCATAACAGGCCGGTATGGGTGGCGGCAGCCGCGATGAGGGCCGGCAAAAAGGTACCAAACGTCGGCACGCCGATCACGTTGCGAAAGAACACCACAAAGAGGGCGCCCACGGGCAACATCAGCATGGTGCGTAACAGAGAAAAAGGCAAGTCGAGGCGCTGAAATAGACCCCATACATTAAAGGAGCCAAAGGCGGTAAAGGCGCTGGGGGCGGGCACAATGTCGGTGCGAACCCGGATATCGGCCTGCAGATGGACCTGGTCCGCGTGCTGAAATAGGTCGCCGTCATTGCGATATATGGTCAAATAGCTATTGGGCAGTTCGGCGAAATAGCGGTTGGTAGGACAGACGGGCACCCAATGGCCCGCAATATACACTTCTGCCCATTGATGATGGCGCTGTCCCGGTGTTTCTGACAACACCACGCCGCCGACGACGCGGGCGGGAATGCCCGCCGACCGGGCCAGGGCCACAAACAGATGGGCTTTGCCGCTGGCATTGGCCTCGCCGACCAAGAGCGCGGTGACCGCATCGGTGGTGGCGGTAAACGGCCTCGTCGGCATGGTGTTGAGCACCTGATACATGACGTTGAGCCGGCGAAGCAGTGGGCCAGTGTCGAGTTGCAGACCGTTGGCCATTTCGCGAATCGCGGGATCGTCCACTTGAATCCTCGGCTCGGAACGTAGGTATTGGGCCACACTGAGGGGATATCGATGGGGCACTGTTAATTGGTCGTCGATGTCATAGCTGACGGCCTGGGCCAATACCGCGAACGAGTATTCGATACGGCCACCGTCGGGAACGGTGCCCGCCGACCAGACGATCTCCCGATTCAGCCCCGTGCGGCGGGCCACGTGAAAGTGGGGGGCATAGATCTGCTCGTCGGAGATCATCTGGCGGGTGTCCGAGAGCGGCACGTACGCGCGAACGTTGGCCCCGCCGCTGGCGCCGTCGAGCATCATGTCGTAGCTCACCCGATAGCGCGTGACCGGAAGCACGCTGGCAAACGAGTACTGCAGGCCGACAACCTTGTACAGCACCAGGGCGAGCGGGGCCGCAACCAACGTCAACACCACGATGGCGGTGAGCAGCCGTTTCGATCTGGGAGAGTGCACCGCGTGAGACAGCATCAACTGCCAACTCGAAGAACTGGACTCAGGCTTCATGCCCCTGGGTTTATCAAGGGCTGTGCCATCCTCTAAGTTGTTGAAACCGAAGGGGCAACGCTCTCATGTGCCGCGCGCGCGCGGCACAGACTGTCGAGCAAGTGTTACACCTGCTCGGCTGCTGCTGCGCTGCCGCTGCACCGCCATGTCCGCCGCAATATGCGCCGCAATATGCGCCGCAATGTCCGCCGCAATGTGCGCCGCAGCTTGAGCCATCGTCCTTCAGTGCGACAGCGCCGACGCACACCGACGTTGGTCCTGGCGCCCGAGCTCGATGTCGATTCGTGGTACGATACCGCGGTGACCAGATCTGGAATCACTGTGGGCACGTGGGTCACCTTTATTGATGGCCGGGCGCAGGGCTTGCGCATTCGCCGCTGTCGCCTAGAGGTTATCGCGGGCGCCGATGCCGGCCTGTCGCGGGTCTTTGAATCCCCGGTCATTCGTATCGGCGGCCAGCGCATCAACGACCTCGCGCTATCGGACCGCAAAATCTCGGGCAGCCATTGTGAAATCCAACTCGGCGACCGCGGCTATCGCCTGCGCGATCTCGATTCCACCAACGGCACCTTCGTCAATGGCCTGCGCATTGCCGACGTCTGGATCGGGCCTGGAACCCTCATCTATGTCGGCGATTCGCAAATTCGTTTTCAACCGCTGGCCGATTCGGTGGAGCACACCCTATCCGAGCGCGATCGTTTTGGCAGCTGGGTGGGCCGAAGCGCGGTGGCGCGCGAACTCTTTGCCCGGCTTGAACGCATCGCGGCCACCGACGCCACGGTCTTGGTCACGGGAGAAACCGGGACCGGCAAAGACCTCATCTCCGAGGCCATCCACGAGAACTCTGCCCGCGCTAAGGGCCCGTTTGTGGTCTTCGACTGCAGCGCGATTGCGGCCAATCTGGTCGAGAGCGAACTGTTTGGCCACGAACGCGGCGCCTTTACCGGCGCCCATGCGCAACACGTCGGCGCGTTTGAGCGCGCCCATCAAGGCACCCTCTTTCTCGACGAGATCGGCGAATTATCCCCCGATCTGCAGCCCAAACTGCTCCGCGCCATTGAGCGTAAGCAGTTTCGCCGCGTCGGCGGCACCGCCACCCTGCGCAGCGATGTCCGCATTGTCGCCGCCACCAACCGCGATCTGGGGCTCGAAGTCGGTCGCGGCCAGTTTCGCGAAGATTTATACTATCGCTTGGCGGTCGCGCAGGTACACCTGCCACCGCTGCGGCGGCGCAAAGAGGATATCCCGGTCCTCGTCGAGCATTTGCTCGCCAACATCCCGGGCGGCGACCAGGTCAACTTGCGCCAGCGCACCATCGACCTCATGCGCAAACACGACTGGCCCGGCAATGTGCGCGAGCTGCGCAATATGGTCGAGCGCGCGGTGCATTTATCTGAGGTGCCCGAGACCCTCACCCAGCTCCACCGCGGCAGGCCGCGCTTTGAGAGCGGCAATGACGCCAACGCCGCCGCCATGCCAGCGCCCGGCACGGCAGAGACACCGGCCGAGACCGCCTCGCCTGCGGCAGCCCCAAGAATTGCACCGACAACTGCACCGACTTCGTCCGGGGTAGACGTCGACATCGACGTCCCCTTCAAGGCCGCCAAGCGGGCCATGGTCGACGAATTCGAACGCGCCTACGTCAGCCAGTTGCTCGAGCGCCACGGCGGCAATGTATCGGCGGCAGCGCGGGCTGCGGGCCTGGACCGCATGTCGATTTATCGCATCATGCAAAGGCGCGACTTGAGCGGCCACAAACCGTAAGCGGTCCGTCCCGGCGGAGCGAGCCCTAAAACTGCTCGCAATCGAGTTCCAGCACCACCTCGTCGGCGTTCGCGGGCAGTTCGACCTCGACTTCCGCTTGAACCCGCGGTTCCATGCCCTCGATGAATAAGGGGCAGCCGCCGCCGACCTCGTCGAGCGACCATACAACCAAGACCACCGAGATGGGGCGATCGGTGGGAAGGTCGGTCAAGCGCACGCCGTTTTCGTTCATCAGGTCGGGTAGCGCTGCCAGGGTTCGATCGGGCTCCTCCTCCACGCTCTCGCAGTCACTATCGACGATGTCGTCATCGTCGCCAATGGCGAATAAGCCGATGCTGAGCGCATCCTCCAGCGAGATATCCTCTGCCGCACATTCGCCATCGAGGGCCAGACGCATATCGATGGCGACCGACTCCGCGCAGCCGGCGACGGTGACGGCAACGGCGACGGCGACGAGGCACAGGAGGACGGTGGAGGCAAACGGCGAGGCCCGGTGGCCCATGTGGCCCAGGCGACGCCAATGGCGGCTGCGGTGAATCGGCACTAAAATCTCCAATTGCCAGTCTCGTAGTTGGTTTCAGGATCGCGGGTCACGGCGAAGATCACGGCCGCGCTGGCCGCCAACGCCCCGATAACGAGCAAACCCTTGTCCCAGGTGGGCTGGTACCAAGGGGCGCGTGCGCGGTCATCAGGCTGCGGCATTGCAGCCGTTGGCGCCAGCAAATCGACGGGCGCCGCCGAGCCCTTATTGGGCGCAATCGATGCGGACGCGGAACCTCGCTGCGGCGATGCCCCTTTGGGCAAAGCGTTGGCCACGGTATCGGGCGGCCCCCAGGCTGCAGCAAACGCTCGCGCGCCAGCATCGTAGACGCGGGCCTCAACGACCTGGTCCTGTTGCCGCAGTGCGATGAGGAAATCGACGCCGGCCACAGTCGCCAGCGTATCGAGAGCGTCCACCGACATCTCTTGCGACGAGTGCAGCCGTCTGCGCAAAACCCTGGCCTGTTCGGTGTTGGGCAGTGATTCGAGGCGGGCCGTCAACGTCGCTTGTGCATCCGCGACCAGGTCGAGGCGCCGGGTTTGCGTGACGTGGCCATCGAGGCGTACGGTCACGTAGTGGGGCCCCGGTGCGAGTGTAAGTTGCTGGGGCGATGGACCGCGGAGCGCGCCGTCGACGAAAACCGCGGCACCAGCGGGCTCGGTGGTGACGACAAGGCCTGCGGCGGGACCGGCATGGGGCTCCCGGGCTCGGGCAAAGAGTTCGACGATTTTCGGGGGATAGTCGGCGGGATCGAGGGCTTGCCGGTCCGCGCGGTCTCGCGCCATCCGGGCGGCCACACCAAAGCTCGCCAGCGCTTGCGCCCGCTGTCCTTGGGCGGCCAAAATCTGCCCCCGCAAGAGATAGATGCGGAACAGGGCATCTTGCGCGGCGGCGCCGTCCACCGGCAAGGCCTCCATGAGCGCCTGGGCCCGGTCGAGTTTGTCCTGGGCGGCCCGATATGCGAGCTCAAAGACCTCGCTGGTCGCCTGCTGAACCTATGAGTCGATCTCGCCCATGGATTGCGCCACGCGCGATGCAGCTGGATCTGGGGCCAGGGGCTCTTCAAGCGCCTGCTGCATCGGGCCCGGCTCGATCACGGCATAGCCCCAGGAGGTCAGATCTGCCCGCAGCTCAACCATACGCCGCACATCGACAGATCGCTCACCGGCGGTATTGATGAAGCCCACGCGCTTAGGCAGAGATGACGGCTCGGCGGCGACAGTGCGCAAGAGGCCACACAGGACCACGACGACTGCTACCTTCTGCATGCCGCCTATAGTAGCATAGTGCGCGGTGGCGCAATTTGTGCAGAATCACAAGCCCGGCGACAGCTTGGAGCGATACGAACTCCTCCATCGCATTGCCACTGGCGGCATGGCCGAGGTGTTTTTGGCCAAAGCCTACGGCGCGCATGGGTTTGAAAAGCGCATTGCCATCAAGCGCATCCTGCCCCATCTGGCGCAAAATCCCCGTTTCGAGCAGCGATTCATTGCCGAGGCCAAAATCACCGCCGCTCTGACCCACGCCAATATCGTCCAGATTTTGGATTTTGGTCATTCGGGTGGCTCTCTCTTCATCGCCATGGAGTACGTCGATGGCCCGGATCTCGACGAGATCTACCGCACGTACGCCGACGTGGGTCGAGAGATACCGATATCGGCGATATTGTACGCGGCTACCGAGATGTGTAAGGGCCTCGACTTTGCCCACGAACGCGGCGTGGTCCATCGCGATGTGTCGCCGTCCAACGTGCTGTTATCGGTGGCGGGCGAAGTGAAGATCGCCGATTTTGGCATTGCCAGGGCCGCGGACGGTGCGCTCGGCGGCACGAATGCCGGCGGCGGCACGAATGCCGGCGGCGGCACGAATGCTGGCGGCGGCGTGCAGACCGGCAAGATGGTGATCGGCAAGTGGCGCTACATGTCGCCAGAGCAGACCCGCAGCGAGCCCCTCGATGCCCGCTCCGACTTGTTCTCCCTCGGCATTGTCCTCTACCAACTGGTCACGGGGCGGCTGCTCTTTGACGGGCGCAACGTGCACGACATTATCGGCGGCATCCGCGCGGCCCCCATTGCGGCGCCGTCCACGTTGCGGAGCGGTGTGCCCGAGCTATTCGATCGGGCGATTTTGCGCATGCTCGAGCGCGATCCGGCCCAGCGCTATCAGCAGGCGGCCGAGGCGGTCCGCGACCTCATGCGGGTTTGCTACCAGCTCGACATTGTGCCCACGCGAAAAGAGGTGACCCGCCTGATTGGCGACATGGTCGAGATGCGGCCTATGCCGCGGAGCGCCCATGATATCGCAGTGCAAAGTCCCCATGGCGCCGACGCCCACGCTGACGCCACCGACGACGGCGCAGGGCGCCAGAGCGCCAACGCCCTCTTGGAGTCGGAACTCATGCGCGCCGGCCTGCAGATGACCGAAGAGGGCACCAGCCCGTATGGCGCCAGTTCGCGCGTCACCGTTGTAACGACGAGTGACAGTCCGACGATGGTGCATACCCAGTGGCATCGTGCTATTGATGATCCTGGTGATGGTCCTGGCGACGGTCCTGGCGATGGCACTGGCGACGAACGTGCTGGCGGAGGAGGCGACGCATGGCCCAGCCATAGGTCGACGTTTGTCCGCCGCGGACAACACCGCGACGGCTCCACCGTTTGGGAGCTGAGCGCTGCCACGCCGGTCTACGCTCCTCCGCCAGAGCAGGCGCCCGTGGCCGATAGGCCCGCATCCGCGACCGAGCCCCGGCGTCGATCGCGCGGCGTCATCGTCCTTGTGCTTGCCGCCATGGTGCTGGCAGTGGCCGTAGTCGCGGGTTTGGCCGTGGTCGGTACGGAGGTGGAGGTCGATTCTGCCACTGCCCCTGCTGCCGACGCCGGGCCGGTTGTGGCCGAGCCGGTGGCGACTGAGCCGGTAGCGGCCGGCCAGGTGGCGGCCGGGCAGGTAGCGGACGGGCGGGCCACGACCGGTCGGGCTGTCGCTGATAGGACAGCGGACGCGGCCTCGGCGACATCCGGCATCGCCGGGACGTCATCGAGCCCTGAGCCTGCTTCCTCGTTGGCCGCGGGGCCGAGCCCTGGGCTGGCGACATCTGCGGCGACGATTTCGCTCACAGTGCGCTCGAAACCGCCGGGCGCCGTCGTGGCGCTCGACGGCAAAGACATTGGCACAACGCCGCTCGCGCGCGAGTTTGCCGCAGATAAAGCGCGCCACACCATTCGATTGCGCAAAGACGGCCACACCACGGTCAAAGAGCGGCACCGATTTACCCCGGGCGCCGCGATCGAGATCGATAAAGAGCTCAAGCGCCGACGTCGGTCCCCATCGGGCCGAGGCGCCGAAGAGGTTCGCTACGGCACCATTGACCTCAACGTGGCGCCGTGGGCATACGTCTATTTCCGCGGCAAGCGCATTGCGGAGACCCCGGTATTGGGGCTGCGTCTGCCCGTGGGCACCCATCGGCTCACGCTCAAAAATACCCAACTCAAGCGGCAAAAGACGGTGACAGTCACAGTGCCCAGCGACAAACCGTATAAGTTTTCGCTGCGCGACTAGTCCCCCGGAACCGTGGCCCAGCAAGACCAGCAGCTTACGATGCCGGCATAGGCTGCTACAGGTGCGCGGGCGCGGCCACCGCGGCCAGGGCTGCGCGCGGGCCCGCTTCCGCCAGCAGCTCGAACTCGGCCTGCGAGCGCACCAAAAGCGCACCGGCAAAGCCGAGGGCGTTGAGGGCTATGGGGCCCCATGCAGGCGATATTCGCTCAATCATCAACATCCACCGGGACGTCATGAGCAAATTGTAAGCCCGTTCGGTGTCTTCCTGTGCCATACCGAGGGCAGACCGCATGCGCCGATACACCGCCAGTGTGGCCTCGGCGCGGTGTGCGGGCGCGGCGCTGGACAGTGAGCCGATGTCGGCGGCGATATGGGCAAAGGGGAGCTCGGCCGCATGGGCGAGCGAGACCCCGTCGTCGGCGGCCGGCCCACCCTGTGCCAGCGCGCCCAGGATGGCGGTTTCCACCGGAGCTACGGCAGGGCCGCGGGCCAGCGGACCGGGGACCCATTGCACGTGCTTATGCGGCTGACTGGCGCCGGACTGTCGATGACTGTTGTAGAAGCCAAGACCGCCCATCTCGGAACATAACCACCACAGCGCGGCAAAATCGGCGCTGCTGAGCGGGGTCTCTTGGGCCTCAAAGGCCCGGGTGATGACGACCAAATGGTGGGCCAGTGCGGGGAATTTGTTGAGGAGGCACACATGGGTCGGCGAGATATCGGCGACAAACAGGCCGTCGTCATAGGGGGGCATAAAGGGATCGCGGCGCTGTGCGCGCTGCGCGGCCGTTGTCGCCTGTTTGCGCGCAAGACCAGTGGCCATGCGCACGGCGAATTCGATTGTTCCATCGCGGAGCATATGCAATTCGCTCGCGATGGGCACGATGGCGCCGCTTTTCTGGGCCCGGGCGGAGAGCGCTTGAATTTGGGACCAACGTGCTGAAATGCTTGCATTACTGGTTGATTGAGACATGGGGCTGTTACCGGGAACGGACGCGGTGAGGTCTCTTGGCCGCATAGGGCCAACGAAACCCGCTTACATTCGTTTGCAGACACAATATACTGCCAACGTGCTTGAGATTCCCGGATACGTTCGACAAGTTTCCCTCGCGATAACGCCCCACATCGTGCTACTGCGCGCCTATCGGGAGCGCGACGACGTGCCTGTGTTATTGAAGACTGCGGCCGGTGCTCATCCACCACCCGTCGCAGTCGCCCGCTTGTTGCACGAATCGGCCATGCAAAAAGATCTGCGCACGTGCGCCAGTGTGCCCAGACTTATCGACGTGCTCCAGGTGGGCAAACGGCCGGTGCACGTGACCGAAGATCCGGGCGGTCACAATCTGCAGCACTTGCTCGATCAAGCGCACGAGGACGGCGGCGAGTTCGGCTTCGTTCTCGAGTTCGAGCAGTAATCCCCGATTGATTGCGATCTTGCCGCCCGGCAGCGCCCAGGCGTTGACCTGGGGGTTGTTAACGACCCGAAATTCATAGGGAAGCTCGCGATCGCTGACTCGCGCGAGTTTTTGACCGACGCTTTGGACGTAGGCGACCAGCTTCCGATCAGCCAAGATCGGAAG
>JAAUYH010199726.1_pt1 | contig 13222 bp, 6 predicted proteins | sample 7278061 | NCBI WGS metagenome assembly JAAUYH01 (sample SAMN14350203, study PRJNA611818) | marine sediment metagenome | isolation source: surface marine sediment (0.6m) | place: French Polynesia: Moorea | collected 2018-08
ACTTATTGACATTAGTTTTGTGTGGCGATCGCGGCGTACTAAACTAAAAAAATAGCTATTTGTGTGATTTGATTCTTTTTTATTTAATGTATTACCCGTGATAACCGAGTGCTACAGACTAGGGTGCGGAATGTGGGATATAAATTAAGGGTTTTAACGATATAAAAACCCTTCAGAACTAATGGGACAGACCACTAGTACTTTGTCCCATTAATTTTTAGGGGTTGTGGCACAGGCATCCTGCCTGTGCAGTAGTCAGGCATCCTTGCCTGACCCACAAGTTATTATTTTTACCATCAAATTTAATGGGACAGACCACTAGGCATACCGCAAGCGGAACCCGTAGGGTAGCCTAATTACTCCAAGCCACGACCTGTCTACGGTGTAGGGTAACCCAACAAAAACCTACTTGCTGTTGGGTTACTCTGCTCAAAGCCTCCCTCTGGTCGTCTACACTTCGTACCACTTCGTGGAAGCAAGCTACAACCCAACCTACGAAAAGTTAAGTTTTTAGCCGTTGGGAGTATATATTTAATTTGACCTACTTACTTATTGCATGTCTAATTTTTCTTCGTATTTGGTTTATCGGTGATTTTTCCCTGAGAAGGTAGTAAAACAAATTTACCTCCCTGCACCTCGACCAAAACTGGTTTGGTTTGGCGTTCTCCTTGTTGAAACTGGAGTGGATAACCAGAGGTTTGATTACCTGGAAGATTCACCTTTTTTAAGTTTTGTAAAATAGTTGCGCGATTGGCATTCTTTGAGAAAGAATTAATAAAAGCCATAGTTGCATCAAAACTAGTAGCAGTACGCCAACTAATTGCTCCTCCCCATTGTTTTGCTGCTTGTTGGGCAAAGTTTTGTGCTTGTGGTGCTTCTCGAAACCAAGGTACAGCTATAGTTAAACCTTCTACGGCATTTTTCCCTGATTTCAAGGTTTGGTTGCTGTAGAGACTATCTCCTCCTAACAAGTTTAACCCCTGGGGATTGGGATTTTCAGATAGATCCATCTGTTTCTTGATAGCTGTAGCAATTTGCAAAGCAACATTAGTGTCTTCTGTATCTGGAAACAACACTGCTGCTTGTGGGTGGTATGTACGCAGGGTTTTTTCAACCTCTTGTTCTATATCTTTTACATCGAGTTTGGGATTGGTTAAATCAATCTGTGGCTGAACCACTTCACCCTCTGATTGTTTAAACTGGTTTGTAAATTTAGTTGTGAGACTGCGACTGTAAGGACTGTCTGGATTTGAGAAAATCACTACTTTTTTTAATTTTAGTGTATCCGAGGCATACTCAGCTAACTTTTTCGCAGTCATAGCCTCGGAATTAACGGTTCTAAAAAAAATATTACTTTTTATAGCACTGGTATTAGTAGGAGAAATTACGGCTAATCTGGCTTCTTGATATTCAATCAATGCTGCTTTAATAGCCTCAGTATTAGCATGTCCAATTACTCCCAATAGTTCTTTATCTTTTACCAATTCATTAGCTACTTGTTGTGCTTGTTTTGGTTCATTACCATCATTAGCAATCACAACTTTTAGCAATCTACCATTCAAACCATTGTTATTATTAAACTGATTTTGTGCTTGTGCCACACCACGCAAAATTTCTTTTGCGGTTGATTCTTCATTATTTTTTGCTGGTACTATCGCTGCTAAAGTCAAAGGATTGCCCTTGTTCATAGCAATAGCATTATTGTAATAAATTAATGGTTCTGGCTGATTACGGTTATCTTTAACGGCTTGTTTAAAGAATGTAACAGCTTGTGGGTATTTTTTGTCTTTGAATGCTATATTTCCCTTTTTAAGATTGGTGTTAGCAGTTATAGGAAAGAGGGTGCGATCACCATTACTAATATAAGCCTGCGGATTTGATTGACAAAAAATTCCTAATACTTTTTCTTCGTTTGGTGCGCAGGAGTTTGAGATTTGAGAAACACCAACACTGAAAAAACTAATAATTATTCCTGCTACTGCCAGTGTACCTAAAACAATTCCCTGTCTTTGGTTATGGTTGTTATAGTATGAGCTTGAAGTATTGGTTTCGGCAACAGTATCGCCTGTATTTTTTGTGTAATTTGGCTGTTGATTATCTAGTTCGTAGGACGAATTAATTTCTTGTTTTTCAATTTTTTTTAATTTTCTGATTTCCTGTTCCAGTGGATGACGTTGCACTAACCAGCGCTGGACAAATTCAATTTTAATTTTTTGCTCCGTATCATCTACAAAGCCATTTTTCACAAGGTCTTTAGCAGATGTTAGCAGAGTTTTTTTTAGTACAATCCCATGTTTTTGGATAATTTTTAACGGGTCTTCAGCACTTTTTTGTGACTGTTGTTGGGATATTTTTTGAGCCTCAGCTACAGCTGCAAAAACGATTTTTTCCCAAATAGATAATCCATCCCAAAACCATGCTAAACCAGCTTCAGCAAGTTCAATTGCTTTATCTACACTTGCATCTATATCTTCCTTCGTAACTTCCCATTTATCTAATTTCCATGCCCTACCAAAAACAGCAAAACATATACTTTGAGTAAAATAGGGATGTCCCGCTGAAAGCTTGATAATTTCTTTTATTGCCTCAGGTTCGTATTTTAAAATGTCCTTAGCAGGCTCGGTAATTAATCTTGTAGAATTTGTTTCATCTAGCAAACCTATTTCTGCAATTGGTGCATCTTTAAATCTGCCGAGAATATTCGGCATATCTGTAGATTGCCTTTCTAAAAATAAAATTATGAATATTTTACGATCTAACTCCAGAATCGAATCTAAATATATAAATAAATTTTCCAGAATTTGACTGGAATTTTCATTATTTGTAGAAACGTCAAATTCATCTAGTAATAGAACTAAATTTCTGCCATCGATTTCTTGATATATTTGGGGTAAAAATTTGCTAGAAAAAACCAATGGTTCCTGCTCTAGTTCTTCAATGGTAGGTAGTTTTACATCGTTTGTAGAAAGTTTCAAATGCTCTATAATTTCTTGAGTCATCTCCAAGAAAATAGTGCTAATATCGTCTTGAATATGGTGTTCTAGGTCAAAGGGAACAAATAAAAATTCATCCAGGGCAACAAATTTAGGAATATTACGGATAATAGATGATTTCCCTATACGTCTTTGACCGTGCAACAATATCGCTTGTTCACCCTGCCTCAAATTATCCTCAATAAAACGAAATAATCCTTCTCGTCCAACAAATAATTCTTGTTCATCAATTGGACGACCGATAATGTAAGGATTTCTCCGAGCTACTGAATCTGTCATAATATTTATGATAGCTCTGTCAAGCTACCCATTACATTCTATTGTTCTTCAAACACTCCCACCAAAGTATAATTCGCATAAAAGAGTAAAATATTACTCAGTTAATGGGACAAATTGACCTACTTTTACCTGTACTAAAATGGATTCGCTCTGGCGTTCCCGTTCATTAAACCGGAGTGGATAACCAGAGGTTTCACTTGCAGGAATCTTTATATTTTTTAATTTTTCCAGAATTGTTTTCCGAGAAGGATTATTAGAAAAAGACTTAATAAAAGCCACAGTAGCATCAAAGCTAGTAGCAGTACGCCAGCTAACGGGTGCTTGCCATTGTTCTATTGCTTTTTGGGAAAAATCTTGAGCTTCTTGTGCTTCCCTAAACCAAGGTACTTCGACAATTAAACCTTCCACTGCTTCAGCACCTTGCTTTAAGGTGTTATTGCTATACAAAGATGCCCCAGCTAATAACTTAAGCCCTTCTTTACCATGATTTTTAAGTTGAAGCATCAATTCATAATTAGCTTTGGCAATTTTTAGAGCAACATCAATGTGTTGTGTATCGGGAAACAACATCGCTGCTTGTGCCTGATATATAAACAGACTATCTTTTAATTCTTTTTCTATATCCAGTGTTGGACTAGTAATATGGATAAGCGACTTGGGAACCACCTCACCTCCTAATCTTTCAAACTTTTTCGTAAATTCTTCTCTGATACTGTTACTGTATGGACTGTTCGGATTTGCGAAAATCACCACCTTTTGTAACTTCAAATTCTTAAAGGCATATTCCGCTAATTTCTTTCCGGAAGCAGCATCGGAAGGGGTTGTTCTAAAAAAGACAGGACTATTTAAGAAGATACTACTGCTAGTAGGAGAAATAATAGGTAGTTTTGCTTTTCCGTATTCTTCTAGTGCTGCGCTGGTAGCACTACTAGAGTTATGTCCAATTATTCCCAGTATTGATTCATCTTTCGCTAATTCCGCAGCCACTAATTTGGCTTGTTTTGGATCGTTATCATCATTAGCAATCACAATCTCTAGCAACCTACCACCTGAGCCTCCTTGTTTATTAAACTGATTTTGTGCCTGTGCTATACCACGCAACATTTCTTGAGCTATTTCTTTGTTTCCGTCTTCTGCTGGTACCACTGCTGCCAAGGTCAATGGAGAACCCCTGAGACGGCTAAGGGCATTGTTGTAATAAATTAGCACCTCTGGATCGTTACGGTTATCGTCCACAGCCTTCTTAAAGAACTGTGCAGCTTTTTTATAGTCACGTTCTTTAAATGCTTCGATTCCTAGGTCACGATTGCGGTTTTTAATATCAGAAAATATACTGCGATTACCATTACTAATTCTATTTTTAACTGCTTCATCCTCACTCATAGGAGGAATACTATTCTTGTTATATGCTACACAAATAATACCAAATTTTTCTTGTTCTCCAGTTGGGCAAGGGTTAAACAATCTATAAACTCGACTAACCGCAGGTATAGCAATCGCTATTATTCCTGCTATTAATAAGACTTTAAGACTTTGTTTTTGTCTCAGCCAAAAGGCAATGTTTACAGATGAAATGTCTCCTTGAAAAATAGCAATTTCTGCTAATCTGTGATTTGCTGATAACCTGTTAGGTTCAATTTGTAAAACCCGCTGATATTGCTGCTTTGCCCTTGCAAACTCTTTTTGGAGAAACAACCTATGTCCATATTCTTCCAAAGCATTTAAGAATCTGTCTTTGTTGCGTATGCGGTCAAATTTGTAGGCTCGCTTATAAAGTTCTAAGGCTTGGTCAAAATTACCAATTTCCAAGTTTAGTTTAGCTAACTCTAATATAGTTAGAAAGTGATTGGGATTCAGTTCTAAAATCTGATGATAAATCTCCAGTGCATTCTTTTTCTTATTATTTGAATACAAACTAAATGCGACAGAAAATAACTGCTGAACATATTCTTGCTCTTGTTCTAGTTTCTCTAGTTCAAATATTTCACGTTTTACTGGGTGTTCTTTCACCAACCAACGGCGGACTAATTCCACTTTTATTCTGCGTTTTGTATTATCCAAAAAACCATTTTCTGCTAACCTATCGACTGCTTCAAGCAAGGTTTCTGTTGATTTAAATCCATGATTTTTATCCAACAATATTAGCGGATCTTCCGGTAAATTATTAGCTTGATTATTAGCTATTTCTTGAGCTTCCGCAACCGCTGAAAAAACTACTTTTTCAGCAATAGGTAGTCCATCCCAAAACCATACCAAACCAGCTTGAGCATTGTCATCATCAAATATTCGCTCTACAACAATTTCCACATCTACACGAGTGACATTCCAATTACTTTGCTCCCTTGCTTGTGAAAAAAGAGTAAAGCAAATTACCTGAGTAAAATAAGGATGCCCCGCTGACAATTTTAAAATTTCTTGTATTGCTTCTTGTTCGTATATCAGTATTCCCTCAGATGGCTTAGTAATTAGCCGTTTTGCACTTAAATCGTCCAGCAATCCAATTTCTTGGTAGGGTGCTTGCTTAAACAAATTGAGCAGGTTAGGCATATCATCTAGAGACCGTCCTACCACCGGAATAATAAATAAATTTTCCTGCTGTCTGATTAGCCTAGCTAAATAGTTAAAGAAACCTAAACCTTGTGGGGTTAGAGTTGAATTTTGATTTTGATTATTGATGACATCAAATTCATCCAGTAAAAATACTATCTTCTTATCATTAATTAAATGAAAAATTTTTGATAAAAATCTCTGAGCAAATATACGTGTATCACTATTAATTTCTTCTAATGTTGGTAGTTTTATTTTATTTGGTTCTATTTGCAGCTGTTCTATTATTTCTTTGGCAAGGTCATGTAGAATATCACTAAAATGTGACTGACTTCTGTGTTGCAAATCAAATAAAATAAAGACAAACTCATCATTCCCTACAAAATTGGGAATTTGTCTGAGTACAGATGACTTACCAATACGTCGCTGACCATGCAATAAAATAACTTTTACACCCTGGTACAAGTTATCTTCAATGAAGTGAAAAAGACTTTCTCTACCAAAAAAATGTTTCTGGTCATTGATAGGACGACCAATAATGTAAGGATTTCTGTTAGCCCTTATCTCAACCATATTTTTTCAAACTAGCAGGCTCTAAGTTAGTCTGGAAGTGTTTTCCCTGAAAATACATCTTCCCTTTACCAGTCTGCAAAATCGGGGATTATCATCTCTATAGTGTCATATCTGGAGAGCAAGTGCCATATGAACTCAATAAAAAGCAACTTACAGTTACTCTTGACTCATAATACTACTGGCTTCTACACTGCTATAACCTTAATTAATTCCTGAATACTTACTGCTATTGATTTGATAACATTTGTATTTTCCTTAACCCAATCCATTGCCGTTTTCATTTGCTTGACGTGTCCCTTATTCATTTTCAGAAATACACGTTCTCTGTCTTTTATTTCTTCTGGACTACTGTTTATAATTTCGTTAATTACCCAATCATGCATTAAAGATGCTGCTAAAGCATAGATTTTTTTGCCTGATTGATTATTAGAGATAATGATTCCACGTGTTTCTAGATCATTTAGATTTTTATTATGCTTCTTTAAAAAATCATCAATATCACTTAAATCATAACTCTTTTTTTCTATTCTACCTTCCACATAATCTAAGGCTATCCACCTGATAAGCATCCGTTCTATATCATTCAAAGAGTTCCATATAGCCCGGATTATTGTATTATCCAACTGTTTTGCTAAAGTATTAACAGAAAAATTTGCTTGCTGATTTTGCTTGTATAAAAGAAAACAAACCATTTGTAAAAGTACAGGATAACCACCAGTCATTGTCTGGATTTTAATTCGCAAGTCATCTTTCTGCCTGAGTGCTTCAGGCATTTGATTCCACAAAGCTACTACTTCAGGTTCTTGAAATGGTGGCAAAGGAAGGGAAATATAAGGTAACAAGTCATTGTAAGTAGTTACTGAATCTAGCGGTTTGGATGAGGTCATAATGGTAGCAAGGCGTTCATATGCATGGTGGTCTGCCAAATTACGAAACTCTCTAAGAAAATTTACTATTTCTATATGGTTGTCATCATTTTTAGTTTCGAGAATATAATCATAGTTATCTAATAATAAAACCAAGTACTTATCTTGCTGGTAGATGTGTTGTAAGATAAGCTTTATATCATTTTTAAGGATTACTTCTCGTTTTAATAACTTGTCAATTTCAGATTGCAAGGAGTCAATGTTTTCCATTATCGACTGTATAGGATTATCATTTTGATACTTTTCTTTCTGTTTTCGCAAAACTTCTTTAATCTCAGATAATACTTCTTTCCAAAATGCTGATGAAGAAAAATTATCTATTATTTCACAGTCAATATAAGTAAAAATATATTTATTATTACTAATCTTAATTATTGTGGATTGTTGCCATATTTCAGGTGCAGCTAAATATTTGAGAAATGATGTTTTCCCTTTACCTGGACTGCCATAAAAAACCCAACTACTGGCTCTGAAAATTTGAGTCAAAGCAATATCTAATTCATTTTCACGACCTAAGAACTGACTTGGTGGAACGAATTTGCCAATGTAATAAGGACCTGCTGCCAATTTACGAAGTTCTTCTTCTACCTTGGCTAATTTTCGTTTTGCTATTTTATTATTTGAATCTATTGTTAATAGATAATTAAACTGCTTTGCGGCTGCATCTAATTGTCTTTGTGACATTAGGGATTCGCCGTAGTTCAATAGGAGTTCGACTAATCCCTCTTTGTAGCGTATAGGTTCTATTTTGTAAGCTCTTGTGTATAATTCTATTGCCTTAGGGAATTCTTGAAACTCTAAATATGCTTCTGCCAACTCAAATAGAGCACTGAAATGATTTGGATTGGTTTCTAAAACCTGTTCATATACATTGATTGCATTGTCAATCTTGCCCTGGTGATAGATTTCCCTAGCTTGTTTGTAAAGTTGATTAGCTTTTTCATCAATGTTTTCTAGTTGGTAGATTACTTCTGTTAAAGAGTATTGCTTTACTAACCATCGGCGAACTAATTCAATCTTAACTGTATAGGTAGAGACCCTAGCATCTGTTACTTTTGATTTTTTTCTCTTCTGTAAAAACTTCCACTTAACCAATCGTGTTTCAGCTTTTTGCAGTGCTTTTGTCTCAACAACTCCAGATTGCTTTAGTAATTCCAGTGGTTGCTGCACAGCAGACTCAGAACCCATAATTTTTAATTGTTGTAACTCGGCAACTGCTGAAAATATGACTTTCTCAGGAATAGATAGTCCTTCTCGAAACCATACTAATCCAGCCTGACTCATTTCCATTGCTTGCTCGATAATATTTTCTACATCAGCACGATTCACCTGCTGTTCCATTGCTTGCTCGATAATATTTTCTACGTCAGCACAATTCACCTGCTGTCGTTGTTTCTTCCTAGCACCCATAAAAATAGCAAAGCATAATATCTGGGTAAAATAGGGATGTCCTGCGGACAAATCCAGAATTGCTCGGATTGCATCTGGTTTGTACTCCAGCAAACCCTCCGCAGGTTTGCAAATTAGCTGCTTAGCATCCTCCTCACTTAATAAACCAATTTCTTTTCGAGGAGCACCTTTAAACAGAACAAGCATCTTTTTCATATCTTCAAGTTGCCGACCCACCACTGGAATAACAAATAGTTTCTCCTGCTGCTTAATCAGGTATTCTAAATATGAAAAAAAATGCTGATTTGCTGTGCTAAATTCAGTATTGTTGAGAACATCAAATTCATCCAATAACAATACTATATTTTTATCGCCTAATGCTTGATAAATTTCAGGTAAGAAGTTATTAGAAAAAATGTTGGTATTTTCTTTAAACTCTTTGACGGAAGGAACTTTTATACTCTCTGAAGATAAGTCTAAAGAATCTACTATTTCTGTTGCAAGACTGAATATAACATCACTCAAAGCTAAGTGAACTTTATCTTGCAAATCAAATAAAACACAAACAAAATTATTCTGAATAGATCTGGTAATCTGGTAAAGTAAAGATGACTTTCCAATACGTCTCTGACCGTGCAATAAGATAATTTGTTGTTTCTTTATCAGGTTATCATTAATAAAATCGAATACGTCTTCTCTGCCAAAAAACAATTCTCTTTCTTTGATTGGGCGACCAATTATGTAAGGATTTATAGGATTTATCTGCATATTGTAACTCTCCTCTACATATATTTAATAAACTAACAACTCTTATCTAGAATAAGTCCACCCTTCTCTGAGTAAATCTGTGTTGATATGTGGTTTCTTTATTTATTCCTGCACCACACTCATCAATTGCGAACCTCTATACAGCAAATAATCTTAAAAGCACCTGTATTCCCTGGGGAATTCTTTTCAAGATAGGAATAACATCATCTTTATGCTGTCCTAACCAACCAATTGCATTTGTGAGTTTCTCTGCTTGTTTATGGCTCATCAAATTGAGAAATACTTTTTCTCGTGCTTTTAGTGATTCTTCATCCGTATTCCATACCTGTTGAATTACCCACCTTTCCATGATAGATGAAGTAAATGAATACATAGTTCTTTGTTCATTTACCTGATGGACAATTACACCTTGTTCTTCAAGCTTGCTAAGTTCCCGCTCTTTTTGGGAGAAGATCAGGTCAGTTCCACTCAAATCAAACTGTTCTTTCTGATGTAAACGACCTGAAAAATTAGAGAGTGCTATAAGCATCAATAAAGTCTGCTCAACTTGATTTGTTCTATCCCAAATATTTTGGAAAATCTGTATGGTACTGCTTTCAAAGTCATCCATAAATGCTTGTGAATCAGGAACTTTATCAGTTTCTAATTCTATGTAAAGTAAAAAACCAGCAATTTGTAATAAACTTGGATGTCCATCAGCAATTTCTCTAATTGCATCCCTTGCTTCTGGTGTTCTTAATGGACTTAAGAGTTGAGCAATTTCGGTATTATTAAATGGTTTGAGACGTTGAAATAAATAGTGATTATACCAGGGAGATTTGCTGGGATTGAGTTCGGGACCAAGTTCATTTAACCTCCTGAGTGATGTCACAATCATCGAGAAATATTGCCTTTCCCGAAAGTGAACAGCCAAATTACGACACTCACTCAAAAATTGTTCCATGTTGTCGTGGGTGTATTGCTCGTTTTCCTGGAGTGCAACGTCATAGTCATCTACCAGCAATACCAAAAACCTGTTCTGTTTGCCAATTTTCCGCAATATTTGGCGTAAACTATCTTTTGTGGTTTTACCTTCTTCTATCAGTTTGGCAATTTCAGCTTGCAATGTCGGTTTATCGTCTAATTTATCTTTAAGTAAACTCAGAACTTCTTGCCAAAAGCCAGAGGGGGTAAAAGGGGATATATTCTCACAATTAAGCAAAACAATTACAGCCTGGGATGGGTCTAATCCGTTTTCTTCCCAAGTTTGGGAGTCAGCCAGTTTTTCCAGAAACGAAGTCTTACCCATTCCCGGACCACCCCAAATGGCTAAGTGACTGCGGTTATAGATTTGATCGAATGCAGCTGCAATTTCCGATGTCCGTCCTACAAAATGTTCGGGAGGAACTGGTTTATCAACAAAAAAGGGGTTGCGTGAAACTGATTGTAAGGACATTATCTATATTATGTTTTCACAAAATTATAATATTCAATACACTTAAATTAGGTTTGTTTTGTCTTATCTGAATAATTAGGAACATCCCATTTTGGCTAAGTAGATAGGCATAATTCAATGTAGGATCAGACCTCACCCCCATCCCCTCTCCTTACTAAGGAGAGGGGTGCCGTCAGGCAGGGTGAGGTTTTATATTTAATTTGACCCACTTACTTAATTGCCTTGAAACAAGAAGTTACTCACTTACGTCAAGGATTGGCAGTCTACACCAAATATATATTCATTTTGCATCTAATTGCCAGATATAGCTTTATAGACAAGATTTGATTTAAAGGTGTGACAGTGCCCTATCTCTACTTTTGTGATTCAAATTGCTTTCAATATTGGCAGTAATTGTACTATTTAATGCCATATTGGTGAGTACAGAGAATGTAAGGGGGCACTATTATGCAACATCAAGAAGGAACCTTCCAGGGTGCTGGAGGTATGAATCTGTACTACCAAAGTTGGCATCCCCAAGGGAAAGTACGGGCTACTTTAGCCATTGTCCACGGACTCGGTGGTCACAGCGGTCTATATGATAATATAGTTACAAAATTAATATCGAAAAATTACGCAGTCTACGGTTTTGATTTGCGTGGTCATGGGCGATCGCCTGGTCAGCGGGGATATATTAATAGTTGGCAGGAGTTTCGGGAAGACCTAGGAGCTTTTTTACAGTTTATTAGTACCCAAGAACCAGAATCCCCCCAATTCCTTTTAGGTCACAGTTTGGGAGGGTTAATGGTTCTGGATTATGTTTTACACTGTCCCACGGAAGCATCTAAATTGCAGGGTATAATTACCTTAGCACCCAGTTTGGGGAAAGTGGGAGTTTCACCATTCAAGCTGACTTTAGGAAAGATTCTCTCCCGGTTGTTACCCGGTTTCACCTTAAATAGTGGTTTAGACCCCAGCGCAGCTTCCCGGGATGAAAAGATTTTAGTTGCATACGCTCAAGATCCATTACGACATACAAAAGGTACTGCTCGTTTAGCCACAGAGTTTTTAGCCACCGTTGCTTGGGTGCAGTCCCACGCAGCAGATTTACAAGTTCCTTTGTTGATTCTCCACGGGGAAGCAGATCGGGTTACCATACCCCAAGCAAGTGGAGAATTTTTCCAACGGGTGACCTTCTGGGATAAGAAACGGGTGGAGTATCCAGGAACCTATCACGAGATCCAAAATGATATCAATTATCAAGAGGTATTAGCTGACTTAGAAGACTGGTTGGAGGAACACCTAAGCACTAAACGTGATACAATTGAAACACCATTAAAACATCAAGCATAAAGTTTGCCATCAGGCATAATTGCCCCGGATAAGTTGGCTCCAATTAATTTTACCATCAAGCGATTACCAGAATACATCCGCGCTCCCGTTAAATCAACTCCCCGTAAATCAGCACCACTTAAATCGGCTCCAATCAGGTTAGCAGAACGTAAATTGGCTTCTCTGAGGTCTGCTAATAGTAAGTTTGCCCGAAACAAATTGGCTTGTGACAAATTTGCACCTCTAAGATTAACTTTGTGCATAAAAGTATCGCTGAGATCGGCACCACTCAAATTGGCATAACTCAGATTTCTGCCAGATAAATCCTTGTTACTCAAGTTTGCCCCACTGAAATCCTTACCACTCAAGTCTGGATTCGGTTTTGGTGGTTTATAGGTATAGGTTGCTTGGGGTGGCTTTCTCCTTGGTGGAGATGCTTGGTAAGAAGACTTTTGGGAATAAGACTCTGACTTACGGGAATTTTGATGCTGGAAATTAGACGATACTCCAGGGGAGTCCCTTTGCGATCGCAATTTTTCCCGGTGCAATCGCAATTTTTCCCTAGCCTCATTAATTTCTTGTAGCTTTTTTTGGGCTTTTTCTTGCAGACGCAAATTCTCCCGGGGAATGCGATCGGGATGCCAGACAAAAACCAAGTCTTTGTAAGCTTGGTTAACTTCTTCTAATGTTGCCCCTGGTTCCAAATCCAAGGCTCGATAGTACCGCTCCAGCTCTCTCATAAGCTTAATATAAGCAATTTTACTTGCAAATTAACTTTATTATGAGTGATGTAGGTTCCTCTCAACTCAATCCTTAAGCAAATCTCTCAGTTTTTCTCAAATTTGAGCTAGTTTGAAAATAGGGAACAGGGAATAGGGGATGGGGAATAGGACTAGTGGTCTGTCCCATTAGTTTTGATGGCTAGTTTTATAGTCATATTTATATGACTTTGACTATTAGACTGGGACTTATAGTCCCAGGTGGGTGTGATGGAAACCCCA
>JAAUYH010075141.1_pt1 | contig 13220 bp, 13 predicted proteins | sample 7278061 | NCBI WGS metagenome assembly JAAUYH01 (sample SAMN14350203, study PRJNA611818) | marine sediment metagenome | isolation source: surface marine sediment (0.6m) | place: French Polynesia: Moorea | collected 2018-08
ACCTCCCTATCTTGGTGCGCGTTCCCTAGATGAGTAAAACTCATCGGGGTCGCACCGCTATTTCCCTACTTCCCTATCTCTCTATTTACCACAGTAAATTTCGCTCACCCACAAGGAAGGGTGGGGGGAGTCACCGTTACTACCTCCCACTCTCGTCCTGGATAATGTTCCTCATCAAAAATACTATTTTGTTAAGGATGTAGCTAGCTTTTTGGGTATTGAGCGTTGTATTTACCCTTATACTATCCCCATCTAAACTTAATTGAACGATTTGATATCTTGGTTCAAAAACAACACCCAAGATTTAGCCAAAATATAGGAAATATAATCTTATATATTGTTAATCAGCTCTGAGTATTCAATATCTCTATAATACTTGATCATAGTTTTACAAGCTAACGTTGGGGGCGACGCCGATCCCCCCCCCGCTTACTTGTTTTGTACAGTGACCGCGGAATGCGGTCAGCGCAGCGGGCAGACCCCGCGTTATGCGGAGCGGTATCCTTTAGGGCGGCGAAAGACGCAAGGGCGGGAATGGGGGATAACAATTCAATTCCTGGTGTTGAACCAATAGAACCTAATAAAATACTCCCCCCTTCCCGGTGCTGCCCAAGAAAGGCTCCGTCTTCTCTTGGTGCGCGTTCCCTAGGTCGGGAGACCCGACCGGGGTCGCACCGCTTTTACGGCGGAGTACCGCTGACTAATTATTTGTCTTGAGAGACAGCTTAATGTCATTGAACCAAAAGTGATCTTCTTCGGGTTCTTCGAGAAAAATGTTAATAGGAAAAATATCGCTAACCATCATCTTCTCTTACATTAAAATCTACTGACTGACAAAATATTTACTAATAACTCTTTACTGACCTAAAGAAGTCCTTCTAATTGCTTACGAATCCGCTCCAATTCGCTTTCAGCCATCGAAGTCGATTCCGATTCTGAGGCAGCAGTTGCTGATTTGTCTTCTTCCTTTTGCCAATCAGTTTTTTCGATATTGGTTTCCGGTGGAAGTGCTAATTGCCCTGGTTCAATTAACTCACAGTCATAATCGGCTTTTTCACAAAAAGCTTTGACTTCCTCAGAATCAATCTCTTCTACTGTAGGTTCAGGAAAATCTTGAGCTTCTAACATCATCGCAAAACGAGTTGCATCATCCTCTTGTTGAAACATCAAGATCTTTTGGCGATCGCCAATTTGAATAGTATGAATTCCTTCATTATTGGTTCCGGCATTAAAAAGTAAGATATATACACGCATTGCCACTAGAAATTGTGAAAAATTAGTTCCCAAAAAGCCATTTTTGTCCATTTAAACGCTGGACGGTATACAATACCATCAAATCGAGGGTAACTCGGCGTTCATCGATCATAAAGGATTCAATAGTGCTGGGATTTTTGCCACTGGTAGCAGCAGAGAAAGCTTTAGAGCCGGAAATATTCTCTTCTAAGAAATAAAGATTGAACTGACGTTGACCATTTTGCCAATTACCAATTATCTGCCAACATTGCTCCTGAGGATCAGCACCTTCGATGGGCAGCCCCTGCTTGATAAACTGCAATTTCATATCTTCTAAACCTTCGGAGTTAAAAGCTTCTTGCAGTGCAGGAGTAAAATGTTGTTCGATAAATTCCTTAAAAGGTTTATCTTCTAGCTTAGGTTTCTTCGCTTTTTTTGCTGGAGGCTTCCCTGCTGCAGGAGATTTTGCTGCTGCGGGAGTCTTTGCCGGGGGATTGGATTGTGTCTCTTCTGCCATCTTCTTAAAAAATTTATCTAAATTGCGATCGCCATTATTAATCGAGATTCTTAAGGGCAATCGCTACTGATTTTAATACAAAAAGAGAGATAATGCTGAAGCGAAAAGCGTTTACTGATAACTAATAATTGATCGGGTGATTTTACCCTGCTTCTTCTTCGTATTCAGGAATTTTTTCCACCTGTTTTTCAGGAATATTTACCGGAGGGGGATTGTAGGGTTGAGGACTCTCATCATCATCCCACATATCCTCTGTGGAATCAATATATTGAGATTCCTTAACAGGAGCTTCTGGCTCATAAGGCACATACACTTTCTTATCTTCTATGTCAGTATCACCCCAGTTATCCTCTTCATATTCTTCATAAGCTAAAGTTTCAGCTTTTTGTTGTACTGGGGGAACAACCCTGGCTTCTGGCCATTCATCCTCATCCCAGCGTTCTTCTTTGACGGGGATTTTCGCTTCTACCGGAGTACTAATAGGAGGGCGTTCAGGAACTCCTGTTCCTAACTGATTTTCTGCTTTAATAGTTGGTGGATAGTAATCTTCTTCTTCATTATCCAAGATCGAGCGCCCCAGACCAAGACGTTCTAAGATCCCTACCGTAATTTGAGTCAACCGTTCTTCCGACCCTTCAAAGACGATCAAGCGGTTTGGTCCACTAGTCACCACGTCATCGATAGATAACTCATAGGTACTGATTATTTGATCGGGAATCTGAGGAAGACCCAGAGAAGCTATGGTAATAGCATAGACCTTGCCATCTACAACATCAAATTGAAAATCTCTGACTTTTCCTAAAGGTTTATTGGCTTCGGTGACAACTTCACAATTGACTAGACTACTATATGCTTCGATATCTATATCTTCAATCACATCTTCGTCTTCGACTAAAATCACATCCCCTGTTTGATAAACGCTACTGATATACATGTATTTGGGGATACCCGAAACCGATAATAGATTGTCTCGCAAACCCAGAGCAACAATTTCTCTGCGATCCATATCAACTAAAATTTCTTTGACTACTCCGATTCTTTTGCCAGTGTTTCGGGCAATAACTTGAGTATTCATAAATTCAGAGCGGAGACGTATATTTTCTGTGGTCATTTTGTTGTTTAATTTACCGATGGCTGTAGCTTATAGCACTAATAGTGCAGTTTTAATTGAAAGCTCTACTGTTTGTTCATGGTTAATATAAGTCTAAAGAAAGTTTTAGGCTTAAAAATAAATTTACATATAAATCTACTATGAATCTTCTCTATGATCATTCTAGCTAATACCAAACTATTTGACTTATTTGAGCATGAATGATTTGTTTTGACAAGGTCGGGCGATCGTGATTACTTATTTCCTCATCGTTCATCCTTAATAAAAAATGATAGTTCCCAAAGGGAATTGGGTAATCTAAAATTGTAACTATTCAAATCGTTAATTCCAAACGAGGCACAGTTCTCATTTTAGTAATTATGGGGCAAGATCTTCAGCAGGCTTCAACCCTTGGGCTAGAAGATGTGCTGAAACAACTGGGAAAGCTTAATGCTAATGGTTGTTTGCAGATATCTGATAACTCTGTCGTTTTTTTCGTCTATTTAAATCAAGGAAAAATAGTCTATGCGACTAATTCTCTAGCTCCTTTTGAAAGATTAGAACGTCATTTACGTCGTTTAAGTAATCAAAACAGTAAATTAACGAATGATATTATTAAGCTAGCACGCCAAAAATTTAGGCAAATCATCGAATCTTATGTGGAGATCCCCTCCGACTATCGTGGAGTTTTATGGTTATCAAAAGAAAATTATCTTAGTTCCCAAGAAGCCTTAACTTTGGTCAGAAGAATTAGCAGAGAGGTCTTTGAATCTATATTATGCTTACCAAAAGATGCCGCTTATCAATTTGCTGAACAATCTCAGCAATTACCTGAAATATGTCAATTTGAATTACCTTCATACATCAGACAATGCTATAGCCGCATCGAAGCCTGGCAAGCTTTTTGCGAGCAGATTAATTCTTCTTTCCAGCGTCTATATTTAGTGTCTGACAAGATAAATAATATTACTAATCTAACGTCAGAGCAAAATCAAACGATTAGTAAATTACTTAAAGGATTAAACTTTCGTCAAATTAGTGCTTTAATTGATAAGGACGAATTAATAGTTGCCAGGATTTTATATCCTTCGATTCTCAAAAATAATATTTTAGTGAGAAGTCCCAAAGCTCCTTTTGATAGATTACCTACTTTTCCTTTGCAGGATTCTAATAATTTGTTTAAAAATATTCCCTATGACTTGAAGGGAAATTTGCAAGTAACACAAGACAAGAATGATAAAAAAGAATTTAGTAGCAAACAAACCATTGAACTTTTAGAAAAAAAATGGAAGGTTGCTTGTGTAGATAATAACTTGACTACTAATGAAAATCTTGAAAGATTATTAAGTGGCAAAATGTTTGATTTCTACATGATTAATGAGCCGAGGGAAGCTCTTAGTAAATTGATAGAGTTTCAGCCAGAAGTAGTTTTCTTAGCTGTAGACATGCCAAATATTAATGGTTATGAATTATGTAGCTTACTGAGAAATCATAATAGTTTTACAACTACACCGATAATTATGCTTTCAGAGGATAAAGGATTCGTCAATTTAAACAAATTAAAACTTTTGGGAGCAACAGATAATTTAATCAAACCTTTTACCCAAGAAAGCCTTTTAAGTATTATTTTAAAGTATCTTCAATAATAGTGGTGATTAGGGAATGGAATGTATCTCATGACTCTGAGAATAGCTATGTGATTAATTTTGATTGTCTATTTGATAGGGGGTAAGAACAGCATTGTGATTCTCCATTGATTAATTATTTAAATTACGTTTCTGAATCTTAATTTGATCGAGTTTATTCTCTTCGGCAAAGATGACTGTAAAATCGAGATTATTGTAACTAATAGTTTCTCCTTGAGTAGGAATCTTTTGCCATTGTTCGAGTAAAAAGCCACTTAAAGTATGATAATCTTCTGCTAAAGGTAAATCTATATTTAGAGATTCATTAACATCTTCTAAGCTCATTTGAGCAGGAACTAAAAAAGTTTTTTCATCAATTTTTTTGATCGATTTGATGGTTGTTTTTTGGGGCTCTCCTTCATCACCAATAATTTCTGTGATTAGATCTTGAAGTGTAACTAATCCTGATGTCCCTCCAAATTCATCAATTACAATCACCATGGCTTTCCGCGATCGCTGCATTAGAGATAATAATTCATTCAAAGGGGTCGTTTCTGAAATAAAATTAACATCTTCAATCCATTGGCTAATTTTAGTATCATTAGTTAACTTTCCTTCTGCTAAAGGAATCGCTAAACTTTTATAGTCAATAAGTCCTTTGATATCGTCTAATGATTTACCGATAATTGGGTAACGAAAAAAATGTTTGTCAGCAATTGTTTGGAGTAATTCCGCAAAATCGGCATCTTGAGGTAAAAAGACAATTTCAGTCCGGGGAATCATAATTTCTACGGCGGTAACATCCCCAAATTCAAATACATTATTCAGAATTTCTCTTTCTTCGGCTTCTAAGCCAATTGATTCTTTTTCTGTCGCGATGATCAATTGCAATTCTTCTGAGGTGACTTTTTTATCCCATTCTTGCCCAATATATTCAATATGAGCCAATTTTAGTAACCAGCGAGTTGATTGGTTTAAAATTCCGACAAAAGGACGAAAAATACGAGCAATCACGACACTAGGAGGGGCAAAAAATCGAGCTAATTTCTCAGGATACAACAGAGCCAAGGATTTAGGACATAATTCTCCTAAAACTATTTGTAAATATGCCAAGCTAATAAAAGCAATGGGAATCGCTAAAGAATGAATTATGGCTTGAGTAATAAATCCTGGTAAGGGTAATTGGCCAATTAGTTGAGTGATCAAAACTGCAACTGTGCGCTCGCCAATCCAACCTAAAGCTAAACTAGAAAGAGTAATACCTAGCTGTGTAGTTGATAAAAGACGATCTATACTTTTTTGCAGATATTGAACTGTTTCTGCAGCAATATCACCATCTTTAACTAACTGATTTATACGCGATCGCCTAACTGAAACAATGGAAAATTCCGCAGCAGTAAAAAAAGCATTAATCGCAATTAATAAAAAAAGTCCAGAAAAAGATAGTAGAAAGTCTTGACTGCTCATCGAAAGACATCAGCGATGACGAGTAAAAAATATTTAATCTAATACAAGATTCCCAGTATTAAGAATAATGAAGTTTCGGGAATCATCCCAATAGGAATGACAAGAATTACCTGGTTACAGCAATTTTCTCTAATTTTAATTCTAATTCCTGTTTAGGATAGTCCTTCAGAGTTAAAGATATGTTACGAGAATTATTCAGAACGCCCAGAGGAACAATTAAATTGCCATGAAATTTTTGTCCATTAGCAGGTAATTCTCCTGGTAAACCTTCGGTAATAATACTCAAAGGTCGATTTTGATCATCTCTGACATCCATAAAACTATAGAGGAACTTGACCGAGTTAGAGCTTTCATTTTTGAGATTGACTCCCAAAATTAAGGAACTACCTTGGAATTTAGCCTGGGAAACTTCCATGGTGACGCCACCAGCAGTATCTTTAATGGGAGCAAAACCAGAAGGAACATTCTCTGGCTCGCCTTCTTGTGGCTCGCCTTCTTGAGTGACTAAACTAGATTTAGATTTAGTCAAAGATTGTTTAGAGTCAAGTTTTTTTTGGTCCTGATAGTGAATTTTATCGTAGACTTGTCTCAGGATTTCTTGCTCGTCAATGATCTTTAGGCCTTTGTGGTAGCCTGATCTGGCTTTGGTTTTAGATACTGGTTCTTGTGAGTTAGTATCTGGTTGTGTAACTACTTTCAAAGCTTCCGATCCCATCAAATAGCCAACATAAGCACTCGCAATACCGCCAACTAACATCATCAACAAGAGGAGAAGAATTAGCAGGAAAGGTGATTGGAAATTAATGCGATCGCTCATATTGTTAATTTTGTTTAATTTACTGAAGTTACCAATTATAATCAATAATTAGTTAACATAATGTTAATTCCAACCAGGGTTGGCCGAGCGGTTTAGGCAACGAACTCATAATTCGTGCAAGGCAGGTTCAACTCCTGCACCCTGGATTAAATTTTAGTAACAAGTAAAAAATTAATAGGTAAGAGGTAATTAGGTAAGGGTTAAGAGACTATGACTAATTGCTAAGGTATTTAATTATCAATTTTGCCTAGGTAATGTAGCTGATAAGATAATAATAAACTTAAAATAGGAATCTAATATCTTCCTTATTACCGATTCTCTATGCCCTAACCTCACTATTTTATATTTAATTAAGTATAGAATTAAGTCTAGTTACTTTACTAGTTACTTATTTAGTAACCGATATATCCAGGATTTTCCCGCAGAGAAGTATCATAGGGATTACCAAGATCTCTAGTTTTCATGGGAACGCCTCTTTCTGCTTGTTGTTTAAGACTATCTTGATAGAGAATATCCACTAACTCTCCATCTTTAGAGATTTGTATTTCGGGAAAACGATTAAACCCAAAAATATTATTCAGTTGGTCAATGTAACCATCGTTGCGAAAAGCATTACCACTATGTCGGAAAAAGGCATCTGTAAATACTTGTTGTACGGAAACTGGAGTTACTTCACTTTCTGTAACTTCATTTTTAGTAGTAGTTTGAGCCCATAACTTTAGGGGAAATAAACTAGCGATCGTAGTCAGGAAAACAATTGAACTTAATTTAGTAAATTTAATAGACATTGCTCAACATTCTTAAACTTCTGCTTAATCTTAGCTAAAGAATCTGCAATCGAACAGAGGATAATTAAGTAATTAAGTAATTTAAGTGATAAGTAATAAATAATAAGAAATTAAGCATTAAACACCAGTAACTACTAACCAGGAACCAAACTTATGAGCGACTATCTTAAAAATACTTCTGCTTTGCTTGATGCCGATTTTGATGATTTACGTCAAATCTTATTAAAGTTAATAGCTAAATATGCTTATAAAGAAGGAGACTTTGTGCTTTCTTCAGGTGCTAGTAGTCCCTACTATATCAACTGTAAGCAGGTAACTCTGAGGGCTGATGGAGCCTTAGTTATTGGTCGCTTATTATGTAATTTATTATCTGAAGATACGGTGGCTGTTGCTGGTTTGACTTTAGGGGCAGATCCTATCGTTTCTGCGGTAAGTTTGGTATCGGCGTTAGAGAATAAGCCAATTCCTGGATTAATTATTCGTAAAAAGCCTAAAGGACATGGGACAAAAGCTTATATCGAAGGCCCAAGTTTAGAACCGGTCGCTAAAGTAGTCGTCCTCGAAGATGTGGTAACGACGGGTAAATCTGCCTTGCAGGCTGTAGAAAGGTTACAAGATGCTGGTTATCAAGTAACAGAAATTATTTCTTTAGTAGATAGAAAGCAAGGAGGAGCAGAACTTTATCAATCCCAAGGATTGAAGTTTAGAGCTTTATTTGATATTACAGAAGTTCAAGGATACGCATCTTAACTTTAGTTTGTTTTTTGTAATGTTCTAGGCCAAAGCAATCAGTTAGGGTAGGAATGGTATTTTAAATCATTTTTATCCATACATCTCATGAATATGTTTTTCTCACGCCATGTCCAGCAGATCAACTGGTCGGCAATTATCATGTTTGCTCTGGGCTTTTGGCTCAGTAGTAGTTTAGTTTTTGATTGTTTGGTGATTCCTGGCTTACTAAGTAGTGGCATGATGAGCCAAGACGGTTTTGCTAGTGCTGGATATACTATCTTTGGCACTTTTAACCATGTAGAACTTATTTGTGCGGCAATTATCCTTGCTGGCAGTTTAGTTTGGAACTATAGCAGTAGCCTAGGTCAATTGAAAATTGATCGTTCTATTTGGTTTGCTGGCATGTTACTTGCGATCGCAATAATCTATACTTATATCTTGACTCCTCAGATGAGTGCTTGGGGCATGTCTTTAACTAGCTCAGAATCTATGGAACGGATTACAATGCCTATGAAAACTATGCATATCGCTTACTGGAGTTTGGAAGCTACTAAACTAATACTGGCTACTAGTCTTTTAAGCAAGTTTTATCGTAGTTCTTGTCGTTTAGTTTAACGGGTTTCGCCTTTGAGGGCAGAAGGCAGCGGTGCCGGGATGGAGTATAACAATTCAGTTTCTGGTGTTGAACCAATAGAATCTTTGAACCCTCTTCCCGGTGATGCCCAAGAGAGCAGGGCGCTATCCTTATTTAGAGCTTAGAGCTGAAAGCTTATAGCTAATTGCGAAGCAATTTGGGGAATTCTAAGGCAGATAAACTTTCGCTCAAACCTAGGTTAATTCCCTTTAAAACTATGAACCCGATTAGAGTTTTCACGATCGCTAAAAATAGTTTTCAAGAAGTAATTCGCGATCGCATTTTGTATTTTATCGGCTTCTTTGCTCTCCTGCTAATTTTGGGGCACAAAATCATCCCAGAAATTGCCGCCGGTACTGATGAAAAAATTTTATTAGATTTTGGCATCGGTGCGATCGCGATTTTAACTGTTGTGATTGCGATCTTTGTTGGTACGGCATTAATTAATAAAGAAATAGAAAAGCGTACCTTGCTAATGCTAATTCCCAAGCCAATTAGTAGAGCCGAATTGATTTTAGGTAAACATTTAGGTTTATGGGCAGTTTTAGCCATAACCATCTCGATTATGATGGCATTATACCTGGGGATGCTCCAAGTTTCTGGAATTAGTTATCCCGCATCTGCCCTGATTATTTCTGCCGTCTATCTTTTAATAGAATTAGCCTTAATGATTGCCGTTGCTATGGTTTTTGGGGTATTTACTAGTTCAATCCTAGCAACCCTACTCAGTTTTAGTGTCTATTTAATGGGGCATTTTAGTCAAGATTTACTAGAGTTAGGAAAATTAAGCAAAAATTCTAACATCGAGAGTCTGACCACCAGTCTTTATCTCGTATTACCCGATTTATCCAGATTAGATTTGAAAAACATGGCAGTATACGGTTTATTACCAAGTAGTGGCGATTTACTGGCTCATGCTCTTTACGGAGCTTTGTATACTATTCTTTTGTTAATAATTGCTATTACTATATTTGCGCAAAAAGAGTTTTAATTTCCCCATTGCCAGTAATTGGATTCAAATAGTTCTCGCCATTTTCACCTAAGTTTAATAAGATTGTGTAATGTTTACAGAAAATTAATCTGAAGTAAACAACTTGATAGATACTTTGGTTTAGAGTATCTTATTAAATCCTAACTAAGTCTTATTCGGTGATAGGGGAACTATACTTTGTCTATGTCCAATCGTTCTGGATTGATTTTACAACGGGAAAAGAAACCTAGCACAGCAAGCGAAGTCAACCTGCTAATTGTGACAGATGACTTTGTGGGAACAGAGGAAATCATTAAAACTTTAAACGCAATGACAGTGGATATTCTATATGACACTGTCTTTTCTCATCAATTTCCGACCCAAGTATCTGAATATGACTATGATGCAATTATTTATGATTATAGTTTATGCCCACATACAGCAACTATGGTAACACCTTTAAAGAAAATAGAAGGTTGGTATCGATTTCCTCGAAAAATCCCCTTAATATTAATTACAGAAACTTTAGGGGACGAAATTGCTGTTGAATGCATTCAATCAGGAATTGATGGTTATATTTTGCGCCACAAGCTACATCAATTACCAAAAATCTTAGAAAAAATTTTATTCTATACTGATAGCGAACAAAATAATGGACTTTGGAATCAAGTGGTCCAACTAAAAAAACACTTGGCAACTCTCAAGGCAGAAAAAGAACAACTAAAAGCCACAGCAGAAGCTAAAGAAGAATATTTTTCTCACTTAAATCATGAACTACGCAGTCCTATAGCCGCAATTTTAGGTTTTGCCCGAATGCTGAAAGATGAAATTTATGGGGCTTTAAATACCAAGCAGATGCAGTATGTCTGTGCAGCCTTAACTACAGCAGAACATCTTTTAGATTTGGTTAATGATTATCTTGATATTGCCAAAATTGATGCTAATCGGGAAGAGTTATTTTATGAAAACTTACCCGTAGAAGATATTTGTCAGGCCTCTCTGGCGATAGTACAAGAGAAAGCAAGAACTAAAGGATTGGATTTAATTCTCAATATTGCAGATAATATAGATTTTTGTTTCGCAGATAAGCTGCGCCTCAAGCAAATTTTAGTTAATTTATTGACCAATGCGGTTAAATTTACTGAATCAGGCTCAGTAACCTTAAAAGTAACCTTAGAGCAGAATATGCTTCGTTTTGCTATCATCGATACAGGCATTGGCATTTCAGAAGAAGATTGTCAAAAACTGTTCCAACCTTTTCAACAAATCAATAATAGCTCCAATCGGCGTAATAAAGGTACTGGACTAGGTTTGGCTTTATCAAAAAAACTCGCACAACTTCACGGAGGAAATATTGTTCTCACCTCCAAAATTGGCAATGGTAGTTGCTTTTGTGTTTCGATTCCTCGTCATAAACTACAGAATCAGTAATAAGTAATAGACTTCTCCGAAAACATCAATTCATCGAAAAAAAGCCCTAAAGGATACCGCTTCGCATAAGCTTCGCGTCACGGTAGTAAAACCAAATTAAAATAACCGCCTTGGCTTGGGAAGTTTTTCTTTTAGGTTAAAAAAACTGTGCTATTGATCTGAATAAACCATTGCCTAAAGTCCCTATGAGTTGAACGTTTGACATTTAGGCATTAGTTATTAACCTCTAGTTAATATTCATAATCATTTCTCAGATTAGGATTGTTAGGCTCTCGTCTGTCGTATTCTCTATTACCTTGTTCCCTGTTATCTGCAAGCTCATCTTCTGGATAATCAGATGGATAATCAGAATCTTCAGATTCTAAAGGTTGATAATCTACATAATCGGTAGTGATTTCCTCTTCCTCATCATAACTTCTACCCAAACCTTCATCGTATGATCGACCAAGACCATCATCGTAACCTCTGGGTTCTTCGGGGCTCTGATAACCTCTCCCAAAATCTGGCGGACTAGAAGGTTTACTAGGAGGAGTAGGGCGAGAGTAATTGTCATAACGCTCACGATCTCGACTAGAGCGAGGGTCTTGAGGATAACTGGGTTCATCCCAACTATCTTCGCGATCCCATTCATCATAGGGATCGCGGGATGGCGAAGGCTTCTTGGTCAGCCGAGGACGGGGGACATTTCCTGTATTATATTGCTGAGAACGACTACGAGGAGCTCGACTGCGGTTTTCCTCTCGATTCACACTAGTTCTACGGGTCGGACGAGGCTCAGTATCATCATAACCTCGCAACCTGGGACTATCATAATTCGGTCTGGCATTCTCGTAACCATAGGCTTCTGGAATGCTGCGATCAGTATCTTCTTCTCGATATACCCTAGTGCGACTTACTGGACGTTCTCGATCTACTGTGGGAGTATTCCGTCTGGCTTGTTCGGTAGCGACAGCTCGTAAACGAATACTTTCTACAGCAAAGAAAATTGCCGAACCTGTCAATAACAGCTGACCAAACTGAAGAATTGGGTCAAGCCGCCATCCCTGAAATATCATGATCAAACCACATAACAAGCCAATAGCAGCAAAAAAGATGTCATGATCTCGGGATAATTCTGGGCGCACAGAACGTAAAAAATATAATGAAGCTCCCGCTACTGCTAGGAAGATTCCTAGAATGCTGGCTGCGTTCAGCCCAAAATTTACCATTACTGCTCTCCTATGTTGGTTATCCTCTAGCTAAATTCTAACTACCAAAACATATATTAGCAGCTAGTCAATCATAAAAAATACGATGGACTGGCTGCTAAAGAAAAATTTTAAGATATTGAGATCTTAGAATCCTAATATTAGGAGCGTTTAATTTTATCGAATTGGCTAAATACGAGTAAGGCAACTGTGGCTGGAATTACCACAATTAGGGTTCCAGCAACTAAGCTCCAGAGAAAGTTAGCTAGAGAAGGAGTCATATTTTTTTTATCCTGTTTATTTACTATTGGGACATTAACTTAATTTATAATTTTAAAAGTTTTTGTCACAAAACTACAGTCATTATTCATTGACTGTTGATCATTGTATCAATAGGCAATGTTTATAAGTCGTTAAAATTGGCAGCCGTCTCCTTGTACTCTTTTTATTGCTCCTTGTTTCCCCTTAGTTATGGTTGATCTTTTTCCAGCCTAAAATCTTGTTACCAACTCGAAAAATCACGGAATTGGTTAATCCCAACTGTTCTATCGCCGCAGCTACAAAACGGTTTTGTTTTGGGGTCATGGGGAATAAATGAGGACATCGCTCAAAATCAATACATAGCACAGTGGAACTTCCCCAAGGCTCACGGAAAATCTTAACGTCATGAGGCAGATGACGACTTAAAGCGAAAAATTTTGAGAGGGCAATTTTCTCAAAATTTGTACT
>JAAUYH010069716.1_pt1 | contig 13219 bp, 4 predicted proteins | sample 7278061 | NCBI WGS metagenome assembly JAAUYH01 (sample SAMN14350203, study PRJNA611818) | marine sediment metagenome | isolation source: surface marine sediment (0.6m) | place: French Polynesia: Moorea | collected 2018-08
GAAGAATTTGACAAGAGAGATCTTATTCTCATGGAACCTTGCGTCTTTCACAGTCTTACAGAATATGGGCGCGAAGATGAGCGCAAAGTTTGAGTATTTACTTGTTATTTGCCTCATTTAGTCCACAATGAACACATCCGCTTTGCACCTAAGAGTCTTCAAGTGAACGAATTATCGGAGTCTGCTTGAGTCAATAGTAAATTAACCGCTATATGTGCTATGAAATTTCCAAGCAATGACACGGGCTATTTTCGTAGCATAGTTGCTTAAAATTTTCTAACCACTTACTTGGGCCAACTTACTATACGCGCAGAACGCGCAGTTTTTTGTTCGGACTGGGTTCTCAATCTGGTCGTAAAAAAAGATGGTGGAAGCATGTGTTACATTGCCACACGCAGAATGCGCAGATTGCGCCAGTGTACAGAATGACCCTTATCTGTAGTGCAATACGAAACGACACGACTTGAGAACAGTCAGTCTTTCTTTTCATTGGCTGCGGATCCGGCGGTCGGGCAGTCTGACATTTCCCGGATACACTCATTGTGACGGTTTCACCTACTGTGACCCTTACAAAAGAACCCTTTAGCGGACTACGTTAATCATAGTCGAAAGTTCGTACTCGAGATTCGGCATGATTCCTAATTCTAACTATTGCAACATGTATTGATCCAATGAATAATGCGGCTATAGTTTAGGATCTTTTTTGACGGTTTTAAGAAGTAAGTGCAGTTAAATTCCATGCCTTGATCTGTACAACAAAGTATGGTGCTCGAGGCTCGAAACTCTGTCTATATGTCTTGATTTACTTACAAATAGCACATGCATCGAGAACTAATTTTGCATGATTTGCTCCACAAGATGACTGATGCTTCTAAACGTAGAGGCGGGGCATAAGTACAGTCTTCCATCGCTTTATGTCCAGTGACAAGAGCGGCAGAATTTTATTTTTTCCTAATTTAAATACTTAGAAAGTCTACTCGATGGCCAATTTGGGTAATTTGATCTACTCTCGTATGCATACGGATTTCTTTTGTTGCAGGATTACGTATAAGGTTCATTGAACGTAGACGCACTAACAGTGTAGATTTCAATCAGAGATAACAAGTTAGAAGTTGCCTACGTTGATTGGCGCTTCGTACAGGGAACGGGCCTAACCACAGCAAATAAGTATTTTACTACTGTAGCAATATCGCTCACTCTGTATGACAAGTCTTGAGAGCAACGAACCCTTTTCTTATTTTCGATAATTTTGTTAATAGCAATAAGGCCTAATTTAGAAGTAGAGTCCGAAGTATTCACTAATTACGAAAAATGCAGCTTGTATGATCACGAATCGTGCCGCGCAGAGAAGCAGAATTGCACAGTACTGTAGTTATATTGTGGCCGCTATGACTTGATTTTTGGTTGGTGGCGCGCCCTCCGCATTTTCGTGACTGATATCACCTCGTACTTGCATATTTAGTATCCATTGATCGAACCGTTTGCTGAAAGAGTAGGTTGAGGTAGAGTAGTAAACGGAAATTAGTTGATGGGTTTATTCGACTATTCGGGAACGGTATTTATACTATTATGTTTTGTAAGCAATATGTAAATAAAATCTTGTAGAGTTACGTGGAAATTTCCACATCACTTTCTGGAATCATCTAAATATATAATTGCAAATATCATGACGTGTAAATACATAATTAATAATTTGAGCTCAACATTATGTTTCCAATTGCTGGCATGATAACAGGGCTTCCGTCATCCCTGTTGTGCATCATTTCCAACAAATTGAACGTTTTACTGTACATGCCGTACAGTTATAGAATCATGTATAAATCTATACAAGTTTTGCATTTACAGGAGTAAATCGGTGATAGTCCTTCACTCGGTGGAACTTCTGCTGATCCAATGAATCTAAATTTACAATGAGATCAAAATCATTATGCTTTAACTAGTTAGTAAGCATATTCGTTGGCAACGGATTGTCTACAACTGTATATTATTTTGAATTCAAATTAGGGCACCACCGAATCCCCCTCACTACACTTCTTTCTCCAAACATAGTAACAGTTATATCGCCCGACATCACCGAGTTAAACCTCGTGGGCTTGCTTGAAGCGCGGTGAAGAAGCTTAAATCGCTCATCGATGGATCGACGTCCAGGGACGAACCGACACAAAGTTTCATCTAATCCTACGCCATGGTTACTGTCCGAAGTTGATGCCACCGCTTTGATTCGAAACAGCGCAACTTGGACTGCCCGTTCGAAGGCTCTCACCGCTCTCAGTGCATGTGCCAAGGCTGTTGCGGAAAACGAAGCTAATGCCGTTGCACTGACCTCCCAGATTCGCAGTTTGGCTGGTGGACTCGCTTCGTGCGTAAGTGACCTCCGTTCGGCGCTTGTGCGTCAATCATGCGATGCGATTGTTGTGCTATCAATTGTGTTAGGTCCCAAACTCGCCGAGGCTGCTGCCGATGAATTATTACCTGTTTTACTACGAAGAGCTGGAACAACTAAACTCGTTATGCGTGAATCGGGGGCTGCCGCCGCTGAGGCGTTGCTCAGTAGAGGTGCGAGCGGTGTAACACGAGTTGTATCTCTTCACTTGTGCGCAATGGTTCTCGAGCGTTCTGTTTCCGCCCCTATACGAGCTGCTGCTGCTACCTACTTGGGAATCCTTCTCCGCAAGGCGTGTCCCTCCCTTGTTGATCTCGGTGCCGAGCTCGACAACGCATTGCGAGCTGGTTGTACAGATGCGGACAGACAAGTTCGAGAGGCTTCTCGCGACAACCTTCGCTATCTGAAGAATGTCAATATCCCACGATATAACACCATTTTCTCCACGTTGAACAAGAAAGTTCGCGCTTTGGTTGATGAAACATTCAACCCAAACTCACAGACTCCCATATCTAGCTCCCGCACTCGCTCTGCATTGCCTCCTCTGCAAACTCCCATTCCTCCTCCGAAACCTCCTGCGCGCCGAACGAAAGTTCCCAGTGAAGCACCAAAGCCTTCTCGTTCTGTTACATCCAGGCAGGCATCCAAGCCTCCGAAACCAGAACCCGTTATCGTGACTGCACGCCGAAGTGCTGTGAAAATGGGAGCCGAGAACAAGCCTCCGTCAATGAATAATCGGGTCACGTTTGTGGCTCGCAGGCGTGAAACTGTTGAGAAACGCCTTCGTGGTAATGTAATATGGAACTCTGCAACTGTTCGCGGAACAGCGATTTTGGATCGTGCAAAGACCGACGTGAAGCAACTTGCACCTCGTCGATCTATGCCTGTGCCTCGTCTACCTATTCATGAAAGGGAACCGATCATTCCTAAAATATCCCGGGGAGAAACCGTCAAGCACTTGGCAGTCGGTCCTAAACAGAGGCGACCATCTGGCCCACCGCGCCGACCGCCGAAACGAACTCAATCGATGATGCCGTTGACTACTGAGCATGTTGCAACCATTACGTCACAAATCAAGAAAACTCGTCGACCAGCCACAATCAGGCCCTCAACAAAGAACCAAGTCAAGCGTCTACCAAAGCCGCCGCTTGCATGTCGATCTGTTGTGCCTAAAGCAAGTCGACCGTGGAACTTGCCCCCTCCGAAAGCTGCCGTCTCTACCAGTCGACCCTCAGTAAGCCGACCGTGGAACTTGCCACCACCACGCCCTGTCGCTCCGAAGGCTACACGTTCTGCTCGACAATCTCTAGTCTTTGGATTATCGAAAGCGCCTCAGATTGAAACTGCTTCTAAAGAGTCGGCTGACTTGACAACTGAACCGATCTCTGCAAAGCCTCCCACTGTCGAAACACTTGTAGCGAAAACTACAGTAGCCGCCAAGTCAACGAAGTCTGGAAGTCGAACTGCAATCAAAACTGCTGATATAGCGAGAGAAGGATCTACTTCAGTGAACGAGAGTAGCTCCGAGGTAATAACGCCTTTTTCGAAAATCAATATGGAGACTGCACCGAAACTGAGCGATGAAAATGTGAACTCCTCCGATCTATCTCCGAAACTTCTAACGTTGAACTCATTGTGCAGTTCATCTTCGTGTGAGAACAGAAATGCTGATATTTTGGTCTGCCCAGACGATTCTCGACGAATTTCCGCGAATGAAGAGAGTTCTGGACCCTTCCCGAAAATAGTAGGGAGCTCTACAAGGCCTAAGTTGAACGTTGTGATGAAGGAATCCATTTCCGTTTCGTCATCGCAGTATCGCCCACCGACGGTTGTCAATGGCCGAGTGAGTGAGACAACAGCTACATTTTCCACTCATTCTTCGAGACGTGCAACTGCGAGAGTTGCCAACATAACCGAAACTAATACTGCAAACTCCTTAATGCGAATGCTGGACTATGATGCATCAGAGGCGATAGAAATCTCAGATGCATTTACCGAATCGACTGGACAGAAACTTTCTACCGAAAAAGTGGGAGTTAATACACGAAAATCTAGGATTTCGTTTCTCCTTGGTGTTGATCGCACGCCTAAAATCAGTCCGTCTGACATACTCCGGAGACAAAGCAATACGCTCTCTGAAACAGGTGATAATAATCAGGTGCAAGTTCGAGTATTAGGGACTGATTGGTTGCAGGTAGAAGATGATTCAGTGCAGCACACTCCAGGTGAACATGCTAGTGCTGTTTCTATTTCCAAATCCCGTTCGGTGTTCTCGAAGAAGGAAACGTCGTCATTCAAAGCTAGTGCTCTAAATAGACGCCCAGCGCTATCACTGCCAAAACGCCGTTCGGATACTGTGAATCAAAGAGAAAATGGAATTCCAGTGGATTCAAATATCAAGTCCGAACTTGCAACAACTGTGAGCATTGAGAAACAAGATAGTGGGGCTAGAGGTGAGAAATCACGAATTACTATCACTGATTTTGTTGATACTGAAAATGGGCCTCGCCGTAAAGTGACTGTGGCACGAAGGTCGTTGGCATCTTGCGCACGGCAGTTCGGACGAGACTTGACTACTACTCCAAATGTGCGAAATTCTATCGTAGCACAAAATCAGAAGCAAGAAAAAGTGTCATGGAAAGATAACAAGAAAGAGACGAAAGTAGTTGGGGATGCCGTCGAAGAGGCAAAGAATGCTCATGATGAGGGGTGGGAGGAGCGAATAGAAGCATTAGCAAAAATGACAAAAGCTTTTCAGTCGGTGAAAGGAGCGAAAGTTGAAGCGGTGGAGCGTTTGGTGGATGAACTCGCAAGATACATTGACGATCCTCATGTGCGCGTTGTCTCATGTGCATTGGATGCAGTGTTCGATTTACTTCTCGATACTGACATGAATAAGTTGTATACGGTTCTCGAGCGTCGAACAGCTTTATTGAGCAATATTGTGGGTCGGCTATCAGATAGGCGAGAACAAGCACGACTAGCAGCGGAACGAGCATTGCAGAGTTTTAATGCATTGTTCGATGGAGTGCAACAACTGGCGCTACTTGCGCGAATTCACGACCGATCGCAATCGAAAGGGAGAGTAGGAAATGAAGCTAAGTGCATGTTGGGGGTGCTAGAAAGAACTCGAGAAATGGCAGCATCATCGCGAACACTTGAAGCGGTGGTGGAAGTGGCAGCGTTAACTTCGAAGCATCGACGAGATACAGTTCGTCGAACCGGTATTGAACTTGCTGAAGCGGTTCAATCTCGTTTTGATTGTGATAGCATAGCAATGGCATGTGCTCGCCGCGAAGTTTCACTTGAATAATTACATTGAGTAATGACTTGAGATGAGGGGAGGCATTGATCCTTAATGCACGAATGGATTCATTAGTTCTTGGCGATTGGGCGAAATGAGGTTGTAATGCAATTTAGAACTTGATGGAGTGTGCAACAAGAATAATTTAAAAATTACTTTCCCTAGTAATTTAGAGTGATGATGTTACTGTACCAAAAATTTACATTTGGTTTTAATTTAAAGCGACTAATAAGTAGCAACGCCAACAATATGGTGATGATGATGTTGGACAAACTGTACGAGCTGCGCAGCTAAAGTGTCGAAGGTGCCGTACGGTGCCCCCAATACCCGAATTTGTATATTTAGTCTAGGACTCCGAGTAATACCCTAGCTCATACTTCACCAATTGAAGCCGTATCGAAGTAAATTTGCAGTAAGAAACTAAATTTATGTGCCCTAAATCATATCTCTCACAATTTAAACGATAATTACATACTCTCTACTTGTCGCGACACGCTACTTTCCCGTCTTCCACCCTACAATGACCAGGCCTATTCGCTGTGTTCTTCTTCACTCAATCGGAACGTAAAGCAGATATGTACCGCACAATGAATGATTGAAAAAGTTGAGGAAGACGTATCGTGTACGGTACTGTACCGAGTACAGTACTGTACCGTACTGTATTTGTATAAGTGATAATGAAAAAATTCCATTACAATAAAATACAGTAGTTGGGTAGACAATTCACAGTATATGGCTATACTGTACTGTACTATACAGTATAATACAGTACTATAGTAGTTGACAACAGAATGTGATTAAATATTAAGTATCATATTGTTCTATTTATCATATTTTTAGAAATAGACAAAGAGATACAAATTCATATTTTAGTCTAATCGAACCGAAAGCTAAATTGATCAGAATTAATTCATCTTCATTCTATAATCAAAAAGCCAAACGAGGAATAAGCTGAAAAATAGACAAAAAATAGCCAGGCCTTGAATTGGACAATGGCACGTGGCAGTTTGAGCGGATCAAGCGCTTTGTCGATGTGGTTTACGTAACGAATGTTTGATTGTTTGATGGCGTCGTGTAAGTAGGTGATAAATGCAGCAGGCAAGCACTATAACCCTACACTCTTTCTTTTTATTGCTGCCTGTCCAGCTTTGGCGGCACTCGATCATTCCATTCTTTGCTCCCTGCTCCCCTGCTGCGTTCGTTCTGTCGTCGAGTACTGCTGCTACGGCTTCTGCCGCTGCTTGCTGCCCCCCTGCTGTGCTATTGCTTACCAAGCTTCCTACACGCTGCGCACTCTCGCTTTAACTCTCCGCGGTGCTTCAACGCCCGCTTCTCCCTCCTATCTTTATATCATTTCTCGTACTGCTTTTCCTTTCGTCATCGTTAACCTTCGCTTTGTCCCGGCGGCCAGGGCGCCATGTCCGCCGACCGACAACATGCGCTACGCTATTCCTCCATTTCTGTTCGCAATGTGGAGGGGTGGCTCGTAAAGGAGGGACGTAATCTGCGAGCGAGGAGGTCCCGCTATGTGCGCTTGCGTGGCGCAGTGTTATCTTCTCATCGAACTAAAAACTCTCCGCCTAGCTGGGAAATTGCTGTTACTAACGCTTCCGTGTCCCGCGGTCCCGCTCATGAATGGCATATCCTACTTGATTTGCCATCGAAACATATATCCTTTGTCGCCAACGACAAAAAACAATTTGAGCAATGGATTTACGCTCTGAGGCGCGCTTCTCTCTTTTCTTCTCGAGTTGAGGACTATTACCGTATACGTCACATTGTGGGCGAAGGCATGAACGGGAAAGTGCGTCTCGGCAATGATCTCATAACTGATGAAACTGTTGCGATTAAGACCGTACCTAGACTCGGTCGAGCAAACGAAGACGAGTTTCTTGCGCGTGAAGTTCAGATCATGCTTTCAATGGATCACCCCAATATTGTGAAAACCTTCGATATTTTTGTTCGTCGCAAACGTATTCACTTCGTCATGGAGTACGTGCCTGGTGGTGAACTGTTCGACCTAGTCGCCGCCAATACTATTTTTACTGAGGCTCGTGCTGCATCCGTAATGCACGACCTCCTTTCTGCTATCGCTTACTTGCACGAACACAACATCGCCCATCGTGATGTGAAGCTCGAAAATTTGCTTTGTATGCGAAACACTTGGCCTTTGCAAGTGAAACTAGCAGATTTCGGATTTGCTAATCACATTAAGTCGGATAGCGACAAGATGCTGTCAAGTTTTGTCGGCACACCTTACTACATCGCACCAGAGATGTTACTATCTAAGGGTCACGGTCGACCTGTCGATATCTGGGCGTGTGGTGTTGTGATGTACATTTTACTGAGTGGCAAGTTTCCATTCGGCGGTGAAACTGAAAAAGAATACTACTCGAGAGTGTTATCAAGAGAAGTTTACTTTCCGTCAGCGGAATGGAAGGGCATATCGGCTGAAGCGAAAACGCTTGTCAGCGGAATGCTCACCAAGGATCCAACAAAGCGCTTGGAAGCGGAAGATTGCTTACGGCACCCGTGGTTGCGTGGATTGAAACAAGACTCGGCAGCCACGGTGGTCCATGCGAAGTCGGAACCACAGGCCATGTCTCCAGTCAGCTCGGCAGAATCTACCCCAGACTCAGAGCGCTCCACGCGATCACCAATGTTCAGGCGGAACCGTTCTCGGGGCAGAACGCGTCTAGCGAATGTTAACTCCACATCAGCAGTTCCGAGATCGAACGGAACACTGAGAAGGAGAAAAAGAGATACGGAGAGGAAATATGAGTCAGCGAAAATTACCGGCAGACGAGAAACTGAATCGGGTAGACGAGCAGTGGCGGATGGTCCACCAAGCACGAATTCACGGAGAAAGTTGAAGCCCAGCTCATCTCACCCAGATGTACTACCGACACCAGCGTCAGAAAGGAACCTATTACGTGCTAATCCGTTACCTGGACGAGCAACCGCGGAACCTATGGCACCACCGCCTGCGTCGTCACGATCGCGGCAACGGCCAACATCGTTACGCCAGAGTGGTACCCTACCGTCTGGAGTGAGACGGCAGAGTCTGATTCGTCGACTGCTGTCAACACGGCGGGTTTCAATGGACCACATGGATAACCGATATCAGTCGCCCAACGAGCCGGAGGTAGATGCAGATGACGAAGCATCAGCAGTGCCACGGAAGACAATTTCATTGTTTGGAAAGCTAGCGCCAATTCGTCGCTCATTCCATAGAGCTAGAGGTGGGGCAGATGACGGTGCGGGAGTGGGAATTAATTTTGTGAACTCTCAAAATGTGCCAGGATCATCACGGCTGCCACCAAAAGTAGCCCGGGAACAAATGCGCGCTCAGGCAGCACGTACGCGGAAGGCGAGTCGACGAGGGCTCTTCCGATTCCGATTTGGCAGTCATAACACAACAACATCAGCAAATTCGCTAACTACATCAGAGGTATTTACTAACTCGCGAAGTGGCACGGAAGGTGCTATAGCAGAGACCTCGGAAGGACAGCCGGGTGCAGGGGTGTCACCATCCCCTGGGTCAAATGTGACACCAGTGCCTGGAGATGCAGCATCAGCAGCTTTGGAATTGACGCGGCAAAATGGTAAGCGAGTGATGAGCGATAGCAGTGCGGCGCGCATTATGGGAGATCGGGCTGGAAGCGAATTGGGACCTTTATCGGCGCAGTGGCCAGATTCAAGAGTGGGGAGTTCTTTGTCACGACGAGTTGGTAGATTAGACGTACCGCGAATGCAGCACAGCACGAGTGAGCCGCCGAATCGAGCATTCGTAGCAGAAGTCAACAATACACCTTTGAGTCAGCAGCATATGAACTTGGTGATGGGCCTCGGAATCGATGACGTTGATAGCAATTGTAGCCTAGCGCTGAGTTCTGCTAGCTCACTCGGTGGATACGCGTGGAGTGCGCAGTGTTCAACACCGAATAAGCGTACAGGGATGGTAAGTGTTCCTTCCAAGCCTGCGAAGTCGCAAGATTCGAGATAATATCAGTAAGCCTCGGGCGACGCTCAAATTTTTACGCATTAAGGTCGCTTGCAACTGTTTGTGATGCGGCGTAATGTAGCAACTAGAAGCAACATATAAACAAGCTTCATTCCTGAAAGGATTGCGGAGCTCGAATAGCTCAAGTTTGTGTATAGCTAACCTAGCGCCGCGCGACAAAGGATGATCAAAGCTTCCTGCAGCGCTTGGATCTTGATACTAACACCAATATCAATTATTTATAGTTTTTACTTTACTTATTAGAATTCCAGATGTATTATCTATTACTTGAATTAAGTGCATGTAATTTCTCATCTCAAATCAGATGTGCTGGCAATACTGTATACTCTAGAAATGGGAATGTATTTTACAGTATTTGGACTGGTATTGTACTGTACCGGGTACTGTACAGTCCGTGTCCAGGAAAATGCTGTCCAGTTCCGTCCAATACTGTATTGTCCGCAACACAACCATAGCCGTCCACGTTACAGTACCGTACAGTACTGCTAACACCGTTGCTAGACGAGCATGTCCCGTGCCGCGTATCATGATTGGAATTCCAATCTCATTTCTGTAAATAAACGTATAGGAGAAAGCATTGTAGAAATTTGCCGTAAATATGTCTCAACCAAACTATTTTTAGCTGGAACTGTACAAACGGTTAAAGCCTACAGTAAGTGGTTGTTACTTCAGGTTCTACTGAATGGTTTGACGCCGGGTCTCTGAGTTCCATTACAGAATTTAACGTAGTCCTACTGTTTTTCCATGCTAGTTTTGCTTGCTGTCGCTCAATGTTTTCCGATTGGTTGATCTGGAATTGATAGTGAGGTTCGCATCAGAAAACACAGGATTGCAGTCAGCCAAATTCCTATTGCTGAAATACAACCTAACGTACAGGTCCCCTCCCAAAATAATAGAATACCCTTGTTTCACGGTGTACTGTACAGGGGGTGGACAAAATTCTAGGAACCCTCGTTTGGAGTATCGTTCGTAATGACTGAACTTGGCAAAATTCAACGAAAATTTAGGGTTTCGCCTAGTAAACCTCTAATAAAAGAGTTCGAGAAAACAAGCCTCCAAGCCACCAAAAAAATTTCCTGTTGCCATCCCAAAGCAGCAATCTCAATAGAAATGCATGACAAGTTTATTTGTCCGGAGAGATGTTGCTCTGTTGCTTCATAAAATTTTGGTTGACACGAACTTTGTACAATTGCGATTGCGAACTTTCGGGTATGTGTAATTGGCCTAATTTCGTATAAACACTCGTTACCAATGCAGAACTGCAATCAAAAGGGCTCTTCTGACGTTATCTGGTCCCCATGAAAAATTTTTTAACATACAGACCAGATACTAAGTTGGATTCTCTACAGATCTAGCACTCAATGAAGACTTGAAAATTCTTTTGTCGTCTCAGAAGCCCGTTTTCTTGAACACTTTTATTAGAGCTTTAGAAGGCGAAACCCTAAATTTTTGCTGAATTTTGCGGAGTTACGTCCTTACGAACGATACTCCATGCAAGGGTTCCTAGAATTTTGTTCACCCCCTGTACAGTATTCTCGTCTACGAAATTGGACAGAAGATTTTGAAATTTCTAGATTTTGATAGATAACGTTGAATAGAGAGTCCGAACCGAAACAGCACTCCTCACTCTCTGCAAAATTATTTTCAACGAAATTATATAGCTAGCCAACTAAATAGATCTATATTGCATTGAATACATTGATTTCGCTCGATAGCTACGACGGGTTGTTCAATAGACCAACTACGCAGTTTTTCCCTGCAGTCGTACTTACTCAGCATAATATGTTTTCAACTGTTTATATACTAATGTACTAACGGTGGGGGACATAATTAACCAGGCTAAAGCAAATGCCTTGTCACCAGTTGTTTATTATCTACGGAGATTACATTGACAGTCATAATTATTAGATTCAAGAAATTCCGATAATGATAGATGCAACTTAGATCTAAAGTCAGATCAGTACAAGTAATCTCAGTGATCCAACCTCGACGGTAACTCCTTTTCTACAGCAAAATGAATATCGTGGAGAGAACTCAACGAACTACAACTCGGGCAGGATCAGTTCACCAACAGATCGAGTTGTTAGTTCGCATGAGAACAAAAGGTCGATTCCGTGGAGACGAACACCGAAGCGTCCTACGAGTTTTCTTTACCCTGTACCGTGACGCAAGAGAGAGAGCCGAAAAATTCCGGTTAATGCTCGGAATCGAACTGCTAAACTTTGTGGAGTATCCAAAGATACAGTCTGCAAGCTTGTTACGACAGGGACGAAAGCAAGAAAAAATTCTGATGATGATGAGCAAACTTTAAAAACTACAGTTTTGATTAAAGCTAATGGTGGGAATAAAACGAGCAGAGCAACTCGAATTCCTCTTAGCCTCGATGTTTTTATTCAAGTTCGCGATTTTGTGCATTCTCAAAGAAAATCAGGAGAACGCGTCTGTGCTCCTGAAGTACCATCATTTCTTGTCCGTCAAAATATTCTGTCCGAGAGATGTAATAATGAAGGATCATATGAAAAAGGAGACTGCGAAGCAGCTTTAAAATATGTTCGGTTCTATTTAATTCGAAAAGGTTTTAAACATGGAAAACGCACTGGTACATACAAAATCAGCTAAGAACATGTAGCTTGGAGAAACGAGTACCTACGGACAATATTACAAAATTGAAGTTTGCCACAGAACCAACGTATGCGAGAGATCTATATTGACGAATCGTATGTTCATCATCATCACAGGAATGATCACGAAAATTAATTCCACCCTGGCGGATCCGAAGATGACGGAAAATCACGGAGAAAAGGGCGGCGATTTTGTTTCGTCACAGCTATCGGCGGAAATGGAATAATAGAAAATGCAGGAGTTATACCTGATTCACTTTGCATTTTTTGTCCGTCTCAAAAAGACGGACGTAAAGGAGATTATCACAAAGTATTCAATCGTGAGAATTATATCCAGCGGTTACTACGAAGTTACTACCAAATCTACATGAGCCGAGTCTAATTGTATTGGACAATGCACGATATCACAAGTGAAAACCTATTTCTACTCCCAATCCAAGCAAAATGAAGAAAGGAGACATTTTGCTCTATCTTAATCGTATCGGTATTGCCTATGATTCTCAAATAACAGGACCTGAAGCACGATGTATTTCGAGAAAATGGCAACAAGAGAATATTGACCCTGAAATAGTGCAAATAGCAGCTGAACAAGAGCATAAAATTATCTTTACTCCTCCACATTACAGCGATCTACAACCGATCGAACTGTTGTGGGCTCGTGTGAAGAATGCTGTGGCTAAAAAATATACAAAGCAAACTACTCTAAGCAATGTTCGTCATCGATTGGAAGATAAATTTTCGAAATTGGATACAAATGAGGGACGTGAAGCTGTATTAGCTACAATCAATCATGTGGACAAAATTATAGCTAAGTTTTCTGGCGAAATTTATGCTTCAGAATGTGACGATGACAGTCATATAGATGGTGTTGAAACTGAAACTGATTC
>JAAUYH010164062.1_pt1 | contig 13211 bp, 11 predicted proteins | sample 7278061 | NCBI WGS metagenome assembly JAAUYH01 (sample SAMN14350203, study PRJNA611818) | marine sediment metagenome | isolation source: surface marine sediment (0.6m) | place: French Polynesia: Moorea | collected 2018-08
CGCCTGTTGAATTCACGAATTTCGGCGCGGCGCTTTTCATACTCGCTGTCCGACACCAGCTTGTCGACGATCTCATCGATGACGTTGTCTTCGATGGTTTGCTGGTAGTGCGTGACGTTGCGATCGTCGACGCCATAGAAATTCGCGCGGCGGACGTCAAGCGGGTCCTTGCCGAGCGCACGAGCGATATCGTCGATGACGTGCTCGATTGCGAACATGCCCTGTGGCCCGCCGAATCCTCGAAACGCCGTACTGGAAACCGTGTTGGTCTTGCAACGGTGCGAGACGATGCGGACGTTTTCGAGAAAGTAAGCATTGTCACAATGGAACATCGCGCGGTCGTTGACGGGACCCGACAGGTCAGCCGACATGCCGCAGCGCGACGCCAGCGTGAAGTCGATACCTTCGATCCGGCCGTCGCCATCGAAACCGACGTCATAGTCGATTACGAAGTCGTGCCGCTTTCCGGTCATCAACATGTCGTCGTCGCGATCGAGGCGCAGCTTGCAGGGCTTGCCGGTCTTGTCGGCCATCAATACCGCGATGAGGGCTATGAGCGCTGCCTGGCTTTCCTTGCCGCCGAATGCGCCGCCCATGCGACGGCAGATCACGACGATGTCCTTTGCCGATCGCTGCGACGCGTTGGCGACCAGCGTCTGCACTTCATCGGGATGCTGGGTAGAACTGTAGACCAGCACGCCGCCGTCTTCCTGCGGCACAGCCATCGCGATGTGCCCCTCGAGATAGAACTGGTCCTGTCCGCCGGTGCCGGTGCGCCCCTGTAACCGGTGCGCCGCCGTGGCAATTGCGCTGTCGGGGTCGCCGCGCACCATCGTCTCACTGGGCAAGACAAACGAGCCTTTCGCGACGGCATCGAGCGGGTCGAGGATGGGGTCGAGTTCGTCGTACTCGATGTGGGCGAGCCTCGCCGCCTTGCGTGCCTCGTCGACTGTCCGTGCCGCAACCGCAAAAACCGGCTGTCCCGCATAGTGCACTTGACCGCTCGCGAGTATCGGGTCGTCATGCACGATCGGACCGTAGTTGTTCTCGCCGCGGATATCGTTGGCTGTCAAGACGGCCACGACGCCGGCAGCGTCGAGCACCGCAGTCAGATCGATGTCGCGCAGCTCGGCGTGCGCGACGCTGCTCATGCCGACGGCCACGTGCAGCAGGCCGCTCGGCTCGACGAGGTCGTCGGTGTACGCCGCCTGGCCGGTAACGTGCAGGTGCGCGCTGTCGTGCGGCAATGCCCTTCCCGCGAATCTGCGCTCAGTTTTCGATTCAGCGTCCATACGCGTACAGCGATCCCGCTTCGCCGCGGGTCTCCAGGTAAAAACGTTGCAGCAGGTTCTGACAGGCGCGCAGCCGGTAGTCGGCGCTCGCGCGCATGTCGGAAATCGGGGCATAGTCGTGTGCAAGCGCAGCCATTCCGGCGTCGACGCTTGCCTGAGACCACGTCTGCCCGGTGAGCGCCGCTTCGCAGGCGTGCGCACGACGGACCGTTGCCGCCATGCCGCCACAGGCGATACGGACGGACGCAACGATATCGCCGTCGAGTCGCAGGCGATACGCCGTGCAGACGCCGGATATGTCCTGATCGAAGCGTTTCGACCACTTGTAGCTCGCGACGACGTCTTCATCTTGCGGCAACGGGACTCGCAGTTTCTCGATGCACTCGCCGGGCTTCAGGTCATTGACCATATAGTCCACGTAGAAGTCATCGAGCGAGACTTCGCGCCGGCCGGCCGACCCGTGCACGACGACGCTTGTCCCGAGCACCATCAGGGCCGGTATGGAATCCCCGATCGGCGAGCCGTTCGCAACGTTGCCACCGAGTGTGCCTGCATTGCGAATCGGCGGCGATGCAAAGCGCTGGAAGAGCTCCTCGAGCCCCGGGTACAGACCGACGAGCGGCGGAATCGCGTCGGCGAGCGGCACAGCAGCGCCGATCTCGAGGTGCGTCTTCGACGTCTCGACGCGCTTCAGTTCCTGGACGTGGCCCAGGTAAATAACGGTGTCGATGCGGCGGTACTGCTTCGTCACCCAGAGCCCGATATCCGTGCCGCCGGCCAGTAACGTCGCATCGGGAAAGTCAGCGAGGTACTGCGCCGTTTCAGCCAACGTAGTGGGCGCCAAATAGCGGCGCCCCGCTTTGCCTGTTTCGAAGGCAGCCGCGCGCGCGATCGATTTCAGTTGCCCCGCATGCGTGAGTTGCACGCCGTTACCGGGCAGGTCGTGCATCGCCCGGGCCGCGGCGATAATCGGCCGGTACCCGGTGCAGCGGCAGAGATTGCCGGCGAGCGCATCGTCGATCTGACGTCGTGTCGGCTGCCCACCGTCCTCATACAGTGCGAGCAGCGACATGACGAAGCCGGGCGTGCAGAAACCGCACTGCGAGCCGTGCTGATCAATCATCGCGGCCTGCACCGGATGCGGGTCGGCATTGCCGCGCGTGAGGCTCTCGACCGTGATCAGCTCCTTGCCGTCGAGCGTGGCGAGAAACTGGATACAGGCATTGACGGGTCTCAGTCGGACGTCGTCGCCGTTGCCCGTTAACTCCGCCAGCACGACGGTGCACGCGCCGCAATCCCCCTCGGCGCAACCCTCCTTGGTGCCGGTGCGGCCCAGGTCCTCGCGCAGGAATTGCAGCACCGTCCGCGTCGGGTCGACTTCATCGACTTCGATGATGTCGCCGTCGAGCACGAAACGAATGCTGTCTGCGGTCACCCTTTCAGCTCCCCCTGTAGGTCGAGTAACTCCAGGGCGATGCCAGTAACGGCACGTGATACCGTTCTCCGGACACCAGACCGCAGCGAATGACGACGGTACCGAGAAACGGTTGCGACGTCGACGCGACACCTAGCGACGCGAAGTAGTCGCCTGTGTCGAACTCCAGTTCGTACTCCCCGCTCACGAACGCGGCGTCGAGCAGCGGCTCGTCGGTCCGCCCGTCGCTGTTCGTCTCGGTCGAGGTCAACAGCTTGCGTCCGCCGGAAAGGCCGTACAGGCGAATGGCTACGCCTGCCGCCGGGCGGCCGTTTGCGGTATCGAGCACATGTGTCGTAAGGCCCGCCATCCAGCGATTATAGCCTGCCTCAGGGCGTCTCCGCGGCAGACAACAGCTTCTCGCGGCGTGAATCTAGCGCCCGCAGCCGCCCCTTGTCGAGTACGTCACCCAGTTCCCGCTGCAGCGTGTCGCGGCTCAGCGATTGCAGCGCATCGCGCCAGCCCTGCGTGACCGTGATGCCCGCACCCTCCAGGTGCCGTGGCACGCCCTTGCGGCTTGAAAACGCGTTCTGGTGTTCGATCAGGATGAGCTGGAAGCTATCGGTGGAATACAACATACGTTCGAGGCTGCGCCCCTCGTTATAGATCAGCGCGTCGAATACGTACATGGCCTGCCACTGATCGTTCAACGGACACCACGCCGAGGCGCCATATCCCGTCGACGAGCGCCGTTGTTCGTCGATCGTTTTGGCTGGCAGGAAGTGCAGCGATCCCTGTTTACCGTCGAGTTCGCGCAATGCCGCCACGGGTACCATGTCCAGGCCCAGCATTCTATCGAGACGGTACGCAGCGAGATTCGGAAGAAAGCCGCGCCTCGACCTCGGCACGAAGATCGCCCGGATTGCGTTGGCCCCGTCGCTGACCTCGACGGTCGTGCGCGTGGCGTACGAAAATTCGGTCTCCTCACGCGACAGGATGTCGCCGTTTGCGAGCAGCGCCTCGATGTCGGCAGCAGTCATGCCATCCGGGCGAACACCGACGCGTCGCGGTTGCAGGGGTGGATCGTCGAACAGGGCGCCCGCCTCGCTGACGACCGACAGGTCGTCACCTTCGATGATCAGTGCGTGGCCCTTGCCATCGTAGTAGGCATTGAGCATGCCCGTGTCAATCTCGACGATCATGCCGTCGAATCGCTGGAGTACCTGGCGGCTCGCCGTCGGCGTATGGCCGATGACGACGCGTGACGCACCGATGGCCTGCAGGGCCTGCTCCAGCCGATGCGCTTCGACAACACGGCTGCATGCCGCGTTGCCCCGATACCAGAGCGGCTCATCGAGCATCGCGAGCGACGTATCCTGCAACTCGCGTACTCGCTGGACGGCATCCAGCACGGCGGGCGATGTGTCGGGCGACGCAACCCAGGCATTGAGCACCGCATCCTGTTCCCTGATGCCGTCACCGGGCAGAAACACCCCGGCATCGGTAAGGGCAGCCACGTCGGCCACGTAGGTAGCAAGGTCGCCGACGAGCCGCTCATTCAGGACATCGAGGCCGAGCATGGCAGTGTTTGGATGAATACCGCCATGTACGAAGGCCGTGCCGTTGATCACGACGATGACGGGTCTATCGAGCAGCCACTTGCCGTATTTGCCGTCTGCGCGAAACGCGCGGCGGTGGGCAAAGAACCCGCGCGGGTAACGCGCATCGAATTCGTCGATGCTGAATTCCGTGCCGCGCGCTGCGATCGCCTGGCGCCAGTGCTCTCGTTCTGCCGCCGTTTCGTCGTCTGCGAATCGACTGTATTCACCCAGCGAAACGTAGCGCAGGTCGCCGGTCAGGTTCATTGCCTCGTGGTTGCCGATGAGCACGTGCACACGGCCGCCCGCGGCAATCGCCCCGCCCTCGAGGCGCATGAGCAGGTCCATGACCGATCGCGAGTCGGGCCCGCGATCCAGCAGGTCACCGGTTACGACGAGGTGCGTCTTGCCGCCACTCCAGGCATTCCCGGCATCGATCACGCGTGCCGCGCGCAGCGTGCCGAGCATTGCATCGTAAGCGCCGTGCACGTCACTGAGGGCGACGACACGGTCGACGTCGTCGTAATGCCACTCGCCGGCGAACGCCGCCGCCGACAAGCCTGCCGTCGCCACAGTGGCGGCGAGCAGACGCAGAATCCTGATCACCGGGTGTTTCCTGAGCTTTCCGTGACACCAGTGTAGAGCCTCGACGATGGCGCGGCCAGTGCAGCCACGGACCGTTCGTGGCCTGTGCTAGACTTTTTCCATGCGAGTTGCTGGCCTGACCTTCGCAGCGATTTTGTCGCTGGCCGCCGGCAAGGTTGCCGCACAGCAGGCGGGACAACCCGATCCGTTCTTTCGCGACGACAACCTCGTTACGGTAACCCTGACGGTGCCCATGGCATTCGTAGTCGAGGACCGGAGCATCGAAGAGCAGGCGCCCGGCACGCTGACGATCGGGGGCGAGGCCTACGAGGTCCAGGTGCGAGCCCGCGGCCGCTACCGACGCGACCCGGAGATCTGCAACTTCCCGCCGATACGACTGAATTTCAAGAAATCGGAAACCCGGGACACGGTGTTGCACGGGCTGGACAAGGTGAAGCTGGTGACTCATTGCCGGACGGGGTCGCAGCGCTACGAGCAAGGAGTCGTTCGCGAATACCTCGCCTACAAGATCCTGAATATCCTGACCGATCTCAGCTTCAACGCCCGGCTGTTGCGGATCACCTATCGCGACAGTAACGAGCAGCAAGCCGATATCACGAGTTTTGCGATCATTCTCGAACACCGCGACGCGGTCGGGAAGCGAACCGGCAGGCCCGCCTACGAAACCCAGCGGACCGTCGACTCAGCGCTCGACCCGAAGCACACGAATCTCGTGTCGGTCTTTCAATACATGATCGGCAATACGGACTACTCGCCGGTCGCCGTAGCGGAGGGCGAAAGATGCTGCCACAACTCGGAACTCTTTGGCCGTGACAATGAACCACTGGTGTCAATCCCGTACGACTTCGACATGGCTGGTATCGTCAACGCGCCACATGCGAAGCCCAATCCCCGCTTCAACATCGACTCGGTCAAGCACCGTCGCTACCGGGGCCGTTGCATCAACAATGGACTGCTGCCCGAAACTGCTGACTATTTCATCGCCCGGCAAGCCGAAATCCGCGAACTGATCGAGACGATCGAGGGGCCCGTTCCTTCGACGCGCAAGATCGTCGCCAGCTACATCCAGCGCTTTTACAAGATCATCCGGAATCCGAAATCCCTGGAGCGGCGGATGGCGAAGACTTGTGTATAGCGCGGCCGTCCCTCAACCAGTCGACGATTATCTTCGACACCCTCGGGTGTATGAAATAGCCGACCGAGCTGTGCGGGTTTGAGCGGCCGTAACGAACCGCAAGGTTGTAAATCTTGTAGTCGTGCACGGCGCTGACGATGCGACGGTCCATCATCTTCTTGAAGTCGTCGGCGAGGGTATCGTCATGGCACGTGAAGTCATCCTCGGCCGACACGTTGTGCCAGGCGATGACGTTCGACGGATAGCGTAACGCGCGCTTCTCCTTCGCACCGTGCAGCCTGCGGCGGATGTGCAGATCGCCCAGCGGCGATCCCATCGTTACCCAGAGGCCTATCTTGTGGTCGCCATAATTGGCCTTGTACGTCCGATCGTGCGACAGCTGCCACAGGATGTCATAGGCGATGGCCGAGCCCGTGCCATGCGTCAGCAGCAGGATCTCATCGCCGCCATCCAGCAGCTCGCAGATCTTGCTGCGAACCCTTTCGCGAACACCCTTGCAATACTCGGTATCGCCGTGCAGGTAGTTCGCGAAGTCCTTCGACACCCTGGACAAGACGGGCATCGTCAGGCCGAATGCGCCGACGACCGGGGCTGTTACGTCGGCGATGAACTCGGGCAGCGCGGACTTGCCGGGCAGGCAATCGTACTGGCGAATGCCGAAGCGTTTGCGGGCATCGATCTGCGTCAGTTGTTGCAGCGCGTTGCGGCGGTCACCGATATCCAGTTGCTCATCGTAGCTGCGGCCCTGGCCCGCAAGGTACTCGTTGGTCAGGTCGCCGTACCAGGCATGGTGTTTGGCCAGCGTGTCGAAGGCCGCCAGCTCGTCCACGAAGTCGCGTTCAATGCCCGCCCTCAGCGCAGCCAGGGACAACTCGAACCAGGCATCGGCATTGGGCTTGAAATCGCGGCCATGGACGAGCAGCAGGCTGCGCGAAACGGACTCACTCATATTCCTCTTCGCCCTTGCCCCGACGGGTCAGCATTGTCAGGAACGGCCCGGCAAGCGTCTTTCCGTACTCGAGCTTCCAGATGATCAGCGTCGCGAATACGAACACCATGGAGGTCACGAGTGCGATCGCGAGCGCGCCGATTCCGGCGCCGAGTCCGATCGCAATCGCGACGAAGATGTACATGGCGTCGGACGGCTGGTTGAGCGCAAACCGGAAGCGCACGGCGGCGACGACGCCGGCAAGGCTGAACGCGAGCGCGAGGCTGTTGAGCACGATCATCGAGATGCCGGTCACGACGATCGGCAGAATTATGATCGTCTGCAGGAAAGACTGGTCGATGCGCCGCGCGCGGCTCGTGATGAAGTAGACCCACGAAACCGGGATCGTCAGGATGATTGCACCGAGCGTAGCGAACGCGAGTTTCAGGGGCCCCGTAGGCGAAAGCACAGTCCGATCGACACTGGTATAGACAGGCTCGAAGGTGTCCTGGTTGGAAGCTGCGAGATCCTCGACACCGCCCAGCGGGAAGTAATCGGCAATGCCGGGTAATCGATTGAGCAGCAGTACCGTCAGGCCGATCCAGAAAGCGTAGTACAGCGTAATCAACGCTAGCGGGATCGTCAGGCTGGCAGATCGTCTCACTCGTTACTCCCCATCGCAGCGCCCACAATAGGCGACACCGCTGGCAGCTGCAACATGGTAGGCTATGCGCCGTTTTTTTTGCCAGTGACGGACCCCGATGACAGACAACGTGCAACTCCTCGGCATTAGCAACGCGATCGTCGACGTGCTCGCTCACGTGGACAGCGACTTCCTCGAACGCATCAATGCGGCGCCGGGATCGATGACGCTGATCGATCGCGAGCGGGCGCGTGAGGTCTACCGGATGATGGGGCCGGCCACCGAGATGTCCGGCGGGTCTGTTGCAAACACAGTGGCGGGATTCGCCAATCTCGGCGGTCAGGCCGCGTACATCGGCAAGGTGCACGCCGACCAGCTCGGCGAGATCTTCAATCACGATATGCGGACGCTCGGCGTCGATGTGCGTCTGCCCGCCGCAAAAAACGGCGCGCCAACGGCACACTGCCATGTCCTGATCACGGAGGACGGTCAGCGAACGATGCAGACCTATCTCGGCGCCTGCACGGAGCTCGGCGTAGCCGACATAACCCGGGAAACCGTTGGCGCGCCGAAGGCGATTCTGATCGAGGGCTATGTCTGGGACATACCGGAGGGGCCTGCCCTCGCCGAGAAAGCCATCGAAATCGCCGCCAGCAATGGCACCGCGGTCGCGCTATCGCTGTCGGATTCGTTGTGCGTCGAGCGCCACCGTAACTCGTTCGACAACGCCGTCAGAAACGGTGTGTCCATCATTGTCGCCGACGAGGACGAGGTGAATGCGCTGATGCAGACCGGCAGCTTCGAAGAGACGCTCGAGGCCATCGAAAACTACGACAACCTCTTTGCGATGACGCGGTCGGAGAAGGGCTCGGTCATCGTGCACGGCGACGAGACCATCGCGCAGCCGGCGACCCCGGTCAAGGAGGTCGTCGATACCACGGGCGCCGGCGACGCCTACACGGCAGGCTTCCTGTTCGGCTGGGCCAACGACAAGTCGCTGTCCGAATGCGCGAAGATCGGCACCTATTGTGCGACCCGCGTCATCCAGCAAATCGGCGCACGCATCGAGGAAGGACTCCTCGACGACTACGACCCGGACAGGTAAGGGTAGCGAGCTTCCAGATCGGCTTTTCGCCCTCTCGGCGCGTGGGTAAGCCGCGTTCGCGCGCATCAGGTCCCTATCGGATGCCAGGTCGTTTTGACTTCCTGCGTATCGCGAATCAGGTAGGGATTCTGCTGTGCGTCGTCCAGCCAGTCGGCCCGCCGCTGAATCACTCGTTTGATGTTGTCGGCCGCCGCGCCCTCGATGGCACTTGCTGTCTTGCGTCCGCCGTCGCAAAAGACGACGGCGTTCACATCCATGTGCGAGGCAAACTGTGGCGACAGTTCCTCGCGATAACCCGTGAGGACGTTTACGACGCCGCCCGGCACATCGCTCGCATGCAGCACCTCGGCAAAGCTCACGGCGCAGAGTGGCATGCTCTCGGACGCCAGCACGATGCAGGTATTGCCGCCCGCGATCGCCGGCGCGACGTTGGAAACGAGCCCGAGCAGTCCACTCTCATCGGGAGCGAGTATGCCGATGACGCCCATCGGTTCGAGCACGGAGAAATTGAAGTGTGACGAACTCACGGGGTTTACAGCGCTGAACACCTGCTGGTACTTGTCGGCCCAGCCGGCGTAATAGACGAGCCGGTCAGTTGCCGTGTCGACTTCCTTTGCGGCCGCCGCGGGCGTCGCCCCCTGGGCAACGAGTTCGGCGACGAACTGCTCGCGACGCCCCTCGAGCATCTCGCCAATTCGATAGAGAATCTGCCCGCGCAGGTAGGCGCTTGCCGACGCCCAGCCAGGTTGCGCCTTGCGTGCGGCCACGACGGCATTGCGAAAGTCCTTGCGGCTACCACGGCAGACGTTCGCGATGACGTTGCCCTTGCGGTCCTGCAGGGCAAAGTAGCGGCCGGACTCTGTGCGCGGAAACTTGCCGCCGATATAGATCTTGTAGGTCTTTGCGACCGGTACGCGAGTCGCCGCCATCACAGTGCCTCCAGCTTCAGGTACGCGTCGAGCCCGTGCAGTCCGCCTTCCCGGCCGACACCGCTCTCTTTGTAGCCACCGAATGGCGAGGTAGGGTCGAACTTGTTGAACGTATTCGCCCAGACCACGCCGGCACGTACCCCCTGCGTCATTTTGAAAATCTTCGCACCCTTGTCCGTCCAGATACCTCCGGACAGGCCGTACGGCGTGTTATTGGCCTTCGACAGCGCTTCGTTGAACGTGCGGAACGTCTGGATGGCGAGCACGGGCCCGAAAATCTCTTCCTGCACGACCCGATTCGACTGTGACACGCCCGTGAAGATCGTCGGACGGCACCAGTAACCCTGCTCGGGTACCTTGCAGGCGCTCTGGTGCATCTGCCCGCCCTCCTGCTGGCCGATCTCGAGGTAGGACTCGATTTTCTCCAGCTGCATCTTCGAGTTGATCGCGCCGATGTCTGTGTTCTTGTCCAGCGGATCGCCGACGATGAGCGTTTCCATGCGATCCTTGAGCTTGTCGACGACTCGTTCGGCAACCGACTCCTGCACGAACAGCCGCGAACCCGCGCAACATACGTGCCCCTGGTTAAAGAAGATGCCGTTCACGATGCCCTCGACGGCCTGGTCGATCGCGGCATCCGCGAAGATGATGTTTGCCGCCTTGCCGCCGAGCTCGAGCGTGTACTTTTTGCGCGTGCCGGCCAGTGCCCTCTGAATGATGCGGCCGACCTCCGTCGAACCCGTGAATGCAATCTTGTCGATACCCGGGTGCTGCACGATGGCGGCGCCGGTGTCGCCGGCACCGGTAATGATGTTGACGACGCCGGGTGGCAGCCCCGCGTCGGCGACCACTTCGGCGAGTTTCATTGCCGTGAGCGGGGTCGTCTCGGCCGGCTTCAGTACGACGGTGTTGCCGCACGCAAGCGCGGGGGCAAGCTTCCACGCCGCCATCAGCAGCGGGAAATTCCACGGGATGATCTGTCCGGCGACGCCGAGCGGCCGTGTCTTGCGGCCGGGAAACGCGTACTCGAGCTTGTCGGCCCAACCCGCGTAGTAGAAGAAGTGCGCTGCCGCCAGCGGCACGTCGACATCGCGCGATTCGCGGATCGGTTTACCGCCGTCCAGTGACTCGATTACCGCAAACTCGCGCGCGCGCTCCTGCATGATCCGCGCGATCCGGTAAATGTACTTGCCACGTTCGGCGGGCTTCATTCGCGACCAGGTGCGATAACCCTGTCGGGCCGCTTTGACCGCTTTGTCGACGTCGGCCTCGTTGGCGAGCGCGACGCGGCTCAGGCGTTGCTCGGTGGCCGGATTGATCGTTTCGAAATAACGGCCCGACTCGGGCTTTACGAAGTCTCCGCCAATGAACAGTTCGTAGCGCCTGCCGACCTTTGCATGATCTGTGCTTTCCGGCGCCGGAGAGTATTCCCAGCCACCGTCGAAAGCCAGTTTGTTCTGCGGTGTTGCCATAGTGACACCTGCTAATCCTTCGAAAAATAGTCTGCCGACTGGTAGACACCCGTCGACTGTTTCATGAGTTGCATCAGGACATCGTTGGCGAGCGAACTCGCCCCGAAACGAAACCACTCGGGCGTCATCCAGGCGTTGCCGAGCGTTTCGCGCAGCATGACCAGGTAATGGATTGCCAGTTTCGCGCTCGAAATACCCCCGGCGGGCTTCATGCCGACCATGCGGCCCGTCTCCGCGGAGTAATCTCGAATCGCCTGCAACATCACCAGCGTGACCTGCATCGTTGCGGCCGGCTGAATCTTGCCTGTCGACGTCTTGATGAAATCGGCTCCCGCATGCATGGCGAGCACGCTTGCGCGACGCACGCGATCGAGGGTACCCAGCTCGCCGGTCTCGAGGATGACCTTCAGGTGCGCGTCGCCGCAGGCTTCCTTGACGGCCACGATCTCGTCGAACACATAGCGGTAGTCGCCGGCAAGGAACGCCCCTCGCGAGATCACCATGTCGATCTCGTTGGCGCCGGCTTCGACGGCCATGCGGGTTTCGTCGAGCTTGACGTCCTGTGCCGACATGCCGCTCGGGAACGCCGTCGCGACCGAGGCGATGTTGATATCCGTGCCCTCGAGCGCTTCCCTGGCAACGCCGACCATTGTCGGGTAAACGCAGACGGCGGCGACGTGCGGCAAGCCGGGCATGGCATCGTGCAGGTGGATGGCTTTCTGGCACAACTGACGGACCTTACCGGGCGTGTCCTGACCCTCGAGCGTTGTCAGGTCGATCATACTCAGCACGAGTTTCAGTGCCTCGATTTTCGACGCCGTCTTGATGCTGCGGCTCTGGAATCGGGCGACCCGTTCGTTGACGCCGACCTCGTCGACTGCCGGAACCTTGCTGAGATCGGGTGCCATCACGCCACAGCCGTTTGCAGCGCGATCAGGATCATCTCGTCGAACGTCGTTGCGCGTTCGTCGGACGTCAGCGCGGCACCGCTCGGTATGTCGTCGCTGACAGTGCAAATAGCCAGCGCCTCGACGCCACGCTCCGCGGCGATCGGGAATATCCCGGCGGCCTCCATCTCAATGCCGTAGACACCGTATTTCGCCATGGTTTCGAACATCTCGGTGTCGGGTGTGTAAAAAAGGTCTGCCGAAAACACGTTGCCGACGTGATAGCTGGCGCCGGCCGCTTCGGCGGCCGCGGCCGCTTTCTGCACGAGGTCGAAGGTCGCGAGTGCCGCCAGGTCGTAGCCGCCGAACCGAATGCGATTGACGTTCGAATCGGTCGAGGCACCCATCGCGATCACGATGTCGCGGAGCTTCACGTCGGGATGCGTCGTACCGCAACTGCCCACCCGAATGACGCGCTTGACGCCGTAGGACTCGATCAGCTCGGTCGTATAGATCGACACCGACGGTATGCCCATGCCATGGGCCATCACCGATATCGGCATCCCTTTATAGGCGCCCGTGTATCCCCACATATTCCGGACATCGGTGACGCGCCGCGGATCGTCGAAATACGTCTCGGCGATGTACTCGGCGCGCAGCGGGTCGCCGGGCATCAACACGGTCTCGGCGAAGTCGCCCGGTGCTGCGTTCATGTGTTTGGTGGCCATACGCTTCTTGTCTTTGTCGTTACCAGCGGTTTTGCGCCGACATCCCCCCGTCGACGACGAGATTGGCGCCGCTTATCCATGCGGCAGCGGGACTCAACAGAAACAATACCGCTTCGGCGACGTCATTGGGAGAGCCGAGCCGGCCGAGCGGCGCGCGATCCTGCCAGCGTGCGACACCCTCGGGCCAGTCCCCGGCGAGGCCCTCGCGATCGATCAGCCCGGGCGACACAGCATTGACTCGAATGTTGCTACCACCGAACTCGAGCGCCGCGGCGCGCGTCAGCATCAGCAGGCCGGCCTTGCTGGTGGCGTAGTGGGCGTGACCGGCGGCGGGATCGAGACCTTCGATGGACGCAATGTTGACGATAGCGCCTGCCGCCTTGCGCTGCTGCCAGCGCGCCGCGACCTTGCGCGTCACGAAGAACGCGCTGTCGAGGTTCGCAGCCATCAACTCGCGCCAATCGGAGTCGGTCA
>JAAUYH010060811.1_pt1 | contig 13208 bp, 17 predicted proteins | sample 7278061 | NCBI WGS metagenome assembly JAAUYH01 (sample SAMN14350203, study PRJNA611818) | marine sediment metagenome | isolation source: surface marine sediment (0.6m) | place: French Polynesia: Moorea | collected 2018-08
CAGCCGGTGGCTCGCCCCGGTTTCGAGCAGAAACTGCGCGTTGCCCAGGTCCCCCGCCATGTCCTGCAACAGCCGCGGCGTCACGTTGGCGTCGAAATCCTCGATCATGCCCAGCCGTCGGCGGGTCAGCATCGAGTGATCCTGCAGCGCCAGTTCCGCCCGCTCCTGGGCCGCCTCGGTGACTATGGTCTCGCCCCGGCGCTGGAACAGCGTCCCCGCCGGCGTCAGGCTCATCGGCCGCGCGTTGCGGTTGAGAAGAGCCGTGCCCAGCGCCGCCTCCAAATTCGTCAGCTGCTGGCTCACCGCCGACGGGCTTGCCCCCAACCGACGCGCGGCCGCCGAGATCGAGGCCTCCTCGGCAATCGCCAGAAACACCTCGATGCCCCAAAGCGTGACGCGTCCATTGGGTTCGGCCATGGCGGCTCCTCCTGATGCCGGCACGCTAAGCCTATTGAACCCGCCCCGCAACGCGCTCAATCTGTCCCCGATCAAGGAGCCCAACGATGTCCGCCACCTCCTCCGGGCGCTGCCTCTGCGGCGCCGTGCGCTACCGGTTCGATCCAGAGGCGCTGCTCTGGCAGGGCCATTGTCATTGCGAGAGCTGCCGTCGGGCCTGTTCCGCGCCGATGACCAGTTTCTTCGGCGTCCGCGCCACCGCCTGGCGTTGGCACGGCACACCACCCGCCTCCTACCAGAGCAGCGCCTGGGCCGAGCGCTTCTTCTGCCCGCGATGCGGCAGCCAGATGGCCTATCGCAGCGACAAGCTGCCCGAGGAAATCCACGGCTACGCCGCCACGCTCAACGACCCCAGCGCCTACCGTCCCGAGGCGCATTTCTTCCACGCCGAACGCCTCGCTTGGCTGCATGTCGAGGACGACCTGCCGCGCTACAAGGATGGCGGCAAGACACTCGAGAAATGACGGTTGGGGAAGGTGGTACCGCCTCCCTGGCTTGAACAGGGGACCTCTGGATCCACAATCCAGCGCTCTAACCAACTGAGCTAAGGCGGCACTGACCGGGGATGTACGCCCCGGCCCCAGCGATTGCAAGACCTCAGAGGGCGAGCACCCAGGTTTGTTCCACCAGATCGACGCCGAAGGACCGCACGCGTTTCGCCTCGGTTATCTCGAACTCGTGCGCCGCATACAAGGCGCAGGCCGCCCGGTGGCTTTCATGGGTCCAAAGCTGCAGCCGCTTGAACCCGCAAGCCCGCGCATGGTCGATACAGGCCCGCAAAAGCCGCTTGCCGAGGCCCGTGCCCCGCGCCCCGGGCACCACCAGGAACAGCCGCAGCTTCGCCGTCGTCGCGTTCAGCCGGACGCAGAAGATGCTGCCCAACCGCTCCGTCCCACGCACCGCGATCCACGCGCGCTCCACCTGCCGATCCCGGTTGCGGATGAAATCGACGAGGATTTCGGCCACCAGCGGCTCGAAGGATGCATCGAACCCCTCCTCGCGCGCGTAAAGCTCGGCGTGCTGCTGGATCAGCCAACCCGCGTCGCCGATCTGCAGATCGCGCAAGAGGATCTCTTCACCCATGCCCGCATCAACGCCGAACCGCGCTCGGCCTGCAACCCCTTGCCCGGCCGCGGCCCGTGGAGTATCCCGGCGCCCTACCCTCCGGAGGCACCCCATGGGCATCGACAAGGAAAGCGATATCAGCGCCAATCTGCAGATCGGCCCCACCACGCTGGGCATGGTGCGGATCTATGTCGAGGGCAACGGGATCGAGCTGCCGATGGATTTCGACCCCGACGAGGCCGACGAGATCGCCGACGAGATCAAGGCCGCCGCCGCCCGCGCCCGGGCCACGGCGATGAAGCCTAAGCGGAAAGGCTGACGCCCGGATCCCGCGCCGCCTGCCAGCGCAAGGCCGCGTGGCGGGCGAATTTCGACAGCATCACCTTGCGGCGCGCGCCCGCGAGCTTCGCCTCGGGCCCCATCCGGATGATCTCGGCGTCATAGGCATCGGCGATGATCAGCCCGGTTTCCTCGGGCAGCAGCTCCGTCGGGAAATGCTCGTCCACCGCCCAGAAATACCGGTCGCACCATTCCAGATAGCCCTGCCATTTCTGGTCCGACAGGAAATCCGCGCGGCTCGACTTGCACTCCACGATCCAGATCTCGCCCTTCGGCCCCAGAGCCATCACGTCGACCCGCAGCCCGCTGGACGGGACAAGCTCTTCCACGGTGACGAAATCGTGCCCCAGCAGATGCCGGCACACGCCGCGGGCCAGCATCTGGCCGGGTTTCATCTCGCTCTGGAACACGTCGTCGGGCATTCCCCGACCATGAACAAGTCGTGAACATAAATCAAGAGGAACGGCAGATTGCCACTTGACATGATACCATTTGGTGTCATTAATGAGATACCTTTTGGTATCATAAATTGGAACCGCGCCATGCACACCCACCTGTTCACCGCCCTCGCTCTCGCCTGCGCCCTGCCCGCCCAGGCCGAGATCACCGCCCTGCCTGCAGCCGCTCTCGACTGGGCCACCACGCCCGAGGGCGTCGCCTTCGCCGCCCTTGACGGCGACCGCTTCGCCGAGCCCTACATGGCGATGGTCGAACTGCCCGCCGGCCTCGTCAGCCCCGCGCATACGAAATCCGCCGACATGTTCGGCATCGTCGTGTCCGGCACCATGACCCACGTGCCCATGGGCGCCGATCCCCACGCCGGCACAACACTCGGCGCCGGCGCCTACTACCACATCCCCGCGGGTCTGCCGCATGTCTCGTCCTGCGTCTCCGACGACCCTTGCGTCACCTTCCTCTACCAGCCCGGCGCCTTCGATTTCCTGCCGGTGGCGCAATGAGCGCCGCGCCCCAAGCCGCCTTTCGCGCGCTGGCCGACCCCACGCGGCGCGACATCCTGCGGCTTCTGACCAAGGGCGGCATGACCATCGGCGAGGTCACAGATGCCTTCCCGATGACCCGCGCGGCGGTCAAGAAACACCTCACCGTGCTGCAAGAGGGCAACCTGATCGAGGTCACCCCCCGCGGGCGAGAGCGCATCAACCGGTTGCGCCTGGACGGACTTCGGCCGGTGCTCGACTGGATCACCGAGCTCGACGCCGCCTGGGACGACCGCCTGAACGCCCTGAAATCCGCCATCGAGAAGGACCAACCATGACCACGATCAACAAATCCATTTACCTCAAGGCCGACAAGCCCACCGTCTGGGCCTTCCTGACCGAGATCGACAAGGTGAAGATCTGGTTCCACCGCTACGACACCGACCTCAGCCAGGGCGTGGATTACAGGATCTACGGACAGGAGAGTGGCGACGAGTTGGGCCACGGCACCGTCCTGCAGGCCGACCCGCATGACCTTCTGGAATACACCTTTTCCATCGGTCCGATGCAGGGCGCCACAAGCACGGTCAAATGGACCCTCGACGACGCGCCCGGCGGCACGAAGCTCAATCTCGAGCATTCCGGGCTCAGCGACAACGCCGAGGGGTTCGCCCTGATCCTCGCGCTCGACAAGGGTTGGGACGAGCATCTCGCCCGGATGCGCGACCCGGCGGCCGCGGCCTGACCCCTTGCTATGACGCCCCCCGCGGCCTATGTCGCGGGGTGGCGGGCACTGCCCTTCCTGTGCGAGGCGCAATTCCGGTGGCCTTACTCAATTCCGAGGGAGCTGGCTCTGTCAGGATCCTGGTCCTGTTACCTGGCGCCCACCTGTGTAAGCAGGTCCTCGGGAATTCAATTCCTCCACGTTTGCTGGTGGTCCCGCCGCACCCCGTTCAATAAGCGCGCGACCGGTCGACGAGGCCGTCCGGCGCCTCGCCCCGCTCGAAGGCCGCGATCCCTTCGGCGACAGACCGCGCCACGCCGTCCGGGCTGGCGGTGCTCGCCACATGGGGCGTGATCCGCACCTTGGGATGGGTCCAGAGCGGGCTGTGCTCGGGCAACGGCTCCACGGCGGTCACATCGAGTGCCGCAAGCCCCGGCCGCCCGGCATCCAAGGCCGCGAGCAGATCCGGCTCCACCAGATGCGCGCCGCGCCCGAGCTGGATCAGGATCGCATCCTCCCGCATCCGCGCGAAGGCACCCGCGTTCAGCACACCCCGCGTCGCCTCCGTCAGGGGCAAGACGTTGATCACCGCCGCGCTCTCGCCGATCACAGCGTCGAACCCCGCGGCCCCATCGAGAATCCGCACCGGCCCCTCGACCCGCGCCCGGCTCGCCCAGGCCGTCACCGGAAAGCCCAGCGCACTCAGGCCCGCGCCGATCGCCGCACCCATTCTGCCGTAGCCCAGGATCCCCACCGGAAACTCTTCAGGCGCGACACGTGCGACCTCGCGCCAGATTTTCCCGGCCTGCTGAGTGTCATAGTCCCACATCCGCCGCTGCCAGCCCGTGACCCAATAGGCCGCAAAGGCCGCCATCATCTGGGCCTGCGACGGATCGGTCATGCGCTTGATCGGCAGATCATCCGGCAACCCCGGATGCCGCAAGAGCCCGTCCACCCCCGCACCCCAGGCACAGATCAGCCGCAACTCCGGAAACCGTTCAAAGGCGTCCCCCGGCGGGTCATAGGCCAACGCGAACTGCGCGTCCGGCGTCACCAGACGCAACTCCGGCGCGCACCGCGCAAACGCCTCTGAAAACAGCGCTTCAAGATCGACCGACGCGCTCAGACAGACGACATCGGTCACGACGCGGCAGGCTCAGCGACGAACGTCCCGCCGCACCGGCACGGGCGCCACTTCGGCTGCCACCTCGCGCGCCCGTGTCCCGCCGGTGTCATCCTCGTCCGTCTCGGCCATCGACATGATCGCCACACCGAACTGCACGCCCGAGAACACGATCCCGTGGAAGACCACCAAGAGCACCACGGCGAGCACGCCCACATCCGAATGCGACACCAGATGCCAGAGGTTCACCACGTTGAACCACAGCAAGAGCGCCACGAATACGGCCGCCGCGGCGAACCCGATCAGCGTGTGGCGGATATAGAATCGAACGAGCTTCGGCATGGATCACCTCCGGTACCAAACAGACACTAGCCCATACGCCACCAAGGCCAAGGGGCCATCCCGCCGCAGCCCCGACCGGCGAGGACTTGCCGACCCCGGCAACATCCCCCACGTTACCCCCTGGGCTGTCCTATAACACCCCGGCACCAAACGGAGATGCGCGATGACTGAGCCTGACACCACCCTCACCCGGGACGAAACCCACGGGCTTCGCTATGCGCAGGAACTCGAGGGCCATCTCGACTGGCTGAACGGGTTCACCTCCACCGCGCTCGCCGTGCTCGCCGTGGCCTCGGGCATCTACACCTATCTCGGCGTTTCGTCGCTGCTTGATGACAACGGCGCGCTCAGTTTCTTCGCCGCGATGGCCTATTCCATCGCCGTCTCGGTGGGCATCTTCGTCTTCTGGTCCTACCTGATGCGCCTGCTTCCAGCGGTGCGCAGCGTCGGCGCCCGCATCGGCCTGGTTCTGTCGATGATCCTCGGCAGCTTCGCGATCATCGCGATGTCGAGCTGGCTCAACGCCGCCGCCCTGGCCGGCGCCGCCGCCGTCGAACAGCACCTCGCCGAAACCGTGCAGGACTACCAATCCGCGCTGGAACGCTCGCACACCATCGCCGTCTCCGCCCAGGCGCTGGAACGCGATGTCGCCCGCGTCCGGCAAAGCTTCGAGGATCTCAGCGAGCAGGAGGCCACCGGCAACCTCTCGGGCCTGGCCGGGCGTGGCGCGGTGTTCCGCGTGCTGCGGCAAAAATCCGAGGAGCTCGCGGCCCTCGAGGCCCAGATCGCCAGCCAGGCCCCGCTGGTCGAGGCCGCCTTCACGGAAGGAAACGCCATCCTCAGCCGAATGCGCGCGCTGACGGTCGAACCCGGCCCAGTTGAGACGCGCTCGGTCCTCTTTTCCGAAGAGGCCGTGCGGCTCGCCGGCATCATCACCACGATGCGACAGCTCTCCGTCGCCCCCCTGGTGTCGCGCGCAGCACAGGACCTTTCGGCCAGCGTCGTGCTGCCCGAGGTCGAAAGCTTGCGCGGCGAACAGCGGGCCACCGTGGCCTCGGTGCTCGAGGTGCTGGGCCAACGCGCCGAAACCCTGCGTGTGGCGGCCGAGGGCGTGATTGCCATGGCCCCGGCGCCGGACACGACCTACACGCCGATCTCCGCCGCCGACGCGGTGATCCTTTATGCGGCCAATTTCGTGCCCTCCTGGGCCGGGGCCATTGCCATCGACCTGTTGCCCATGGTGCTGGTCTTCATCGTCGCGATCACCCAGGCGGCGATCCGCTCGGGCCGCGGCCGCGCCGGGGTCGAGGACACGCTGACCATGGCCGAATTCCGCGCCGCCCTCTCGGCGGTGCGCGACGTGGAACTGGCGCTCAGCCGCACCAGCGCGGGCACCACGCCGCCCGACCCGGAGCAGGATAAGAAACCGCCCCAGCCCAAGACGCCGCACCGCCTGAAGGCCGCGGGCGATGAGTGACGCCACGGATGGCCCCCGGCCAAGGCGGCGCGTTACCGCTGCCGGCGGCATCAAGCTGATCCTCGCGCTGCAGCTCGGCATCGCCGCCATTCTCTTCGGCGGTGATCTCGCGCGTATCCTGCCGCGGATCGCGCTGCCCAGCACAGCGCCCGAGATGACCCAGCCGGTCTTCCCCGGCGATCAGACCCGCCGCTTCGACCGCCGCCATGTGCCGACGCGCCCCGCCCAGCCGGGCGTGGACGTGCCCGCGACGGGCGACATGCCTTCGCGGCTTCTCTTCGACGCCGAGGGCGACGTCCTGCGCCTGACCGGCGCCATCGCGCAAGGCGATGCGGAACGGCTGGCCGACTGGCGCGTGGGACGCGCCACGCCGGCGATCGTCGAGTTGCATTCCACCGGGGGCTCGGTCTCCGACGCGCTCGCCATCGGCCGCGCCTTGCGCGCCGACGGCGTTGCCACGGAAATCACCCAAGGTGCGGTCTGCCTCTCCGCCTGTCCCTACATCCTCGCCGCGGGCACCGAACGCCGGGTGCACCGCGACGGCTATGTCGGTGTGCACCAGCATTATTTCGGCGAGAACACCGTGCTGCCGGCCTTTCTTGCGGTCGAGGACATCCAGCGCGGCCAGGGCGAGGTCATGGCCTATCTCGAAGACATGGAGATCGACCTGCGCCTGATGAAACACGCCCTGCAGACCCCGCCCGAGGCGATCTACATCCTCGTCCCCGAAGAGCTCACGGACTACCGTCTGGCCACGCAAATCACGGACTGACGCGCCCCGCCCCCCTCAAGCCGCGCGAAGGTTTTCCACCCTGTCCAGCCCGGCGCAGCCGCCCGGCCCCGCCGGGCTTGGGCTTGACAGGGTGGAAAACCGACCCAGCCTCGGACCAGACCGGCCCCCGGCCGGTCTTCTCAGCAGAAAGGCATCACCGCCCGCCATAAGCCCCGGACTCGCAATAGCACAGGACATCAACCAGGGGCGGCATCTCCAAACCGGCCGCAGGCCAGGTTGGAGAGACCCCAGCGGCGCCGAAGGCGCCTCAATTCAGGAAAACCCCGCCCAAAAAGTGTCAGAACGCCTGCGGCTGCGCCTCCCGCGCCATGTGGTCGAGCACCGCGTTGACGAATTTCGGCTCGCGCCCCTCGGGAAAGAACGCCTTCGCGACGTCCACGAATTCGCTGATCACAACCTTGGGCGGTGTTGCGGCCGCGCCAAGCTCCGCCCCCGCCGCCCGGAACAGGGCCCGCAATGTCGGATCGATCCGCGCGATCGGCCATTTCTCCACCAGCGCCCGGTCGGTCATCTGGTCGATCCCGGCCTGCTCGTTCACCGCGCGGTCCACCAGCGCGCGGAAAAGATCGATATCCCCCTCCGCCAGTTCCTCGCCGTCATAGACCGCGCCGAACCGATGGTCCTCGAATTCCCGCATCACCGCCTCCGCGGTCTGCCCCGAGGCCTCCATCTGGAACAGCGCCTGCACCGCGTAGAGCCGCGCCGCCGATTTCGCCTGCCGCTTCGAGACAGCGCTCATGCCCGGTCCGACCCGCCGGCGATCTGGTAGCTATCGCCCGGCATGAAGCCGATGCCACCCTTGGGCTGCCCCCAACGCCGCGCGAGCGCAATCAGATGCAGCGCCGCCTCGGCAGCACCCCCGCCCTTGTTCTGCCCTGCCGCCTCGGCCCGCACCTCGGCCTGGCCGCGATTTTCGACCGTCAGGATCCCGTTGCCCACGCAGCAGCCCTGCAGCCCCAACAGCGTCAATGCCCGCGACGAGTCGTTGCACACCGTCTCGTAATGCGTCGTCTCCCCCCGGATCACGCAGCCCAGCGCCACGTAGCCATCGAAATTCGAGAGCCTGTGCGCCAGCGCGATCGCCTGCGGGACTTCCAGGGCGCCCGGCACCTCCACAAGGTCATGCTCCGCCCCCGCCGCCTCCAGCGCCGCGCGCGCGCCCGTCACCAGCTGATCCGCGATGTCCTTGTAATACGGCGCCACCACGATCAGAACCTTCACCGGTTTGTCGAACTCCGGCACCGGCAGCGTGTAATGCGTCTCAGCCTGCGCCATCAGTCCACCAGCGGGATCGCCCGCGTGCCCTCGATCGAAAGCCCATAGCCTTCCAAGCCCACGACCTTCGGCGTCGGCGAATTCGTCAGTAGCACCAACCGCGACAGCCCCAAGGACGACAGGATCTGCGCCCCCAACCCGTACTGCCGCAACGTCTGGGGCGAGGCGTCCTCCATCACAAGCTTCATATGCGTATCGCGCAGCAGCACCAGCGCCCCGCGCCCCTCCGCCGCGATCGCCCGCATCGCATGCCCGAACTCGTTCGCCCGCGCCTCGCCGCCCACGCCCACGATGTCCAGCATCGGATCGAGCGTGTGCATCCGCACCAGCACCGGATCGTCACCCGAGATATCCCCCTTCACCAGCACGATATGTTCGGACCCATGCGTCTCGTCGGTATAGACCCGCATCAGCCAGTCACCGCCGAACTCGCTCTGGATCACCTTCTCGGTCGTCACCTTCACCAGGTTGTCATGCCGCCGCCGGTAGGCGATCAGATCCGAAATCGTGCCGATCTTGATCCCGTGCTTCTGCGCGAACGCCACGAGGTCCGGCAGCCGCGCCATCGAGCCGTCCTCGTTCATGATCTCGCAGATCACGCCCGAGGGATTGAGCCCCGCCAACCGCGAGATATCCACCGCCGCCTCGGTATGCCCCGCGCGCACCAGCACGCCGCCCTCGCGCGCCCGCAGCGGAAAGATATGGCCAGGGGTCGCGATATCGGCCGCCGTCTTCGTGGGATCGATCGCGACCGACACCGTGCGCGCCCGGTCATGGGCCGAGATCCCCGTCGTCACCCCCTCGCGCGCCTCGATCGAGATCGTGAACGCGGTCTCGTGGCGCGAGGAGTTGTAGGAGGCCATCAGCGGCAGCCCCAAGGCATCGATCCGCTCGCCCGGCAGCGTCAGGCAAATGAGGCCCCGCCCATGCGTCGCCATGAAATTTATCGCATCCGGCGTGCACATCTGTGCCGGGATCACCAGATCGCCCTCATTCTCGCGATCTTCATGGTCCACGAGGATGAACATTCGCCCGTTGCGCGCATCCTCGATGATCTCGTCAATCGACGAGATCGCGTCCGTGTAATGAGTATCCTGCCCGTCCGCCATAAGCCCTCCAGGTCCCGCACCGCGCCAGATAGCGCAAGGCGCGGACACGCGCCAGTGCCAACGAGACGCAGCACAGGTCTTGTGCAAAGCCGCGCCACGCAAAACGCGGTATCTCCCCACCAGAGCACAAGCCGCGCCACCGCCGACCCTCGGGGGACGGCCCGCCCTCTGAACGACGCGGTTTATTCCGGCCAAACACATCCGACACCCGCGCGGCTTGCCAGCGTCAGAAAATCCGCCTCCCGGGGGGAGGGTCGGCGGCGGCGCGGCGGGGCTACGCCCCTTGATACCGCGCCGGAGTGACTAAAAACAATTTCCGCACCAAACTGCGTAGTTACACTTGGAAAAACCGGTCTGCCGCCAAGTATCCCGCCAACCGGCCGGCCATGGACCATTCCCGTTCCATCGCCCCGTCGCCCACCAGAAGAACGCCGTCCGCCGGAACGCCCACTCGGGCGGCGGCCATAACCCGCTCCGTCTCGGACCAGCCCGCGTGAACGCCCGGCGCTGCATGGACTGTGTCCAGAACCGTCCCCTCCCCCGAGTTTGTTGCCGCCAGCACGGCCGACGGCCGCAGCGGCGCTATCGCCAGCCCTCCACGCGCGCAGTTCCGCACCGCCGCCAGTTTTTCGGCCCGCGCAGCCTCCAGCGCCTGATGCTCCCGAAAAAGCCGTAGCGCATTGGTCGAAAACAGAAACGCCACGATATCCCGCCCTGTCGAGGCGCGCACGGTCGCATAGGTCCGATAGTCGAGCCCGATTTCCGCCGCTCGTTTCACCCGGATCCGCACCACGGCGACCGGCAGTGTCGGCAACAACGCTTTGCGCGCCTGGCTCCAACAATACCGTCGCCAACCCGCACCGGGCTCCAGCGTTGGCCCGCTGTTGTGCCCTGGGCCCGGTGTCATCGCGACAGATCCCGGTCGCCGGAAAACCGGATCGGCGACAGCCGCGCTCGCACCTGCGCCCGAATCCGGATGCCTGAGAATATCACGCGCGACCTTGGCATCGCCACCTCCAGTCTGGACTACTGCCTCGGATCGTAGCGATTAGTCGCCGTCATGTTGAGGAATTTTGCGTGGTCGGCCTGGTCTTTTTCAGGCCTCAAGGTCGTCACTTTCCCAAGGGATGCAGGCCCGGAGTCGCCTCAGAAGGCCGCCCGCGTCCCAACCCCTTGTTTGCGCAACCATAAATGAAATCAAAGGCTTAACCTAGTGTCCTAGCTAGGACACTCCGCTACCCGGCCCATTCCTGCAGCCGGGCCACGTAGCGGGCCAGGGTGTCGATCTCGAGGTTCACCGGATCCCCCTCGGCCACCTCTCCCCAGGTCGTCACGGCCTGGGTATGCGGGATGAAATTCACCCCGAACTCCGCCCCCTCGACCTCGTTCACCGTCAGCGAGGTCCCATTCAGCGCGACCGACCCTTTCGGAGCGATGAACCGCTCCAACCCCTCGGGAACCCGAAACACCACCCGCGTCGAGTCCCCCTCCGTCCGCACCGAGGTCACCTCCGCCACGCCATCCACATGCCCGCTCACGATATGCCCGCCCAGCTCGTCCCCGACCTTCAAAGCGCGCTCCAGATTGATCCGCTTGCCCACGGGCCAGCCATTCCGCCCGATATTCGTCTTCGAGACCGTCTCGGCGCTGATCTCCACATCGAACCAGCCCCGCGGCTGGTCCCCCAGCGCGATCACCGTCAGACACACTCCGTCGCAAGCAATCGACGCCCCGATATCGATGCCCGCCACATCATATCCCGTCCCGATCCGCGCCCTCAGATCGCCGCGCTGCTCGACCTCGAGAACCTCTCCGATATCGGTGATGATGCCTGTGAACATGGGCCTCTCCCTTCCGCCCCGGACCTAGCCCCGCCACACCCAAAGAGCAAGGCCGCGGCAATTACAGGTTTGGTCATAACTTTGCCCCATTGATACGCCTATGATAGGGCCGAACCAGAGGATCCGCGCGGCGTCGGGAGAACGGCCGATAAGGGGGCCCCAGCGCGCGACGAAGGGCAAAGGCATGGTCACGGGCGCCAACCGTACTTTCCTGTTTTTGCAGGGTCCGCACGGGCCCTATTTCCGCCGTCTCGCCAAGATGCTGCGCGCCGCCGGGGCGGTCGTCTGGCGGGTGGGCTTCAACGCCGGTGACGCATTCTTCTGGTCCGACAAGTCCAGCTACATCCCCTACACCGGAACGGTCGAGGACTGGCCCAAGACCTTCCGCCGCATCGCCGCCGACAAGGGCATCACAGACATCGTGCTCTACGGCGACACACGCCCGATCCATGCCGAGGCGGTGAAGGTCGCACGCAGCCTGGGCCTGATGATCCACGTCTTCGAGGAAGGCTACCTGCGCCCCTACTGGGTGACCTATGAACGCGGCGGCTCGAACGGCAATTCTTCGCTCATGAAGCTGACCATCCCCGAGATGCAGAAGACCCTCGCCAAGGCCGATCTCGACGTGCCCGAACCGCCCGCACATTGGGGCGACATGCGCCAACACGTATTCTACGGCGCAGTCTATCACGGCTTTCTGATGCTGAAGAACGCGGTCTACCGCAACTTCCGCCCGCATCGCGCGATGACGGTGACCGAGGAATTCCGGCTCTATCTGAAACGGCTTCTGCTGATGCCGTATCTCTGGGCGGACCGTGTGATCGCGACCGGCAAGATCAAATATGGCGGCTTCCCCTATCACCTCGCGATCCTGCAACTCGAACATGACAGCAGCTTTCAGGAACACAGCCCGTTCTCGACCATGACCGAGTTCCTCGAGGTCGTGATCGACGGCTTCGCCCGCGGCGCCCCGCAGCACCACCACCTGGTGTTCAAGGCCCACCCTCTCGAAGATGGCCGGGTTCCTTTGCGTAAGGAAATCAAGCGCTTGGCACAGGAACACGGTGTCGGCCACCGGGTGCACTACGTGCGTGGTGGCAAGATGGCGCAACTCCTCGATCACACCCGTAGCGCGGTGACCGTGAACTCCACCGCCGCGCAACAGGTGCTCTGGCGCGGTCTGCCGCTCAAGGTCTTCGGAGCCGCGGTCTATGCCAAGCCGGAATTCGTCTCGACGCAAGGCCTGCCCGAATTCTTCGCCCATCCCGACCGGCCCGACAGCCGCGCCTATCGCGACTACCGCCATTTCCTGCTGGAAACCTCGCAGATCGCCGGCGGGTTCTATTCCGCCCGTGGACGCCGGCAGCTCCTGCGCCAGGTGGTCGACATGATGCTTGCGCCCGAAGACCCCTACGAGGCCCTGCGCCGCGGCACAGCGGCACCACGGCAACAGTTCCGCGTCATCAATTGACGGCACCGCCAATTGCAGACTGGCTTTTTCGGCCCGATTTCGGTAGCTTACAAAAAAAACTTGAGGCAGACATACAGGTCGAGGAGACCGAGCAGTGAAAATCATGACTTCGCGATGGGCGAAATCCGTCGCCGTTTTGGCGCTTGTGAGCGTCGTCGCGTCGTGCGGTTTGCCCCGTGTCGGCCCAAACAAGCGTGAGATTTTCTCGGGCTCCGTCCAGAAACAGGGCGACGCCTTTGTCGTTTCGGTCAACGA
>JAAUYH010022491.1_pt1 | contig 13206 bp, 9 predicted proteins | sample 7278061 | NCBI WGS metagenome assembly JAAUYH01 (sample SAMN14350203, study PRJNA611818) | marine sediment metagenome | isolation source: surface marine sediment (0.6m) | place: French Polynesia: Moorea | collected 2018-08
ACTATTGTGATTGCCTTCCACGGTTCAGGTTTTCGCACTTTTAAGGAATTTTATACCCTACAAGTATTACCACATTGGAAAAAAGCTTTTCCTAATTTAGTCAGCTACAACCGTTTTGTAGAACTGATGCCTTGGTGAACTAGTCAAGCTGTTAGACAAAATTCTTTTGCGTAAAAGAGCCTTAATAGAGACTGTCAACGATCAACTCAAGAATATCTTTCAAATCGAGCATTCAAGACATCGCAGTATTTGGAATTTTCTAGTGAATCTGATGTCTGGGTTGATTGCTTACACCTATCTACCGAACAAACCTTCTATTGATTTAAAGCCGAAAGGATTACTAGCTCTACCTCCTGCTGTTTTTTAATTTTGTCGAACTCACGTATGTACGCGCACCAAGATAGATCACGGGCTGCCCGACCGCGACTTTTCCTCTGCTCTCGATCACTTTGGCTGCTGCAATATCTCTAATCAGTTCCGAACCAAACTGTTATAAGAAATTGCTTCTTGTGTCCATCCCTGGCGATCGCAAATTACATACAAACGAATAACTGTTCCTTTCAATGGATGAAAATCAGACATAGTTTTTGATGAACTACGCTCTAAGATAATTACTTCTATCTATAGATTTCTCTGTATTCTTAAAGATTCACCTGGTTGTAAATTTTTAACTCGATCGCTGAAATCCCAAGCTGGTTGCAGTTGTCCTGGTTGGAAAGTCCGACTCATCACCACATAGATAGAAGTGCGATCGCAACCGATATCGGCAGCAATTACCTGTTCCCAAGATTCAGCCGTCAATTCATCTGTCACTTGCCACTGTCCATCCTGCCAAGTTAAACAACGGGAAAATCGAAAGGGGGCAGTTTTTTTGCCTGTAATTAAGATTTTTTGCAGGATTTTACGGATTAAATTCGGGTAAAAACGCCCGATAGAGAACATCACTAGACGCAGAAGAATTAAACTCGCCGTAGTCATTTGTTTTTGTTTTGCCCAACCCAAATAACCAGCGATCGCAATAAAGTCGGTTTCGAGAGTGGTTTGGTAATTACTCACCAGATGTCCTACCGCATTTTTGAGCTTCTTGCCTACTTTCGCCTGTACTGAAAACTGAGTATCTGAAGCAACTAATTTACCATCGCGAAATAGTTTAAATACACCTCCTTTATTAAGTGCCAAATATAGTTCTGTATTGTCGCGGCGATCGATGACTATACCTGCTGCTGGTAGGTAAAAACGACCAGGGGAACGGGGTTTTAAGGGTGGACGAGTAGGCAGAAAATCTCGCCAGGCTAAGAGATAATTCCAAGTGTGATGCCCGATAATGCGATCGTCGCCATAGCAAGCACCCAGTCCGTTTTGTAAACCCTGTAAAAAGCGATCGTTAATATTGAGAGCCACTGGTAGCCATTTGCCCACTAATTCAAATCCATGGGGGAAAAAATTATAGGTGTTGCGACTAGTATATTCGCCGCCATAAGAACCATCGGGGTGAACAAATTGAGCGGCTATCATCACGGCACGGGCGATCGCCTCTTGTAACTGTTTACTGGGATTTAGTTCGTAAACACGGGCAAGACAAGAAATAGTTAAGGTCTGGTAGCCAGGATCGCACCCTTGATACTCTGGAAACCAACCTTCGGCATGTTGCCAAGCTAGTACCTGTGCCAATCGTTCCTGTTTACTCTCCTCCCAGCGATCGCTGTTTAATAATTGAGTTAATAATTCTAAACACAGGACAATCAATGCCTGATGATTACTTAAACGTCCACTTTCCTGATGTTTTGCCAACCAATCTGCCCGTTTGCTAAAAAACCTTAAGATTTTTGGCTCATCTAACTCCAGCAAAGTATAGCTTTCAATACAGGCTAACAAGGAAAATGCGGCTGCCCCTGCTGCTCTCTCAAAGGGAAAATAATCATCACAAGAACCATTCCTATGACTGCTGTTGGCTGCATAGAGAATACCTGCTCTTACCCACTGTTTAATTAGGGGTTGGTGATAAAAAATATTGTCGGGCAGATTGGTATGATATGCCAATGCCAAGGGATAGACAAACTCTTGGGACATGCCCGCAGGAAAATCGATCACTTTATATTGCCAAAAAGTGCGATCAAAACAGCCATAGGTCGGACTGTGGGGATTGCGGTCTAATAGGGTTAAGATTTTGGGAATCTGGGCTAAAGCTGTGCGGGCAAATAAATCTTTCACTCTTCTTTATCTTCTCAGCTATTCTGGCACGTTTATTGTTTGTGATTCTTCTTAATTGTAAAAAACCTACCCTTGTCAGGTATTATAGCGTTACACATACACGTTAGGACATCATTGCTATTTGCTATCTGCTACTTGCTACTTAAGTAGCCATCATGAACTGCGTACACCAGTACTAATGAAAATGTATTTTCAAGTCAGATAGGTAAAATTAAAATTAATTAGAAAATGGTTTTAGAGAGAGCATAGAGAAGAAGTAACAATTAAAACTAACCACTGTACAGACAAGCGGTGCGACCCCGCTGCGGTTTCCGCAGCCACCGAACGCGCACCAAGAGAGGCATGCCTTATCTGTACCCAATACCACCTCATATTAATTCCCTAACATCAGCCACATGACCTTTAATGGCAGCAGCCACCACCATTGCTGGACTCATTAATAGAGTTCTACCACTAGCAGAACCTTGACGACCTTTAAAATTACGGTTAGAAGAAGAGGCACTAATTTGGTCTCCTTGGAGTTTATCGGGGTTCATTGCCAGACACATGGAACAACCTGGTTCGCGCCACTCAAATCCTGCCTGGGTAAAGATTTTGTCTAATCCTTCTGCTTCTGCTTTTTGTTTGACTTTTTCCGAACCTGGAACAACAAAGGCTTTGACTCCCGAGGCAACGTGTTTACCTTGTGCCACTTTTGCTGCTTCTCGGAGATCGGTGATTCTACCATTAGTGCAACTGCCGATAAAGCAAACGTCAATTTTGGTGCCTTTAATCGGAGTGCCTGGAGTTAACTTCATATATTGATAGGCTTCTTCGGCGATCGCCCGATCTCCTGGAGGTAATGTTTCAGCTATGGGAATAGTCTCACCGATTCCCAAACCTTGTCCTGGGGTAATTCCCCAAGTCACTGTCGGCTGAATATCTGCCGCGTCAAAAGTTACTACGTCATCATAGATAGCATCTTCATCACTACGGATACTTTGCCACCACTCTACTGCTTTATCCCAAGCATCTCCTTGGGGAGCAAAATCTCTGCCTTTGAGATAAGCAAAGGTTGTTTCATCGGGGTTAATATAACCACAACGCGCACCGCCTTCAATAGACATATTACAGACGGTCATCCGCTCTTCCATATTCATCGCCGCAAAAGTAGTACCAGCAAATTCATAAGCGTAGCCTACACCACCTTTAACACCTAATTTACGGATAATATGCAGAATTAAATCTTTAGCATGTACTCCTGGGGCTAGATCGCCATTAACCTCGACTTTACGGACTTTAAGTTTAGATAAAGATAGGGTTTGGGAGGCTAAAACATCTCTGACTTGAGAAGTACCGATGCCAAAAGCGATCGCGCCAAAAGCTCCATGGGTAGAGGTATGAGAATCTCCACAAGCAACAGTCATGCCTGGTTGGGTTAAACCTTGTTCGGGAGCAATAACATGAACTATCCCCTGATTGCCTGAACCTACATTGTAAAATCTAATGCCATATTGCTTGGTATTTTGCTCTAGTGCTTGGATCATCTCTTCTGCCAAGATGTCTGCAAACGGACGAGCCTGATTGACGGTAGGAACAATATGATCTACCGTGGCGACGGTACGTTCGGGAAATAATACCTGGAGATTTCTCTCCCGCAACATGGCAAAAGCTTGGGGACTGGTTACTTCGTGAATTAAATGTAGACCAATAAATAGCTGTGTTTGACCAGATGGTAATGTGCCAACGGTATGTGCATCCCAAACTTTATCAAATAATGTTCCCTGACTCATAAAAAATTAACAGATAAAAAAAGTAACCGAGAATTGCTTAGTCGCCCATAATTCAGCTAGATAAAAGCGAGTGACTATGGAACGACTATAGTAGGTAGGTGTTATTCATTCTACATTTTTTAGCTGGTTGACTGTGATAGCTTGAGCAAATTAGCGATCGCCTATTACAGTCATTTCATTTCACTTGACTAGTTGAATAAATGTGTTATTCTGACTGATTGATTATTGTATTTTAAAGATTTCACTAAGCAAATTTATTGATCTTGTGAAGTTGATTGATGAAAATTACTGCCTGCCATAGCAGGTTGCCAATTTATTGAGTGGCATAATCCTGCAACCTTTATGTTGCAAAAACTGTTACCAAAACCACAATACAGTAAATTCACTCCCTCGATTAGAATGTTAAATTTTGAGTTTGACATCATAATCGTGCCTGAATCTGTTCTTGTGGACAGACGATCGTAATACTTGTATCAATCCTCATTTTAAGTTAGTCTTGCGAAGAAAGTTAAGTAAAAATCTGGAGATGAATTTGAATATACTAATTTCTATCTTTATCAAGAACAAAAATACTATAAAACAGACTTGAATTTATTTCGCTTAACTAAGTCACAGATTACTCCACCGTATAACTACGGAGACTGCATTTAGCGTTCTTTTTTTACTTGTAAGTTTCATAAAAAACTAAAGATACAGATATGAAAAATAATAAAGTTAGTTCATCATCAATTTCTTTAACTTCTGAATCTCACCACACTACTGCTTCATTCTTATTACAAAGAGCATCTATACCCAGCGAACGTAAAAACTATAAATCTGCTGCTATGTTGGGTTTAGCTCTATCTTTAGGCAGCTCAGGAGTTTTATTGCCGATGCTGACCAAACCAGTTAGAGCAACATCATTACCAGTAGCCAAAGAAAATACTTCTGATTTAAACAATTCTCAATCGGGCAAACTGTTTTCTGCTCTAAACAAACTGAAGACGACTTTATTCCCCCCAACAAATTTGCAGGCTGTAGCTCATAATAATCAAACCTCTCAAGCAGTAGCCATCAAAGATCTAGATTTATCTGTTTCTTTAGTGCCAAAAGCCTCTACAATAAACAATTTTATTGGGTTTAATTTAGAAGATACTACTGACATTAACACCGTCGCCCAGCTACCTCTGGCTATTAACCAGATTCATAGAGTGCAAAGAGGTGATAGTCTCAACAATATTGCCAGTCAATATGGGATATCTCGCGACAAGCTAGTAGCAGCCAATAAGATTACCAATGCTGATTTTATTGTAGTCAACCAACAATTAAATATACCTAGTCTACAATTAGCTCAACTAGCTGATAGTAAAACCCTGCTGGCTTCTAATTTATCAATTTTGGACAATCGGACTAAATTTGGACAATGGTCTGATACTCTTGCTGAAAGTACTAATAATTCTCCTGAAACCAAAGCGATCGCTGCTACTGAGAAACCAGACTTAATAGAAAAGCCAGCAAACCTGAAAGTAATCGCACCTCAAAAATCTCCAAAAGATCCCTATATTAAAAAATTAAGAGCGGAAATCGAGCAACTACGCGATCGCTATCAAGCTGAAACTAAAAACGACAGTAGCAACCAGAGGGAAATCGCTCAAGAACAAACTTCTGCCTCTGCTAAAACATCCTTATTAGATGCTGAAGCTTACCCCATAGCTAGCTTAAACAATGTAGAGGATTCAGCTATTGTTAATGATGTAGAACCCCAAAAAGAATTTATTAGCGTCGCTCCTACTAGTGGAGAAACCTACACCGAAACCCTAGAGGCATCAGAAACAGAAACAGTTACCCCCGAGCTACCACCATTAGCCTCAGCAGATCATTATTTACCTACAGCATTTGATGGTAAATATAGTTGGCCTGCTCAAGGGGTACTCACCTCTGGTTATGGCTGGCGTTGGGGTAGAATGCACAAAGGTATCGACATTGCTGCACCTATTGGCACGCCCATTGTCGCCGCAGCCGAGGGAGTGATTATTTCTGCTGGTTGGAATTCTGGGGGGTACGGCAACTTAGTAAAAATGAAACATCCCGATGGTAGCATTAGCCTTTATGCCCATAACAATAGAATTTTGGTTCGTCGGGGTCAAAAAGTAAAGCAGGGGCAACAGATTGCCGAAATGGGTACTACTGGGCGTAGCACAGGACCTCATCTTCATTTTGAGATTCGCTCTAATAATAATGCTGCTATCAATCCCATTGCTCTATTAAACAAGAGATAAATTTCTCAGTTAAAATCAACAAAAAACTTAACATAAATGCAATTTTTGTTGTATAGTAAGAAAGGTGCTTAAAAACCAAGCAACCTTTCGGCTCGGTGGCTCAGTTGGTTAGAGCGGGGGACTCATAAGCCCTAGGTCGTCGGTTCAAATCCGACCCGAGCCATAAAGAATTTAAGGCTATATATCAGTTACAGCGTAAGTCAGGGTAATTCGATGGATGCTAAGTAGTTAGACAGAAATAACTTGAACTATATATTTAAATATAAACTTACCTCAACAGATCATAGCTTAGTGGCGATTGTTACAATTGCGATTTTGGCAGTGCTCTCAGGAGCAGATGAGTTTGTCGCGCTCGGCATTACAGCTATTTCTTAGCTTTAAGCTTCTTTGTGAATTATCAGTTCTTTTTCAAGATGAAACTTTCTATAAAAGTTACTCTTCTTAACCAATAACTGCTAACCTTAAAGTAATGTAAACAACTGTAACAAAAACCTAAAAATATTAACTAAGCTATTAACACAGTTTTAGCCTGGTGAACAGTACCCTGTCGTTTTACAGCAGGGTGGGCGTTCGCTTCGTCAATTTTAAAGAAAATTTTTTGTTAACATATTATGCCAAGTAATTTTACACGACGTTTATTAATTGCTTTAGGGACTTGCTTATTAATTTTCGCTACTTATTTGACTCCAACTGCCCTAGCGGTTAATAATCCAGAATTACTGCCAGATAAAGAGACTCCCGTAGTTGATTTGGCTAATTTTCTGCCTAATCTGCAAGAACAAACCCTAATTGAAGACTTAGAGAGCTTTGAAGCCGAAACTGGCTGGAAAATGCGAGTCTTAACTCAATACGAGCGATCGCCTGGTCGTGCAGTTAAGAAATTTTGGGGTTTAGATGATAAAAGCATCCTCCTCGTAGCCGATGGTAGAGGTGGTAATCTCTTGGCATTTAGCATTGGCGATGATGTCTATGAACTATTGCCCCGTACCTTTTGGATTGAACTGCAAACTCGTTTTGGCAATATGTACTATGTCAGGGAGTTTGGTGAAAATAATGCCATTGTTGAAGCTTTAGGAACAGTCAAAGGTTGCTTACTTAAGGGTGGCTGTAATGTAGTGCCAGGACTACCCCAAGAACAATGGATTCTCACCTTAATTAGTTCCATTGTCGGGGGGGTAATTCTCGGTGTAGCAGTTATACCTCGCAAAGAAAATCAAGGTATAGCTTGGCAATGGGGATTAATTATGTCCCCATTATGGGGCATCCTTTTCCTGGCTTTTGGTATAGGTCCTGTGGTGACTCGCACCCCCGAATTTTTACCTCTGTTGCGTAATATCATCGGCTTTTTATTAGGGGCAGTGGTGGCTTTTCTCTCTCCCACATTTATTCAAAATCCTACCTCCGACTCAGAAGCCTAGTATCACTATGCTTAAGAGGTTGTCTGAAAAGTAATTTTGGGTACTTAAAAACAGTATTTAATACCTAAATCATTGAACGATAAGTCCCATTATTTCGTTAATTTGGAGTCGAGGTAGAGTATCAAGGGGGACTTCTCAGACATCCTCTTAGAAAAATCATAACTACTGATGTCGCTATCGCTCCCCTACTAACTACTAACTACTAACTCCAAACTCACATTGATGAAGTTATTAAAGCCAATAAAATAGCTACGATCGCGCCAATTGCTGTATTGATAAAATTAACCAGATCGTTAGTAATCCAAGTAAAACGGGATTCTAGGGTTGCGCCAATTAAACTTTCAATATTGGTGGCAATAAAAGCAGCAACAGTACACCAAAGAATGCCCCAGAAGTCAATCATGCCTAATGTCCAAGCCAACAGGGCAACAATTACAGAAGCGATCGCCCCTGCTACAGTCCCTTCTAAACTAACCGCCCCCTCTGTACCTCTAGGTACTGGTTGTAAGGTAGTAATTAAGAAAGTACGCTTGCCATAAGCTTTGCCTACTTCACTGGCGGTAGTATCAGAAAGTTTAGTGCAGAAACTCGCTACATAACCCAGGATAAGTAATTCTTTAAGGGGGGAATCAACTAAAAGCGTTCCTAAAGCGCAAATGGTAGCCGTTAATGCCGAACCCCAAACATTGCCTGCCCCCCGAACTCCCGAACGTTCTTCGGCGATACCTGCGGCTTCTTTTTCTGCCATGCCAATATAAGTGACAGCCGAACCCACTAGAAAATAGAACATTACTACTAAATATCCCCGCCAGCCCAAACTACCCCAGACTAATACTCCCAGTATCCAGGCGTTGAGGTAGCCAATAGGAGTTAATAATTTTTTGGGTAAAATCCAGGCGATCGCCAATAAGATCGTATTTAAACCGATGGCAATTAACCAAGAGTTAGCAAGAGTTAAATTATCTAGCATGTTATTTTTGGCTGCAATCTGGGACAATGCTCAATGATAAAGGATTGTTTATTTCATATCTAAATCTTATGCCTATTTCTAAAACAGAAGCCAAACAACTTTTAGAACGCCTGATTTTTGACGAGCAACGTCCCCAAGATTGGGTGGAAGATGTTTGGGGGATTACACCCATGTTAGGAGATAGTGCGGCTAAACTACTGGAAGTATTTGAAGCATTAATTGAATGTTGTCCAGAAGAAAAGCTAGATAATTTAGTGCAAACTTATTTACAAGGGCAGATGAGCGATCGCCATTAAAGTAGCAATTATTATTAGTGTCACCTTTAAGAATTTGACACAAGTTTGTCAATTTAGCAATACTGAAATATTATACTGACTGAAAAGCGATCGGCAATGCTTAAAAAAACCAAATATAAAACAAATCAATATTATGACTGCTGAAAACATTGAAGTTTGCCCAGTTTGTAAAGTAAAGATTAAAGATGATAAGGAAGTAATATTTAGTGCAGGTAAACCTGGAGACAGAAGCAGGTTATGGGCGCGGGTTTGTAGTTATGTAACGGATAAAGAAGGCTGTATCAACCAAGATCCTGATAAAATTTCGCAGATCAAGCCTACGGATAGCTATAATCCTGCTACATTTAAGCCAAACCAGTAATATCGTTTTACTTTTTAGTTAATACAGATGGCTGACGGGGAGACTGGGTGACTGGGAGACTGGGTGACTGGGTGACTGGGTGACATCATCTGTCTTATGTATTTTCCAAATTGATATAATTCAATAATTGATAATTAATTATGCTAATACCAAATCAATAAATGTTGGCGACACATAAAAATAATCTGAAGGTAGAAGGTAGGGTGGGCAATGCCCACTCTACGAGCTGATGGCTGCTTAAAATCATTTTTTTCTTGATTTCAAGCTCAATTTTGCCAAGTCGTGTTGAGCAATACTGTTGTCAGAGCGATCGCCTTGGTCTGATAATTCCTGACGACGTAGCCTTAATTGGATATCTTCTAGTAGAGTGCGATTGACTGCCATTAAATCTGCCACTAAGCCAAAGAGCCAAAGTTGAAACCCAATTAAAATTAAGATAGCGGCTAAAATTAAGCTGGGAACCCGAGGTTTACTAGGATTATCGCCAATAATACCCCAAAATAGTAATAGCCAGCGCGAGCAAAGTAAAAATCCCAAACTCAAAGGAATGCTCCCCAACAGCATAAAAAACCGTAGGGGGCGATAGGTCATAAAGATGCGGATAATAGTTAAGATCGATTGCTGAACATATGCCACAATACTTTTAACCAGTCTGGAAGGACGTAGATCCTCATTAGTCCGAATGGGAACAGAGGTAATGACGATGCCTTTTTGCCCTGCTTGAATAATAGTTTCTAGGGTGTAGGTATATTCATTAAAAACATTTAATCTCAAAGCCGCCTCACGACTGATGGCGCGAAAACCACTGGGGGCATCGGGAATCTGGGTATTACTCGCTAGGCGAACAACTAAACTACCTAACCTCTGCAAGAATTTTTTAATTGGCGAAAAATGTTTAATATTTTGGATTGGTCTAGCACCGATCACAATCTCTGCTTGGCGATCTAAGATAGGTGCAATTAGCTTGGGAATATCAGCCGCGCAATATTGATTATCTGCATCGGTATTGACAATTATATCGGCACCAGCTTTCAGAGAGGCTTCAATTCCCGCCATAAAACCTTTAGCCAACCCCCGATTAGTCCCCAAATCGACAATATGATCTACACCACAAGCCTTAGCTACCTCTACAGTGCGATCGCGACTACCATCGTTAATAATCAGCCACTCCACTTTATCTACCCCAGGTAGTTGACGGGGTAGTTGGGACAGAGTTAATCCCAAGGTTGCTTCTTCGTTATAACAAGGGATTTGAATGATTAATTTGGTCATTGAGATTAGTTAGTGGTTAGTGGGTAGAGACGTAGCATGCTACGTCTGTACAGTGGTTAGTGGTTAGTGGTTAGTCACTGGCTTAATTGTCCAGAAGGGAAAAGTTTGACTGGGGTTGATGGTAACACCAGTAATGCCGTTTTGGGCAAAGGCATAGTCTTTGGTTTGCCATAAGGGAACATAGGGTACATCTTCAGCCAGGAGTTGTTGCAGTTCGACAAAAATGGCTTGACGCTTTTGGGGGTCTTGTTCTTGTCTTTCTTGTTCAATTAATTGGTTAGCGCGATCGCTGTAGTAAAAAGAACCTCGACTTTGAGCCGCACCTTCAGAGCAACCTGTATTAGGCGAACCTTGACTACATGCCATAAAGGGCTGGATGTAGTTATCGGGGTCGAGAAAATCGGGATACCAATCCACTAAGGCAGCAGGATATACTCCTTTACTAAGATTGCTAAAAAAGGAAGCCGACTCCACACTATTGGGAATAAACTGAATTGCTCCCCCTAGTTCTCGATCAGTATAGGCTTTAATGGTTTCTGCCACAATTCCCCTAGTAATTGAACCGGAAGGATGCCAAATTTCGACAATAGCGGGATTGGTCGCCGAATAACCAGCTTTAGCGAGCAATTCCTTAGCTTTATCTGCATTAGCTTCCCCATAAGCAGCTTCAAAGGTGGGTTGATAAGCATCAAAAGCAGTGGGAACAAGACTATAGATTGGTTCGGCTTGACCTCTTAATACGCGGTCGTTGATTAACGTGCGGTTGACAATTGAAGCGATCGCCTGGCGGACTTCAGGCTGATTGAGGGGTTCTTGCTGGAGATTGAGGACTAAATAGTTAACTACCGTTCCCGAACCAGCGATCGCCTGCCATTTACTATCGGCACCATCGAGTAAATTTTTAATTTGATTGGGGTCAAGGGATTGATATGCCACATCTACTGCACCAGTGCGAAAACTATTAAATAAATTGGCAGAATTACCTGCATAGATTTGCATATTCACCCCTTTATTGGCAGGTTTTTCGCCCCAATATTCAGGATTAACCTTTAAACTAACTGCATCACTATTAAACTCCGCTAATTTATATTTACCTGTACCGACTAATTTATTAGGACTAAATAAACCAGCACCAAGTTTATAGGCTTGGGGAGATACTGCCGCTGTGCCTGGAAAAGCCAACAGGGAAGGAAAAGCAGCAAAGGGCTGTTTCAGGGTAATTTTCAGCTCAGACTCTCCTACTGCTTCGATTTTACTAACTATATCCCCTAACAGGAATGCCGGTTTACCACCATTTTGAATAAATCTTTGCAGAGAAAAAGCCATAGCTTCGGCGTTAAAAGGAGTGCGATCGTGAAAAGTAACTCCTTGACGTAGGGGAATAGTATAAACTAGACCATCTGCGCTTACTTGAGGCATTGCAGTTGCCAGTAAGGGTTTTAGTTCGGTGCTACCCAACTCGTAGGTATAGAGGCTTTCCCCTACATTGTAGATAATATTTAATCCTGCTAATTCGTAACTATCGGCAGGATCGAGGGTACGGGGTTTTAAAGTTGTGCCGACAGAAATGCGTCCGCCATTATCAGCATTTCTATTGGGAGAGGGATTGCCATTACAACCTAAAACTAGGGCAAAGCAAAGCAAAGACAGAGCTAAGTAACGGCTAATCTTGCCCAGTTGTCGCCATAGTTGTTGCCATAAAAAGGAAAATCGATTGCTGATCATCACCAAGTAAGTAAGATGGTTCAAAAAGTCCATCTCGTATGATAAACGCTAATTAATTTTTCCATCATAAGGCTATTATTTTTTTTGACTAGCTAACCCGACCTAATGTTAAAAAATTGACATCTAATAAATTTATGGTTTTATTAAACCGCGTCTAGTTTGAAACCTGTAGTTTTTGAGATAACGTTTTTAGGCAACAGGCAACAGGAAACGAATGTGTTTCTTAGAAGTTCTGACTTCTGAGTTCTGACTTCTGACTTCAAAACTCCAGTTTTCTATTTGGACGGGGTTTAATAATGCGATCGCGATCGCAAGTTGGCGTAGTGGCACCTCAAGCTTAAAATAGTTGGCGTAGGTTGGGTTAGGCGAGTATTCTTTAAAAATTCGTTCTTTAAGTTATTATTCGCCGTAACCCAACAAAAGACGAGAAAGAAAAATTCTCAGAACTATACTGGAATTCCAATAGCGTCGGTAGTATCAGCACCAGTAAAGATAGCTGTATCTATGCCAATAGCACCAGTAAAGTTAGACTTAATCAAAGTAGAGTCACTAAAGTCAGCATCGGTTACAGTCGCTCCAATTGCCAGACCGTCGATAAATATAATCTCAGTTGCATCAACATTAGTCAAGTTCGCATCTGTCAGATCTGCCTTTTCTAGGTTAGCTCCACTCAGATTTGCATCGGTGAAATTGGCATCTCCCGTCGCCTCTTTGAAGCTAGCATTGACTAGGATGGCACTTGAGAAGTCAGTGCCAGTGATGTCCGTCTTTTCAGCCAAGACATTATTCAAAGTAGCTCCATCTAATTCCGCTCCGCTCAGGTTAGCCTCTGTCAGGTCGGCACCATCCAGATTGACATTGGTTAGGTCAGCATTGCTCAGGTTAGCACCTTTCAGATTCGCACCACTGAGATCGGCTCCAGT
>JAAUYH010039248.1_pt1 | contig 13204 bp, 14 predicted proteins | sample 7278061 | NCBI WGS metagenome assembly JAAUYH01 (sample SAMN14350203, study PRJNA611818) | marine sediment metagenome | isolation source: surface marine sediment (0.6m) | place: French Polynesia: Moorea | collected 2018-08
ACGGTTTGGGTATTCATAAAGAACCTGATAACAGAGGAGCGCAGTGAGGTGAAAGTCTCATGCTGCGTTCTGAAGACGAGTCGCTTTGGTGACAAAGTGGCTTAGTTTAACTGTACTGGGGTGTGTCCAACAGAAGCTTTAACCCTCGATCCTGATACCTTCCGTCTTAAGTTCTGGCGATCTCGTTGTGTAGTATGCGAACAGTGTATTTCTACTTGTCCTCTAGAAGCGATTTCTACCAATTTATAGTGCGAGTGAGAATACCCATATCCCTAAAGGGATATGGGAGAGGTTCGCTCCGCGTCGAAAACGAGTCAATGTGTAATAATTCTTTTTCAAAACTTTAAAAATAAGTACCTCAACTAATGATAATTTTGTTTCAAACATTGGTCGAGCAAAATGATTTCTTTTACCTACGAATTTAAGTTAAAACCAACCAAAAAGCAACTTCAATATCTAGAGATGTATCTTGAAGTTTGTCGTTCGGTATATAACTATAATCATGGTGAGAGAAAAGATTGGATTCAATCTAGAAAAAGTCCAATTGATAGATGTTCGATTGAAAAAGAATATATAATCCCAGCAGAGCGACCTTTTCCCAACTATAACATTCAATCAAACAATCTAACTCAAGCTAAAAAGGAATATCCTCACCTTAAACAAGTCCATTCTCAAGTACTTCAATTTACTTTAAAAAGATTAGATAAAGCTTGGGATGATTTTTTCAAAGTCAAAGATAGAGGATTGCCGAAGTTTAAAAACAAAAATCGTTTTAGAAGCTTTGTATATCCTCAAATCAAAGATAGTGATTTGGGAGAAAACGAAGTTAGATTGCCCAAAATCCGATGGGTTAAGTTCAAAAAATCTAGACCCTATCCTACTGGATTTGACGCAAAACAGTTGAGAATAGTTAGGAAAGCGACGGGATATTTTGCTCAGATAATATTTGTGAGCCAAGTATCCGTACCCGATCCAATCCCTGGGGTAACGAGTATGGGAATTGATGCTGGGATAAGTTCTTTTGTAGCTACTTCTTATGGTGAATTAGTCAAGACTCCTCAGTTTGTTTTAAACGTTGCTAGAAAGTTGAAATTACTTCAGCGTCGCTTGAAAAAGAAAACCAAGGGGTCAAATAATTGGTTAAAACTCCAAAAAAAGATAGCTAAGTTGCACGAAGAAGTAGCTAACGCGAGAGAAGACTGGCTATATAAACTCCCTCATTATTTTTGCTCACAAACAGATAAGATCTTTGTCGAAGATATTGATTTCAGAAGCTGGCAAAAGGGGCTATTTGGTAAACAAGTCGGTAATAGTGGGATTGGAAAATTCATAAACCAAATATTGCCCTATGTTGCATGGAAAAAAGGAGTATTTTTGCAAAAAATAGATAAAAACTTCACTTCCCAACAATGCCCTCAATGTCTGGCTCATACAGGAAAAAAATCTTTGAGTGAAAGAGAGCATCGATGCCAATTCTGTGGATATCAAATTGACAGAGATGTTGCTGGTGCAAAAAGAATAGAAATGAGAGGTAAAGAGGCGGTCGGGCAGCCCGTCCGAAAAAAGCGCGACAACGCGGTCTTGGACGGGGCGTTCAAGCACCTGAACCAAGTTCAGGTGTCAGCCCCTTGGGTTTCCCCCATGAGCGATTGTCGTAAGAAAGCTTGCAGACCAGATGCAACGGGGGTCATACAACTATCATTGTTCGCTGCCGAAGGCACGCGAAGCGACCTAGTTAGCATGGGATGAGTCAAGAATCCCTCACGCCAAATGGGTGAGGGAGTGTCAAGTAGCTTTAACTATGGAGATGTTTTTTTTGATTCTAAATACCAATTACGCCAAGTATTAGAACTGCGAATCGCCAACCATAATAATAATAGAGCAATTAAGCCTCCTTCCTTTGGGTAAGAAAATGCCATAAATACCAGAACAATTCCCAGAATATCTTGTAATAAAACTACCCAAAGGGGAAGTCCTCGCAGACGAAAAAACCAACCGATTTGTACAATAGTTAAAACCAGAGCAAACATTCCTCCTACAAGCCCAATGAGCCAGAAAGGAGTAAAATCAATCTCTGCAATATGAGCAAATGCTACTGCAACTATTGCTCCCAATATAGGGCTAAATAACAGTTGAATCATCTGCAAGATTCTTTGTCCTAAAAATTGTTTTGAACTAAATAGTTCTAATAAAGACCAAGCAATAGAAATTGCTAGCACTACTCTGGGATCAAAGTGTCTTAAAACAGGAACATCAGACCAAAATTCCTGACTGTAAAACAAACTAATAACTAGCAGTGGTAGAGCTAGTCTCATACCTACAGCAGCAGAAATGGATAAAATTGCTAAGACTAAAGTTAACATGAAAGTTATAGAAAGTTATAGTTTTGACTAACCACTAACCACTAACCACTAACTTAGCCCAAAGGAGGCTGGTAACTTTATTCCTTATCTGTTGAAGTTTTTGAATCTGGGAAAGAAATTTTAGTTATATCATCTGGTGTTTCTGATAATTCTTGATAATTTTCTAGTTCTGTGTCTGATTCTTCTGTAACAACTTTTTCCGAGTCGGATAGAGATGGGCTGGTATATTGTTTTGTTGTCTCCAAAGATTCTATTGTCCAATTGGCAAAAGTTGATTCTTCGTTCCAATTAGTAGTTGAGTCATCTTCCCAATTACTGACTTCCATTTCTGAGTTAGAAAAATTAGAGGGTTGTGTTTCTGTAGCTTCTGTTGCTAGAGGAGTTGTAGATGGGGCTGTTTCTTCATCCTTGAAAAGCTCATCGAATTTAGTGTCGATTAAAGAGGAACTATCTTGAGGGGTAGAAGTAGAATCTTGTGTTTCTGTAGCTTCTGTTGCCAGAGGAGTTGTAGATGGGGCTGTTTCTTCATCCTTGAAAATATCATCGAGTTTAGTTTCGATGGAAGAAGAACTCTCTTCCAGGTTGCTAGTAGAATCTTCTGTTACTGTGGCAGTTTCTAAATCCACTAGATCATCGAGTTGTGTTTCGATGGAAGAAGAACTCTCTTCCAGATTGCTAGTAGAATCTTCTGTGGCTGTGGCAGTTTCTAAATCCACTAGATCATCGAGTTGTGTTTCGATAGAAGAAGAACTCTCTTCCAGGTTGCTAGTAGAATCTTCTGTTGCTGTAGGTTGAGAAATTGTGGAGGTTAGAGATTCTGTGGTTTCTGCATTTGAGGGAGAACCATCAACAACTACTGGTACTTCTTCTTTCTTGTCTAGAACAATCTCAGAGGCTTTCTCTTCAGGAATATTATCATTTTTGTCATCAGAAGCGGGTATTTCCTGAGATACTGAAGTTTCAGAGGAGGAAGAGTCTGGAGAAAGATTCAACAAGTTACCAAAAAAACCTGTAATAGAAAAGCTTTCTGCTAAACTTGGTTCTTCGGGATTAGCGATCGCTTGTCTTAAGCTAATTACTTGCCAAGTATAAGAGCTTAACAATATTACTACTGCTGATTGCCCCAATAATAATACACCATGAATTTTGGCAGCACAAAACCATAGGACTAAAGCGTAAAATAATCCTACGCCACTCCATAAAAAGTCATCCTGACGGTGAATTTTCGGCATTAAAAAAGCTGTCAAAAATAAGACTAAACTAGTTAAGCCAACTGCGATCGCTAGACCATAGGGAAGCATGGTTTTGTTTCTCCTTCTGTATTGCTTGTTCTATATTTTTACATAAAGGCTGAACTCAAAGAATCAACCTAGAGGTTTTTGTTAAATCGGCTAACATTAGTCTAGGTAGCTTTGGCAAATACAGGAACATAAAATGGGTTTATTTGACGATATCAATCGTTTTTTAGAAGAGAGATTAGACGAATTTTTACGCAACAACCCCCATTTAGAATTACAAGCGATTGAAGAACAACTCCGAGAACAAGAACAAGACACCCAAAAACTTATCCTTGAACTACAGCGCAAAGAAACTAGTTTGCAAGAGGAGATAATGGCGATCGCTGAAAAAATCCAGACATGGCACAGTAGAGTTAGTAAAGCAGAAGCAGCAAAAAGACAAGATTTAGCAGAAGCAGCTAAAGAAAGAGAAGCTGCACTACTGCGTCAGGGAAATCAAATCTGGGGACAAATGGAAGGGACAAAACAGCGTATTGTGCAAGCCAAACAACTTTTACAACAAGTTCAACAACGTCGTCAAGAAGTTAAGGCTAAATTTGCCGAACAAGTAACAAGCGATCGCAGTTATAGTAATAGTTACACTACTGGTTGGGAAAAGAATTTTTCTACTAGTAGTTACAGTAACAGCCTCGATCCGTTAGAAGCACAGTTTCAAAAATGGGAATTGGATGATGAGTTAGAACAAATGAAAAGAAACATGGGTAAAGGATAATAAGCTGTCAGATATTCAAGTATCTAATAGCTCAATTAATTTTGTAACTCTGGCTTGAATTTCGTCTCGCACGCGGTAAAAAGTTTCTCTGGTTTGTCCATCAGGATCGTCTAATTCCCAATCTTCAAATATTTCTTGAGTTACCCAATCTGGCGGTAAGTTGACACCACAGCCACACATAGAAATTACCGCATCATAGTCTTTAGGCGAAAAGTTAATTAAAGGATCGGAGGTTTGATTGCTAATATCAATTCCTATTTCTGACATCACCTCTATTGCTGTGGGATGTACTCGACTAGATTCTAATCCTGAAGATGTAACTTCAATCTTGTCTTTTCCTAATGTTTTAGCAAAACCTTCCGCCATTTGAGAGCGACAGGAGTTTCTTTTGCAGACAAACATGACTTTTTTCATCTGTATAAAAATATCTCAGTTTTTAGGTTGGGGGGTTGAGCGGTTTGAGGTTAAGAAAAAAGAAGTGGACTTTTTGTGGAGGGAAGTCACATTTGCTCAATACTTCTTTCTAATTCTACAAAAGGAATCAGCCAAACAACATCATAAGGTTGTAGAATCAGGGATATTTTTTGTTGTTGAACTCTCCATCCCCTTTTATTAACTAAATCGTACCAATAATTATCTTCCGGAGTTACACAAACAATAGAATCAGAATTTTCTAATTGCAGTTTGGCAAGAGGTATTTCAAGATGACAAACTTGGTTAGTAACATTAGTAACAGTTAAAATATGCTCTTCACACCCTGGAGCAACCCTGAAAACTGTAAAACATTGGGGGGAGAGAGTCAGAATTTGTTGATCGCCTTGGGGATGGAAAGCAGATTGTCGAACCCGAATTTCCAGCAATTTTCCTAAAGATTCAGTCAATTGAGATAATTTGGAAGTTGATAGTTTCAATTCTTCGTACAAAGAAGTGACAGAAATAATCTGACGATTAATATCTCGTTTGGACTTGGTTTTGAGAACGGTATCTACATCATTAGTACTACCAATCAAACCATGTAGATAAATTCCAGGTACACCTTTAAGTACTAAAGCCAGACTGCGGGAAGCCACAAAACGTTTAATCTGAACCTTTAAATCTTCGTTGCTACTATCTACATTTAAAGCACTAAACCAAGTAGTGTTAATTTCATAAGGTTCATTTTCACCATTTTCTGCTGTGCGATAAGAAACAAATGCACCATGCTCTCTGGCTCTGCTAATCAAGTAATGGATATCTTCTGGAGACAGAATGTTTTTCGCTCCCATTAATCCAATTCCATCATGAGTATCCAAAATATTGAGATAGGTTGTGGTTTCTGAAGGAAATTCTAATTCTCTAGCCCATTCAGAAAGAGCCGTTGTATCTTCGCGATAAAAAGTATGAAGGACTAAAGGCGGTAAAGCAAAATTATAGACCATTTGAGCTTCATCATGTCCCTCTCCGAAATAAGAAATATTTTGTTCATGAGGAATATTGGTTTCTGTGATGACCGCGATACCTGGAGCTACCACGTTGAATATATCGCGAAATAGTTTAATCGTTTCGTGAGTCTGTTCTAAATTAGCACAGGAAGTGCCAGGAATTTCCCATAAATAAGTCACAGCATCCAGACGAATTACATCTGCTCCGCGACGGACATAGAGTAACAAAGTCTCAATGACCCACAGTAATACTTTAGGATTACGATAGTTAAGGTCGATTTGGTCAGCAGAAAAGGTAGTCCAGACCCATATTGAACCATCCATCGATTGAAATTCTGTAAGAATATCGGAAGTACGAGGACGAACTACCATTTGACGCTGCTCTGGGGTTAACTCGTCAGGAGAGCGATAGACTGTAGCAATATCTTTATAATCGGGATTACCATTTAGCATTTCCTGAAAAGCGATGCTTTGGGATGAAGTATGGTTGCATACAGCATCAAACATCAGTTGATAGCGATCGCCAATATTTTCAATATCTTGCCAAGAACCTAACTTGGGATCTACAGTGTGGAAATCAGTAATGGAAAATCCCCGATCTGAAGAGTAAGGGAAGAAGGGCAGAATGTGGAGAGTATTGATAGTTTTGTGAAATCCTGGTATCTCTTGTAAAAAGTGAGCCAGGTTGGCTAAGGGAGATTCTGTCTCATTGTAAAGAAGATCTCCATAAGTAATTAAAATTACATCTTTTTCTGTAAAGCGATTGGCAGGAATTAAATCTTGTTCTGCTTGTATTCTTTCTAATGGTTTATGAGCATAATAGACTTTTAAAATTCTTTCTAATTCGGGATAATGTTGTTTCGCCTCGGATTCTCCATAAAGGAAAGATAATCTAGAAAAGATGATTTTTTGGGCTTGAGTCGGGATTTCTAAGAGAGGTCTTGTATAATCTGGTTTTTCGTAATGACGAATTTTTGTCCAATCCTTTGATTCTGAGATATTCGCTATTTTAGATTGTATGGAGTTTATTTTTTGATTAACAACCATCTTTTTCCTCAACTCATTTATACTTCTAATAATAAGGATTTTCTTCATAGAGAAGATAGATAAAAAGCTTAAATCTGTCTTAATAAAACACGAATTCTTTTCTCTTTGTGTCCAAAGTGAAATAGCCTCTATCCTTAAGATATAATGCGTAAATTTATCCTCATCTGGTTTGGTCAACTCATCTCTACTATTGGCAGCCAAATGAGTGGGTTTGCCTTAACTCTTTGGGCTTGGCAACTGACGGGGTCAGCAACAGCCCTAGCTTTGGTAGGATTTTTCTCTCAAGTGCCTCGCATTTTTATGTCTTTGTTTGCTGGCATTATTGTCGATCACACCAATCGGAAATATTTAATGATTTTAGGTGATGGAATCGCTGCTCTTTCTACCTTGGCTATCTTGATTCTCTATCTCACAGGACAACTTGCTATCTGGCATCTGTATCTTGCTGCATCGATTAATGGTGGTTTTGGTCAAATTCAGCAACTAGCTTATTCTACCTCAATTACTCTGTTAGTGTCTTCCAAAAATTACACTCGTGCTAATAGTATGAAATGGATTGTCCACTATGGCTCAAGTATTATTGCCCCTGCAATCGCAGGATTTCTTTATCCGATTCTTGGTTTAGGGGGTATTTTACCTATAGATTTAATGACTTTTATAGTTGCGATTGTTACTTTAGCCCGGATTCATATTCCCCAACCAGAGAAAGAGCAGGGAAGACAGAGAGAATTAGCTAAGATTGATAATTTGTGGCGAGAAATCACTTTTGGCATTCATTATATTAGACAACGTTCTAGTTTACGTACTCTACTAATAGTTACGGTTTTATTTTGGTTTGCTAACAATTTGGGTGCAGCTATATTTGAACCCATGATATTAGCTCGCTCTAGTGGGAACTCTCAGACTTTAGGGGCGATCTTCTCCGCAGCAGGTATCGGAGGAGTTACTGGTGCGGTGGTGTTAAGTGCTTGGGGAGGTACAAAAAGCCGTATAAATAGCCTGCTAGCTGGATTTATGGGGGCTGGCATCGCCAAAATAATATTTGGATTAAGTCAAAGTCTTAGAGTTTGGATACCTGCTCAATTGTGTTCCTCTCTAAACTATCCTTTGTTGGGTAGTTCTGAAACTACATTATGGATGGAAGCTATCCCCCCAGAACTCCAGGGGCGAGTTTTTGCTGCTATTTCCTTAATCTTAAAGTTACCAGGTGCGATCGCAACCCTGATAGCAGGAATATTAAGCGATCGCCTATTTGAACCAGCTATGCAGTCACCAAGTATTTTAAGTTCTATATTTTCGCCCATTTTTGGCACTAACCCTGGTGCAGGAATGGCACTGTTGTATGTAATGAGTGCCATGTCTATGTTTTTGATTGGTGTTGTGGGTTATAAATTACCTCAACTGCGTCAAAAAGTTTCGGATTAATCTAACCTGAGTTCGATGAAGACCTATATCTTGGAAGGGTCAGAGGTCTTCCCGCACCGAAGGAGACTTCACAACAAAGCCGATCTTCTGGCTAATTACCTAGATATATGTTGTTTTTATCTGGTATTTTAAAGTACTTTTGCCAATCGGATTTAGTATGAAGAGTCAACCCACAGAAGGATAGTTTTTATCCCGTAGGAATCGCCTTCCTTCAGGTAGGCGAGGAGGTCAAAGAAAAATATTTGCCCACCAAAACTATAGATTAAATAACTGTCTTAACTATGGTAGGAAGCTTACTATTAGAGTCAGAAACATTATTAGAACTTAGGTCTTCCCCAAATAAATCTGTAGCAAATGTCTCTAGCTGGTCTGAGGATGTCTGTTGTAACTGAGCTAATAAGGTGTAACTTTCTGTGACTAGTTGAGCAACATCAATATCGTAGTGGGTGGGCTGATATTGCGTGAGTCTTTTGATCCCTTCTCCCAAAAGAATCATTGCACCCTGTTGATTAAGATTACTTAGATGGTAGCAGGCTACGGCAATCTGTAAAATTCCTTGATAGAACTTTTTATCGTACTCTGGAGATTCAATCCAAATTGCCTCCAAAGTATCGTGGCAATCATAAAATTGCCTTTGGTTAAATTGTTTGATACCTAACCAAAATGTTTCTGGTGGCACAATTAACCTCAAATTTGTTGATCTTTAAAATGTTAAAAGAATACTCTCGCTATAAACGAGGGTAATCCAAGTCTAACATAGTTATACGCGCCCAATGTTTTACCGATGAGTTAAAATGTCTATTTCGTAAAGTTAACCCTAGACCAGTTTTGGGTGTTATTAAAGTTTTAATGGCTGAATAACTGTGGAGGCTTGATCGCTTTCTAATTCCCGTTCCAAAGCTGTTTGATAGGTATCCACAACATGATTGAGCAGTACATCCCCAAATTGGGCTAAAAAAGACCACTCTTGACCGATATGAACGTAAGAATTACCAATGGTAACTGGTGGTACTAAAGGTATTGTATCCCCCAAATTAACGATGCGATAAGCATTAGGAATAATCTGACTATGTATTTTGGCAAAAGTAGGCGAGCAGACCCTTGGTCCTGCAAAGGTGTAAAGCTGAATTTGGTCTTGGATTTGAGGGATAGCGTGGATCAGTTCCATAGCAGCCAGAGTTGCGATCGCTGCTCCCAAACTATGCCCAGTAATATAACAAGGAATGGTCGGATCTAATTTCTTCGCTACTTCGGCGATCGATGGGCTAAGGTTGCGAGTTAGTTCAAAAAACCCTTTATGCACTTCCCCATAATCTTTACCAGAGGGAGCAACATACATTTGCTGTGCTGCGTTCAAGTTGTTGAGCCACTCAGCCTGGGTTTGTGTACCCCGAAATACTAAAATATTGTGTTCTTTCGAGGTAAGCAATATGCCAGAGTAAACCCGAATACGATATTGGCGTTGTAGGATTTGGCGTACTTTATCTTGTAGCGTTAACTCAACTTCCTCAATAGTTTCTTCCAGGCTAGTTGAATTCGTTATGGTTTCGGGAGTAGCATCCGCGTTATTATTTCTAAAATAATCTTCTATGATGTCTTGTTCTAGGGTAAAGTTCGCTGACTGAGTATAGAGATCGAAGTATTTTTCATAATCAGGTAAAAGTTTAATTGTTCCATCGTAGTTAGGATTGGCACGAGCAGTTTTATATTGCTGAACGGCTAATTTACAAACATGAATTAGTCGTTTTGCCATGTCACGATTGTAGGGTTGAGTAGGTGGTGTTAAAATATTTGATGCCAGCAGTTTTTTTCTTTTTTCTACTTCATTTTCCCAATCAGCTTCTGACGCATAAGCTGCCTCGATAATGCTGATATCATCAGCTAAAGTTGCGTTGCCTAAAGCCTTGAGTTCTTGTTGCTTAAGAACCGATTGGACTCGCAAATGTTCTTGGGTAATTCTGCCTGTAACACCTGCTCCTAAGCCTGCCAGTAAAATATGTCGACGGTTGAATTTCATGGTTTTGCTCGATTGGTTAATGCTATTAATGTCCCAAAGTTGTTTTTTTGCAGTAGGTCTGATGAGCCTTGAGTAACTGTTTCAAAGTGGAAGAATTAGCTTGTGTGACATTCAGAAAAAACTGATTAGTAGCTCTGCCAAAGACCCAGGTTAATGTAGCATGACCCAACCCGCTGTTGAGAACAATAATTAAAGGAATAACTAGACCTATAAGATAAAAAATTAACCGCACCAGAAAAGCACTGGCAAATGCAACCAAAAAAGCGCATAGGATGACTACGATCATTTGTATCTTGTTCCGTTTGGGCTTACCCCAGCGCAACCAAATATCTACAACCATCTTCAGATTTATCAGAGCCAGGACTAAAAGATCGATGTCTCCCACCAGACTTTTGCTAATTAAACCAATAATGGCAGCCCCCAAGGTATAGTCGAGAATTAGCTTTTGTACTCCACGATTAATTTCCAAAGGGATTTTAAATCCTGATACGAGGGACTCAACTGATGGTAAAGATTCTGACCATTCACTTGTATTTTCTTCTGAGCCTGATATCCCCAAGTCTTTCATCACAACTATATTCTGGACAACTCAAACGATATTAAATTACAACACGGTAAATAGTCTAAATCAATATCGGACGCTGGCTGGACTCAGTTTCGTAGATGGATAGAATACTATGGCTGGAAGATGGGCAAAATAACCATTGCCGTTCCTCAATACGTAAACCAGTTAAAAAATTTCTTTCTACTCGTACCCAGGTTTGTAGTTGCGGGTACACAGAAGATAGAGATATTGCAGCCAGTATCCTAATTTTGCATACAAAACTATATACCGTTGGTCACAGGGGAAGTTACGCTACAAGAGATTTCCCCTCTTGGTCTTCAGGTTTCAATCTGTTGGCTAACGGCGAGTCGATGAATGGAGAATCCCCCACTAAAATAAACGAGCGAGTTAAAACGGAATCATTTATTTAGTGGTGGGAGTCTCAATTTTTCATACTATCTCGTACTTCTTTGATTAATTCAAGATCGATATCTTGTTTGTCATCTGCAAATTCGTTATCAGGAGTGATAAAAAGCATACAGTGACATTCTTTTCTCTCACGCATTGGGACACAGGGACAATTCCAAAAAGCGTTTTTTACTTCTGCTTCTTTGTCTTCATAGTGACGACAAGGACAGAGAGGAGAGCCTAATTCTTCTTTATGTCGGGCTAATCCTTCAATTACCACAGCAGTTACGGAAGGATCGCTACAAAAGTAGGTGTCAGTACGTTTAGCGTACTGTTCCGCAAAGTTTTTCATGGATTCGAGATTTTTATCTTGATCGGTACTTGTCGTCATAACTTTTGCTGTTTCTTAAGACTCTAATTTTTATTGTTTATTTTATAAATTGTAAGTCAATTTGTATGTATTGATAAAATTAAATGCTAAAAGGATTACTATCTATATTTTTGAAATTGCCTTGTTCTTTGTGCCAAAGACCAGCATCAGAAATTGTTTGTAGTTATTGTCAGCAAAAACTCAAAAGTTGTCAATTGAACCATAGCCAAAAATTGTCCCTAGGGAATCTTTCTGTTTTTGCTTGGGGGAGATATGATGGAACATTGAAGCGGGCGATCGCATTAATGAAATATGACCGTCTTCCAGAAATGGGATCGATGCTAGGACAATGGTTAGGTCACAATTGGCTCAGTTCGGTTTCCCATGTTAATAAGTCTAAGATCGTAGTAGTTCCGATTCCTCTTCATCCTGAAAAATTGCAACAGAGGGGTTTTAATCAAGCAGAGAAGATTGCACAAGGTTTTTGTCAAATAACTGGTTACAGTTTACAACCAAAAATTCTCAATAGGGTCAAAAATAGTGAAGCTATGTTTAACTTAAATTCTGCTCAAAGAAAAGCTAATATTAATAATGCTTTTGCTGTGGGAAATATTCCACTACTGAAAATGAAACAAAAGTCAACACCGCGATTAGAGAGGCTTCCTAGCCGGAAGCCTCTCTCGCGGTCAATTCTATTAATAGACGATATTTATACTACTGGTGCTACAGTTAGTGAAGCTGCTAAAGTTTTACAAAAACAAGGGATGGAAGTTACGGGGGTAGCAGTTGTGGCGACTCCGCAAAAAGTATTATGACTATTATTCTAACTAATGACGATGGCATTGATGCACCAGGGATTAGAGCTTTGAAAGAAGCGATGAAATCTGACAAAACAGTTATTGTTGCGCCACAAGTACAACATTCTGGTTGTGGACATCAAGTAACCACTCGTAAACCAATTAAAGTAATTAAGCGATCGCCAGAAGAATATGCAGTGGGGGGTACTCCAGCAGATTGCACCCGTATTGCTATTACCCATATTGCGCCAGAGACTCAATGGGTATTGTCAGGAATTAATGCAGGGGGAAACTTGGGAACTGATGTTTATATCTCTGGTACAGTAGCAGCAGTAAGAGAAGCAGCATTTCACGGGATTAGAGGGGTGGCTATTTCTCATTGGCTCAAAAAACCCCTAGTGATTGATTGGGAAGTAGCTACTAACTGGACAGTTAGAGTATTACAAGAACTACGCGATCGCTCTTTGCCTCAAGGAAGTTTTTGGAATGTGAATTTACCTCATCTCGAAACAGGAAAACCTGAGCCTGAAATTGTTTTTTGTCAACCCAGTATCGATCCTTTACCTGTCAAGTTTCGAGTTGAAAGAGACTTGCACCATTATCAAGGAGAATATAGTAAGCGCGATCGAACTCCAGGTACAGATGTTGATGTTTGTTTTTCGGGGAATATTGCTGTGACTCTAATTAAGCTTTGACATCCTCCCATCGACAGAGTCGAGGGATTCCTAAGACTCACGACTTAGGCTTTCTGTTTCTTCGGCTTTTAACTAGACTACTGTTGCCAGAAGCCCCCGCCAGATCG
>JAAUYH010008931.1_pt1 | contig 13203 bp, 10 predicted proteins | sample 7278061 | NCBI WGS metagenome assembly JAAUYH01 (sample SAMN14350203, study PRJNA611818) | marine sediment metagenome | isolation source: surface marine sediment (0.6m) | place: French Polynesia: Moorea | collected 2018-08
TAGAAACATTGCGATCGGCCCTCAAAGATGAATCGCCGATTTTCTTCGTTTTAACTAATACTAGATCCCTAACTCCAGAACGGGCCGCGGCAGTGACCAAAGAAGTTTGTCAAAATTTAAAACAAGCGATCGCCGCAGAAGAGATCGATGAGTTTTTAGTTGTCAGTCGTTCTGATTCTACTTTGCGAGGCCATTATCCGATCGAAACCGATGTCATTGCCGCAGAATTAGGCGGATTTGACGCTCATTTTCTAGTTCCGGCTTTTTTTGAAGGGGGACGAGTAACTAAAGATAGCATTCATTATCTCTCGAGCGGCGGCAAGTTAACCCCAGTTCACGAAACAGAGTTTGCTCGCGACTCCGTATTCGGTTACAGTTACAGTTACTTGCCGGACTACGTCGCAGAAAAAACAGCCGGGAAGATCGAAGCTTCTGAAGTAGAAAGATTTTTACTGGCAGATATTCGCGCAGGAATCGGCGATCGCCTGATGCAATTAGAAAATAATCAATGCGGAGTTGTCGATGCTGAAACTCAAGCAGATTTAGACCGCTTTGCTGAAGATATTTTAACTGCTGCCGATGCTGGCAAAAGATTCTTATTTCGCTCCGCAGCCAGTTTGTTAACTTCTTTGGCCAAATTGGGCCGACAACCGATCGCACCCGAAGCGATGAGCCAAAAGAAACCAACTCAGAATCCGGGTGTCATTATAGTCGGTTCTCACGTCAGGAAAACAACCGAACAACTCAAAAAACTTCTCGAAGAAGAAGGTGCGATCGGCATTGAAGTTGAAGTAAAATCTTTGCGAGACAATCCAAATTTAAGAAGCAAAATGCTCGCAGAAATTCTCGAGCGAGTCAATAAAATTTATCAACAAAAACAAACTCCGGTAGTTTACACTAGCCGAGAAGAATTAACCTTTACAACCGTAGCCGAGCGGTTGCAATTCGGCATCGAAGTATCTTCTCTACTAATGGATATCGTCAAAGGATTACCTCGAGATATTGGTTTTTTGATAAGTAAAGGTGGAATTACTTCTAACGACGTTCTCAGCACCGGTTTAGCCTTAAAACAAGCTCGATTGCTCGGACAAATTATCCCAGGATGTTCCGTTGTAATTACGCCAACAGATTTGGCTCGATTTCCTAATTTACCTGTAGTATTATTTCCTGGCAATGTTGGGGATGAATTAGGTTTAGTTACGGCATATCGTCGCTTAAATTAAGCCAGTAATAAATAGGATTTTAAAGCTGTAATTTGTTTTAAGAGTTCTATTGTAATTTGCAATCAGAGCTATCGACTTGCGCTAGGATTAGCTCGAGTTAAAAGCCTCCCTAAAAATCGTCCTATTGTGTAAATTTTAATGAATTTAGATCCTCAGAATCTTCCCGAGTCTAACGGTTCGCGTCCCTTATCTTTAGTGAATAGATTTTCGCGAGTTCGATTGAAAGAACAAGAAGGAAAAATATTTTTAATCTTGCCTTCTCAAGATAAAAAAGAAGCAGCAGACGAATGGTCGCAAATCCAAACAGACTTAAATTATTATCTCAATAATAGTGAAAATTTCTGGCAAGCAGGAAGTGCGGTGTCTTTAGTCGCTCAAAATCGCTTGTTAGATGGCAGACAACTGCAAAATATCGAACGCTCCCTGGCTCGAGTCAATCTTAAATTAAAATGTATTCTCACTAGCCGCAGACAAACCGCAGTTGCCGCAGCTACTACTGGCTTTGATGTCGAACAAACCAAAGCAGATCGCTATTTAGAACGTACCGACGCAAGCGATTCAGAATCGAAAGAACCTTTATATCTCAAAAATACTATTCGATCTGGTGTAGAAATACGCCATTCAGGAAGTATCATACTTTTGGGGGATTTAAATCCTGGAGGTGTGGCGATCGCCGCCGGAGATATCATTATCTGGGGTAGTCTCAGGGGGATCGCCCATGCAGGTGCTGGCGGTAACCGAGAATCGAGAATTATGGCTCTGAAAATGCAGCCAACTCAGCTGAGGATAGCCGATCTCGTTGCTAGGGCCCCCGAAAAATCTCCAGAACAAATCGAACCGGAAATCGCATACATTGCACCAGAAGGGATTCGTTTATACTTGGCAAATAATTTTGCCAAAATACACAGTTTTTCCGAGCAATTACAAGCTTGGACGGAAAATTAAATTAATTTAACAAAATCGTTTAACATGACTCGCATTATTACGATTACCTCCGGTAAGGGAGGAGTAGGTAAAACTACTATCACTGCTAATTTGGGAACAGCTTTAGCTCAATTAGGGAAGAAAGTAGCTTTAATAGATGCCGATTTCGGTTTGAGAAATTTAGATTTACTGCTGGGTTTAGAAAACAGAATAGTCTACACCATCATAGAAGCGATCGCCGGAGAATGTACGATCGAAAAGGCTTTAGTTAAAGACAAGCGTCAGCCCAATCTAGTCTTGCTTCCAGCCGCGCAAAATCGCAACAAAGAAGCCGTCAGTCCCGAACAAATGAAAGAAATTGTCAATCGCATCTCGGCTAATTTTGATTACGCGATCGTCGATTGTCCGGCCGGGATCGAGTTGGGTTTTCGCAATGCGATCGTCGCAGCAACCGAAGCAATTATCGTGACCACCCCAGAAATGGCAGCAGTTAGAGATGCCGATCGCGTGATTGGTTTGTTAGAAGCTGAAGGGATCGAGAAAATAAGTTTGATCGTCAACCGTTTGCGGCCGGAAATGGTTCAACTCGATCGCACGATTGGAGTCGAGGACATTTTAGATATTTTAAGGATTCCCGTGATCGGTATCGTTCCAGAAGACGAACGGGTAATTGTTTCGACCAATCGCGGCGAACCTCTGGTTTTGGACGAACGCCCTTCTCTACCCGGGATGGCTTTTAAAAATATTGCTCGCAGAATAGAAGGAGACGATCTGCCCTTCTTAGATTTAATGGCATCTTACGATAATCTCTTTACTCGCATTCGTCGCTTGTTTAAAGCTTAATTTTCAACTCATCTTCACCAACAAATTAAATGATTAGCGAACTGATTGATAAAATGTTTCCGCGCAATAAGGGCAATACTTACAAAAATAGCCGAGAACAAGCAAAAAATCGCCTTAAACTGGTTATAGCTCACGATCGCGCTAAATTGAATCCTGGCATGATGGAGTCAATGCGCCGCGAAATTCTTGAAGTGGTAAGCCATTATGTCGAAATCGATCCTCAAGAAATGGAATTTTCGATTTCTAACGACGATCGCATGAGCGTTCTCATCGCTAATTTACCAATTCGTCGCATTAAGAACTCTAAGCCAGAAACTACTAGTCGATCTAAGCTTGAAAAGCCCGAAACTCAGAAAACATCTAAATAGCAAGTAAAAACAAATTGCTGGGATTGTCGGCTCCTAAATTCTCCAATCGATTCCCAGTTAAACTAAGATCGAAAGATAATATTAGTCGAACGAGTAGAAAATGAGCGATCGAAAGACTCAATTACCTCAAGAATTAACCAAAATTGGCTTGAGTTTAGGGGCAATTCCCGTATTGGTATTGACAATTGCAACGGAAAATGCAGTTAAAAGTTTAATCGAAATCGGGCAAGCCGCAGAAGAAATATTTCGCGGCGATCTCTTACCAATTCTTCACGTTCCCGAACAAAAAAAAGACCCCGAAACTGAATAAGCCTTAATTTAGTGTGAGATTGTTCCAGAATCCGGCCAGATCGAGATTAACTTAAGACATCAATAATACTTCAAATTAAATCGACTCAGAGCGATAGCAAAGATTATGAGTTCGCTTCTTCAATCTTCGGCCCGAGAATTTAACGTTTTTTCAAATTCTGATTTATTTTTACGCCAGCGTTTGAAATTAATAGAAGATTTGTGGGAATCAGTCTTAAGGGTTGAATGCGGTCAAGAATTGGCTAATTTACTCAAAAAATTGCGATCGATGCGTTCTCCAGAAGGACAAGCAACAGAAGTACCTTCTTCATCAGTTCCAGAATTGATTGAGAACCTCGATCTAGATCGGGCAGTTCGTGCAGCCCGAGCTTTCGCCCTTTATTTTCAGCTAATTAATATTATCGAACAACATTACGAGCAAAGAAATAGAGGCATTTCCCGTCTCGGTAATAAAGATCTAGGCTCGTCCCTTTTAAGTTCTCCTGAAGGCAAAATAGCAGAAAATTCCACGATATTTAATCATAGTGGGGAACATCTATCGACAGCAACGGGTACGTCAACCCAACAATCGGGTACTTTTGCTTGGCTGTTCCCCCATCTTAAAAGGGTTAACGTACCCCCTCGCAAAATTGAGGAAGTATTAGAACAATTAGATATTCGTTTAGTATTTACAGCCCATCCCACCGAAATTGTCCGCACCACAATTAGGAAAAAACAAAGAAGAATTGCTGGAATTCTCAGCAAACTCGATCGCGCCGAAGAAGCATTGGGTGGAATTGAAACCAATACTTCAGAAGAAGCCGAAACAGCTAAAGAACAATTAAAAGAAGAAATTCGCTTGTGGTGGCGCACCGACGAATTGCACCAGTTTAAACCGACGGTTTTAGACGAAGTAGACTACACTCACCGCTACTTCGATGAAGTCCTCTTCGATACGATACCTCAATTATCTTTAAGAATCGATCGCGCGATTAAAAACGCTTTTCCCAGCTTAAAATCGCCCCAAAACGATTACTGTCAGTTCGGCTCTTGGGTCGGATCGGATCGCGATGGCAATCCTTCTGTGACTCCAGATGTTACTTGGTCTACAGCACGCTATCAAAGGGATTTAGTCCTGAAAAAGTATTTAGAATCCCTCGAGCAACTCAAAGAATTATTGAGTTTATCTTTACACTGGAGCAATGTTTTACCGGATTTGCTGGACTCTTTAGAGCAAGATCGCCTCTTGATGCCAGAAGTATACGATCGCTTGGCAATTCGCTACCGTCAAGAACCTTACCGCTTAAAATTAGCTTACATCGAACAAAGGCTGCAGAATACTCGCGATCGCAATAAACTCTTATCTAGCTGCCAACCTCAAGCCAAATCAGAAACGACCAACAACAACATCTATCGCTCTGGAGCGGAATTTTTAGCAGAATTAAAATTAATTCAAACCAATCTCGCAGAAACAGGGTTGAGCTGTCGGGATCTAGATAAACTAATCTCTCAAGTAAAAGTTTACGGTTTTAAACTGGCTCAATTAGATTTCCGTCAAGATTCTTCCCGACATTCCGATGCGATCGAAGAAGTAGCTGCATACTTGGATATTTTACCCCAACCGTACGATCGACTCTCCGAAGAGGAAAAAACCGCTTGGCTGATTCAAGAACTGAAAACTCGCCGACCTTTAATCCCTCAAGAAATAGAATTTTCTGCTAAAACGGCAGAAACGATCGCCACTTTACAAATGCTGCGGCAATTACAACAGGAATTTGGCCTGGAAATTTGCCAAACTTATATCATCAGCATGACTAATTATGTCAGCGATGTATTAGAAGTTCTATTATTGGCCAAAGAAGCTGGACTGTACGATCCCGCTAAGAGTACGAGTACCATTCGCATCGTTCCCCTCTTTGAAACTGTAGAGGATCTCAAACGCGCTCCTGAAGTAATGCGTTCCCTATTCGATCTGCCACTTTATCGAGCAACTCTATCTGGTGGCTATGATTGTTTAGAATCGACAGCAGAACCATCCCGGTCAGACGATTTCTCCCATTGCAATCTTTATCCGGCTAACCTCCAAGAAGTAATGTTAGGTTATTCCGACAGCAATAAAGATTCCGGCTTTCTCAGCAGCAATTGGGAAATACACAAAGCTCAAAAAGCTCTGCAAAAGTTAGCTTCAGAATACGGCATTGCTTTGCGGATCTTTCACGGTAGAGGGGGATCGGTAGGTCGTGGCGGCGGCCCTGCTTACGAGGCAATTTTAGCCCAACCAACGGGTACGATCAACGGCAGAATTAAAATTACCGAACAAGGTGAAGTGCTTGCTTCTAAATATTCTCTGCCAGAATTAGCTGTTTATAACTTAGAAACTATTACCACTGCGGTCATTCAAGCCAGTCTGTTGGGCAGTGGTTTCGACGATATCGAACCTTGGAACGAAATTATGGAAGATCTGGCCGCGCGATCGCGTCAGGCTTATCGCTCCTTAATTTACGAACAGCCAGATTTTATCGATTTCTTTCTTTCAGTTACCCCAATTCAAGAAATTAGCCAATTACAGATTAGTTCTCGTCCGGCCAGACGGAAAAGTGGCAAAAAGGATTTGAGCAGTTTGCGGGCTATTCCTTGGGTGTTTAGTTGGACTCAAACTCGTTTCTTGTTGCCTGCTTGGTACGGAGTAGGAAGGGCATTACAGGCATTTTTAGCTGAAGAACCTGAAGAAAATACCAAATTGTTACGCTATTTTTACGCTAAATGGCCGTTCTTTAAAATGGTTATTTCTAAAGTGGAAATGACCCTAGCAAAAGTAGATTTAGAAATCGCTCATCATTACGTTAGAGAATTGTCTTTACCTGAAGATAGAGAGCGTTTCGAGCGGCTTTTCGAGCAAATAGCCGGAGAATATTACTTAACTCGCGATCTGATTTTGCAAATCTGCAATCGGGACAATCTTTTAGATGGCGATCGCGAATTGCAGAAGTCAGTACAATTGCGTAACGGCACGATCGTTCCTTTGGGCTTTTTGCAAGTAGCTTTATTGAAGAGATTGCGAGACTACGGCGATCGCTCTAAGTCTGGTGCAATTCACTTCCGTTACTCTAAAGAAGAATTAGTCAGGGGGGCTTTATTAACTATTAACGGTATTGCTGCTGGAATGAGAAATACAGGCTGATTTAAGTTCAGATCGGGTCACAAAGCCAAGATTAATTAAAAAGCTACTGGTAAGGTGAAGTGAAAACAACTGCCTTCATTCGGTACGCTGTCTACCCAAATTTGACCGTAGTGGGCGCGGATTATTTTTCGGCATAAAGAAAGCCCGAGTCCGTATCCTTCTTGACTTTCATCTCGCTTGAGTCGAAAATGACCTTCAAAAATACTCTCTTTTTTGGCTTCGGGAATGCCCGGGCCGGTATCGCTCACGCTGACTTGAACCTTTTGCGTGGTGCGATGCAGTAAGGATATTTTAATCGTTCCACCTTCAGGTGTATATTTAATTGCGTTATCAATTAAGTTGACTATCACTTGACGAACTAATTCGCGATCGGCATAAACTGTAGGCAAATCTTGAGGTAAATCTGTTTCTAAGGTTTGGGACTTTTCTTGCAAACGTTTGCTAAATTGAGAGATTGATTCTTGACATAAGGGTTGTAACGAAAGTGAATTAGGCTCTATTTTTAATTTAGCCTTGACATTTTTAGATGCTTGAAGTAAATCGGCGATCATCCGATTCATGATCTGAAATTGTCTTTTCGCTTGCTTGTATAACTGTTCTTTTAAAGCAGTGACTCTTTCGATATCCTGATGATTTTCTGCTAGTTCGAGGGTTTCTAAAGCGATCGACGCAGCAGTTAAAGGACTGCGCAGATCGTGGGCTAGCATTGCTAAAATTTGATCTTTAAATTTTAATTGTTCTGATAGTTCTTCTTTTTCTTGCTCGAGACGAAATATTTCATCTCGTAGTTTCATTGTTTCTGCTGAATATGCGATCGATGAATCGATTCCTAAATTGTTATCTTGAAGATCGGAACTCTCTTGATTAGTTTCAGTCAGGTCGCTTGCAGATTCGGCTGTTTCGACAAGTGAAATTTGCCAGCGAGACCACCATTTTTCTAATTGGGCAATTAAATCGCTACCAGCTATGGTTTGTCTCGGTAATGGGGATATTTTAACTAAAGCTGGAGTTGCTACTAATTTGAAATGCTCTACTAAATGAGGCTGCTGTTTAATATCGATAATCTCTAGTGCGAAGGAATATTCTTGCGCTAAATTTTTTAAATAGTCTTTGATTCGCGCGATATCATCTTGCGAACTATACCTTCGATCGATAAACAGCAACAATTTAAGCAACATTCGCTCCTTAGTATTTTTGTCTAGAGCTGTTTGCTCGCCATCGGATTTGAGCACTGGGAATACCAATCACAATTACAAAGAAAATCACAGTCTATCTAAACTTTGTTCGATCTGATAGCTTTACTTCTAAATTTAATGTCATCTTAATATATTAATTTATAATTTAGTGCTAGATAACATGTAAAAATTTAGTAAAAATTCGTAACATCAGACTAATTATATACAATGTTCCAAATAAAAAGAGTTATCGGCGATCGCCATTGTAAATTTTCCGCGAACGAATCAGCACAGTTTAGATCGGGAGAACGCCGCAAAATATTAAGACTCTAAAGTCTAAAAAGCTCGATCGCGAAGCAGAAACTCTTTAACTTTACAAGCTGACGAATCAATTCCTCAAGTGTAAGTTCGATCGGTCTGAGCGGTTCGATCGGCACTATTGAGTTTTTCTAAGATTATTTTTGCTCGCAAGCAAGCTTTGAGATTAGTAAATTTTTTGGGGTTAGCTTTCGATCGGGAGAAAATTAAGATACTATAAAATTCATGTTACATATAATTAGACCTTTACTGACTTAATAAAAGATTAGCGAAAATACTATGGCTCTCGGTTATGTTGCTCTCGTCCTACACGCTCACCTTCCTTTCGTCCGACATCCAGAAAGCGATTATGTCTTAGAGGAGGAGTGGTTATATGAAGCAATTACAGAAACTTATATACCTTTATTACACGTTTTTGAAGGATTAAAGCGGGACGGGATTGACTTCAAAATGACCATGAGCATGACACCTCCTTTGGTGTCCATGTTAAGAGATCCTCTTTTACAAGAGCGTTATGACGAGCATTTAGCTAAGTTAGAAGAACTAGTTGAAAAAGAAATCGATCACAACAAGCACAACGGACACATTCGTTATTTAGCAGAATATTACGCTAAAGAATTTAATATCATTCGTCAAACTTGGGAACGCTACGATCGCGATTTAGTCAAAGCTTTCAAGCAATTTCTCGATAGCAATAACCTCGAAATCATTACTTGCGGTGCAACTCACGGTTATTTGCCTTTGATGAAAATGTATCCCCAAGCAGTTTGGGCGCAAATTAAGGTTGCTTGCGAACATTACGAACAACATTTCGATCGCCCGGCTAAAGGAATTTGGCTACCAGAATGTGCTTATTATGAAGGCCTCGAGAGAATGCTAGCCGATGCTGGTTTGCGTTATTTTCTTACTGACGGTCACGGTTTGCTCTACGCTCGTCCTCGTCCTCGTCACGGCACTTATGCACCAATTTTTACTGAAACTGGTGTGGCAGTTTTCGGAAGAGATCACGAATCTTCTCAACAAGTTTGGTCGTCTGAAGTTGGTTATCCTGGCGATCCAGAATATCGGGAATTCTACAAAGATTTGGGTTGGGAGGCAGAATATGAGTATATTAAACCTTATATAATGCCCAACGGTCAGCGCAAAAATATCGGGATTAAATACCATAAAATTACGAGCAGACAAGCTGGTTTGTCTGATAAAGCCCTCTACGATCCCTACTGGGCCAGAGAAAAAGCCGCCGAACATGCCGGTAATTTTATGTACAATCGAGAACGGCAGGTGGCGAACCTCAGAAATATGATTAATCGGCCTCCGATTGTCGTTTCTCCTTACGATGCCGAACTATTCGGTCACTGGTGGTACGAAGGCCCTTGGTTCATCGATTATTTATTCCGCAAATCTTGGCACGATCAAAACACTTTTGATATGACCCACTTAGCAGACTATTTGCGTCATAATACCACCCAACAAGTCAGCCGTCCTTCTCAATCGAGTTGGGGTTATAGGGGTTTCCACGAATACTGGCTCAATGAAACTAATGCCTGGATTTATCCTCATTTACATAAAGCAACGGAACGGATGATTGAATTGAGTCACAAAGAGCCAGAAGACGAATTGCAGTGGAAGGCTTTAAATCAAGCAGCGCGAGAACTATTATTAGCACAATCTTCTGACTGGGCTTTTATTATGCGGACTGGAACGATGGTTCCTTATGCAGTTCGTCGCACGCGATCGCATTTACTCAGATTCAATAAAATCTATGAAGATATGCACGCAGGTAAAATCGATTCTGGTTGGTTAGAAAAAGTCGAAGAAATAGATAATATTTTCCCTGAAATTAATTATCGAGTTTACCGACCTTTATAATTTGTAAACAAAATTGAAGTTAAAGCATTCAGTTAAAATTAGCTGGATGTTTTACTATTTTAAGAGGGATCCCTTTAACGCCCGATGAAAGTTGTGAGAAAATTTTTTTTAATTATAATAACGGGATTATTTTTATATCTTTTTTTCTGGCCTGTGGCTGTTACTCCAGAAGTTTGGCATCCAGATAAAAACCCGGAATTAACAGGCAAATACGCCGTTAATAATTATTTAAAAGCAGTAACAGAAATAGGTAAAGGTGCAGGAATTGGAGCTGAAGATGTCGATTTGGATTCTCAAGGCAGGATTTACGGTTCTTTTGCCGATGGCAGAATTTTGCGATTCGATCGAGATGGTAGCAATGAAATAGAATTTGCTAATACTAAAGGAAGGCCTTTAGGCATGGAATTCGATCGCAAAGGTAATTTAATTATTGCCGATGCCAAAAAAGGTTTATTATCCGTATCTCCTCAAGGAAAATTAACAGTATTAGCTGCGGAAGCTGAAGGTAATAGATTTGGTTTTACTGACGATCTTGATGTTGCAAATGATGGTAAAATTTATTTTTCTGATGCATCAGATCGATACAATATTGAAAATTATATAATCGATTTAATCGAACATACTCCTAACGGAAAATTATTAGTTTATAATCCAGATGATAATACAACTAAAGTTCTTTTAAGCGAGCTTTATTTTGCTAATGGTGTCGCAGTTAGTCCAGATGCAAGTTTTGTTTTAGTAGTAGAAACAAGTTCTTATCGAATTAAAAAATACTGGCTTAAAGGAGAGAAGCAAGGAACGAGCGAAATTATTATTGATAATTTACCTGGCTTTCCCGATGGCATATCTTCTAATGGGAAAGGCATATTTTGGCTGGCGATCGCTTATCCTCGAGCTATATATTTAGATCGATTAGCAGATCGCCCTTTTATTCGCAAGATATTGCTACGTTTGCCCGATTTTTTACGTCTTAAACCTAAAAATTATGGTTTTGTTTTAGGAATCGATGAAAACGGTCAAGTAATATATAATTTACAAGATCCTACTCCCGAATCTTTTTCTCCGATTACTAGCGTTGAAGAAGTAGATGGAATGTTATATCTTGGTTCTTTAACTTACGATGCAATTGGGAAAATAAAAGTACCTTCTTCAAAATGAATTTCACTAATAAAACTTTCGTAATTACTGGTGCTTCTTCTGGAATTGGCAAAGAATTAGCTATTAAGTTAGCAAGACTTGGAGCAAATTTAGTTTTAGCGGCAAGAAATAAAGATGCTTTAATAATAACTGCCGAAGCATGTCTTAAAAATGGTGGTAAAGCAATCGTAATTCCTACAGATGTAACAGTTCCATTGGAATGCGAAAGATTAATTAAAGCTGCGATCGCAGAATACCAGCAGATCGATTTTTTAATTAATAATGCTGGAATAGGAATGTGGAGCAAATTTGAGAAAGTAACCGACCTTTCTATTTTCGAGAAAATTATGCAAGTCAATTATCTCGGCTCTGTATATTGTACTCACTACGCTTTACCTTACCTCAAAAAATCTCAAGGTTTTTTAGTAGCTATTTCTTCTTTAACCGGTAAATTTGGCGTTCCGACTCGTACTGGTTATGCAGCGAGCAAACACGCTATGCAAGGCTTTTTTGATTCCTTAAGAATAGAATTGCGGGGTACTGGAGTAGGTGTATTGGTTGTTTCTCCTGGTTTTGTCGCGACCGATATTCGTCAGCGTCTTTTAGGTAAAGATGGCAACATTATTCCAGCGAAAAACCAACCTCAAAAAGCAATGTCAACTGAAGTTTGTGTCGATCTTATTATTGATGCGATCGCTAAAAGAGAACGAGAATTAATTATGACTTTAATCGCTCGCGTTGGCGTTTGGTTTAAATTATTATTACCTAATATCGTCGATCGCTTTGCTGCACTAGCTGTGACTTCAAATAATAAATCAAAAAATTAAACGGCGATCGTCAATAAAATACTCTTTGAGACTATAACTATTTAATTATTTTAACAATTAATCTCTGTGAGAAGGATCGCACCAACAGACTAAGGGCGATCGCTTAAGTATTTTTACTTAAGTGTTATAATTATTTACAGATAGCAATAAAAATTAATTTCAAACAATGAATAAGCATTCTTTTTTAAAAACTTTATTACTTACAAACTTCGTTTTCTCTGCCGCAGCTTTAGGTTTTAATTTTGGTTTAGTATCCTCTGCAAATGCTTCAGAATTAGACGAGCAAACACAAATAATAACCGAAAAAAATATAGATTCTGAATTGTGGGGCGAAATTTCTGGAGATTTTCAAACTTGTGAAGTAACAATAGTCGATTCTAAAGTAGCCGAGAAAAAAGAGCCATCAGATATTAGCAGAAATGTTGTTTCGGTTAGTCCAATTGCTTCTCAAAACATAACTACAACTCAATTAAATAATATTGCATTAGAAGTTAATAGAAAAAATAACTTACAACTGTGTAATTAAAGTTGAGTTATCTTTTTTTAAGAGGCTAAATTAAATTCATAGATCGCTCAATTTTAAAAAATTAAGTCATATAATTAAAAAGTTGTTTGAAATTAACAGATTTAGGAAAAGCACTTAATTGCATTTCAACTCATAAATTGGCTTTCTATGTAATTTAGCATTTTAAATTTCTAACGGTCGAATAATTCTGCTCGTTTCAATAGGTTAAATTATACTTTTACTCGAGATAGATTAAATAATTTCAAAAAGCGATCGATTCAATTATTATCTTTATCTTATATGTTCTTGATACCAATTTATTAAGATTTAGTTGATATTTGCGATCGTTAAAAGCCGAGCTAATTTCAAACTCAAATTTTTATTAGTTGCTCTCCCCAAACCAGAAAAATATTGAAACAGGTGTACCTAAAGAGACTGCACCAAGGGAAAATATTTTTGTGGGATTCGATTCTGATGTTTGCGCGAAACCTCGACACAGTCAAATTGTCTAACCTTATTCTAATATTTATTCACAATTTGTCATA
>JAAUYH010077385.1_pt1 | contig 13203 bp, 19 predicted proteins | sample 7278061 | NCBI WGS metagenome assembly JAAUYH01 (sample SAMN14350203, study PRJNA611818) | marine sediment metagenome | isolation source: surface marine sediment (0.6m) | place: French Polynesia: Moorea | collected 2018-08
CCACCACCAGGCGTTACCCCTGAGCAATGGGATAGTGTGCTCATCGAGAGCATCACCCACGCCTACTTTGCCGGTGAGGGCGTCGAGCACCTGCTCTACAAAGCAATTGCTCAGGCGCGAGAGCATGTTCGTGAGCGTGCGCCATTGCTGCGAGACGTTCTGGCTATTGCTCAGCGTATGCCAACGCGTGGCAGGGCTGCGCAGTGGCACGATAGCACGCTTAGAGCCCTTCACAGCCTATGCCGCGGCAATATTGGCAACCAACTCAACGCCACCCACCCAAGCAATCTTGCCGAGCTCATGGAGCAATCCATCATCTTCGAGATGGATGCTCTTGATACACCAACACGCACCTTTCTTGCACAACTTCTCATCATGTATGTCATTATGTACAGGCTTGCGAATAATCAGCGGGGTGTGTGGCGTCAAACCATCATCACCGACGAAGCTCACAACCTCTTTCTTGCCAGGCAAAATCATCACGCAAGACGTGAGTCTCACCTAGAGACAGCACTAAGAACCGCAAGAGACAGCGGGACATCTCTCATTCTTGCTGATCAATGTCCTGCAATGCTTAGCCATACCGTTCTGGCAAACACGCACACGACCGTTGCCTTGAATCTCAAGTACGAGCCCGACATCAAAACCACAAGCAACACGCTCCTACTCAACCAAAGAACCGGCGAGCATCACTACTTGAGCCAGCTACCAACCGGCCATGCCATCGTACGAATCGCAAACCGCCACCACAAGCCCTTCCTCATACGCATACCCAACCTTCACCTTGATAAGACAACCATCACCGACGCGCACGTCTCTGAACACGACCGTTCTGGGCGGATTCCAGCAGATTCCACACCCACAAGCAAAAACAAAGACCATCAAACCAACCCCCAAGAACAATTGCAGCTGAAGAGAGCTGATTCCGCAGATTCCACCACCCAGAATTCTTCTCAGGGAAAAAGAGCTGCAAATAAGGCTTTGTTGCAAACAGATAAAATAACAAGCAATGCACGCGCGCTCCTGCATGATCTCAAAAACTACCCCCATGACTCACTCACCAAACGCTATGCGCGTTTGGGCTTGAGTGCGCGAGCAGGAACCAAGGCCACACGCGAGCTCGAGCACGCAAAGCTTGTCACGAAGACGACCATCCAGCACGGCAACGCGCGCCTTGCTATCTTAACCCCAACCACAACCAAACCACCATCTCATGGCGGCCCTGAGCACACCTACTGGATTCACCACACCAAAACACTCCTAGAGCGAGCTGGCTGGACAACAAGCATCGAACACCCAATACCAGGCGGGCGCATCGACATCCTGGCCACCAAAAACAACACCAAAATCCCCATCGAAATTGAGACAGGCAAGAGCAACTGGCAAGCTAACATCAAAAGACTACAACAAAATGGCTACAAACAAGCCATCATCATCGCGACGAATCAAGATACATTTGACCGTATTAACAAGACATTAACCACTCTCAATGTTGAATTACAGATTCGTATCATCAGGTTCCATCGAAAATATAACCGAAGAGCATGACTAAATCTGATTAATTCAGTTTTTGTCATAAATTTTCTGTGGTGATGAAAGTTTTGCAAAACCTGCCTAGAACTATCTAAGATATTCTTTGCCTTTGACCGCGGCTGCTGCTCGTGTGCTCACGTTAAGTTTTTCATAAATTGTTTGTAAATATGTCTTGATGGTGTTTGGCTGTAAATGCAACGCGTTGGCGATCTCTTTGTTGGTCTTTCCTTTCATGAGCTCTTCAAGAACTCTGGATTGTTGTCTACTTAATCCCATACCTTCAAAGCACCATGAATTAACTCCAAACGATACTTCTTCCTCAAGCACTAACATCAATCCTCTATCAACGTGATTCTTGACCAGCTTTGCAACGACTTTACGTCCATTACTACAAACTGGCAAGCTTCTACACGCAATCGCCTGATGATAGCATTCGCTATTTTCTCTATATTTAGCAACTTGACTTCTCACCCAGAGATGTAACTCCTGTGGAAGCCCAGTTGCTCGCTCTGGAAATCCATGAAAGTGCTTTTGCATTATCTGGCGAGCACGCTCACTCATCATCTCCAAGCCTCCCTTAGAATTAAGCATTACCATACCAAGCGTATCAGGTTGCCTGCTCGCCCCGAGTTGAGAAGCGTGCATCGCGTTCCTATATGCTTGTACCAAATAAGGTCGCAGCCGGCTCAAGAGCAATATTTCTTCATCGGAGAAATCAATGGTTTTACGATCTATCGTCATAACGACGAGATTGTGTGCTCGCTCAGCAACATATACAACGGCTTGATAATTTACATCTATATGACGAAAGAACTCATTATACACACCAAGACGGTGTAACCGTTGCTGCGTTGTGTATGAGGACAATTTGCATGGTTGCGTTCTGTTCAGTCGAGCATGGTTCTCCACAAGGGGATGTTCGTGCAGATGCCGAGCCAAGACATCAAACGGGTTTTTCAAAGATACATCAGGCACCACAACCCCTACAATGCGCCACCTTTTCAAGTCTACCTCATTGTAGCTGTAGGTATTGGCAGAAACGACATGCCGTATCGCCTCTAGCGCTCGAATCGGAAAATTCCAATTACGATGCAATGCAAACACCGCATCAAGCAAAACATCAGACATCACAATCTCCAATCCCATCGATTCTACCAGCAACGTTGCCGTAACGAGATACCCCCATTTGGAGATATTGCCCCTGAGCGCCTGCTATGACTAAGCTCGTAAAGCCTCATACGGCAGGGCGCTGCTACGATGCTTGCTCTCGTGTGTGGCATATGCACGACCCCCCCAATCCAAATTAATGAGAAGAGAAAGAGAGGTGAACAACGTCTGTATTTAGCTACTAAAGTTGAGCATTATCACGCATGGCCAGCAATTGAAGGGATGGTCATGAAGGTTGAGCGGCGGAAGGTCACACTACTGTATCGCAATGGCGAGCTGCTTGTTGTTGGAGCAGCAGCCATCGTCGTTATCGATTAACAGCCATTTTTTTCTTGGTAGGAGTGTAGAGGATTATGTTTGATAAGCAGTATCAGTTGGGGTATTTGCGTGCGCAGGCTGACCAGATACGAGGGCGTATTCTTCGTGCGCAATCTGAAAAGCGATTCTGTGATGCTAGCAGGTTGCAAGTCGATTTATTCCATACGGAGTCGCGCATCACGCAACTGCAATCAGGAATACGAGAAGATGCGTTTCGCGAGTCACTGGCAAAGCCACCCAAGCTATTTTTGAAATAAACACGTTCTTTCTTTTGGGGTGGCTGCACGTGCGGTGTTACCTGCAGCCTTCCCTCATTTTCAACAAAGGAGTTTTTTTGTGGGTCCTTACAGTTATTTTAATTGGAATGTCTCGCGTGGAAATGGCATTTGTGATGATCCTAAATGCCGTTGTCGCAAAACCTATCCGAACCGTCCCATATGCGCTAAATGCCACAAGACTGGAGTGCTGCCTAACGGGGAACACTGCACGCACTGCGACAATAACAAAGGGCAATATCGGCGAGAAGAATTGGAAGCATATCGCCAAGAAGACAGAAAAGGAAAGAAGTGATATGCCGGCACGAAAGGCAAGAAAAAATAGATTTAATAGTATTGTTCCCAAGGGTAATGGGAAGTGTCAATGCCAAGCAAAACTTACTATGGGTACCTATGTTTGCTACAGTTGTACAAAGAAACATGGTGTGTGTAGTCATTGCGATGGCCAAGGAATTGACAAGTTTGGTGACCACTGTTCAAAGTGTAGTAACAATTACTATCGTTGGTATAATACGGACTGTCGCCACCTCTTTGAGTAAGCAATAGCAATTTCTGAAAGTTTGTCTCATGTCGTCTCAGGAAAATCAAGACAACAATGCACTGGTGGGTGATGCATTAGAAGAGCAATCGTTGAAACGCTCACGGCGCTCTTTTGCGCCAGAACAAAAAGCGGCGATTCTCTCGCAAATATTTTTGGGCAAGGTGAGTGTTGCAAGTGCATCTAAAGCCAACGCGATTAGTACGCAGTTGCTTTCTAGTTGGATGCAGCAGGCAATTAATGCGTTGCCAGATATTTTTGCAACCAAGCGCAAGAAAAGCGAAGATAATGAAGACCCACAGTTGCTCATGCTGCAACGCGATCTTGCTGCGCGCAATGATTTGATTGCGTCGATGGCAATTGAGTTGTATGCGCTCAGAAAAGAGCTCAACCAACTCTAAACAAGTGGTGGTGCGTTTTGATGCTGCGAGATGAAAAAATTCTGTCGTTGCTTGCTGCAGGGCCGCTAACAACATCCCAATTACATGCTCTTGCTGGTTTTACTACGCGTCGGCGTGCGCAGGCAAGACTGCAAAAACTGCATGCTGCTGGGTTGATTCGACGAACATCACTGCTTAGTTGTGGGCCTGGGCGAGCCCAGTATCTCTACTACATCAAGCGCAAGCCCAAGCCATCAGCTATTGCGCATCTTCTTGGCATTGGCGATTGCCGGGCGGGCATTGCGATGAGCGCTAAACCATTGGGGGTTGCCGTTCAAGAGTATACAGGTGTTGGGTTGGGAGCCCTTATCCCTGATGCACTTTTTGTTCTCACGCGCAATCAATTATCGAGCTTGCTCTGTCTAGAATATGATCGCAGTACCGAGCGGCTCTGCATAATCCAACACAAAGCGCAGCGCTATATTGCCGCACTTGAAAGCAACGCGCACCGGGCTGTTGCCGAACTCGCATCGCACTCATTCTCTGGGTTTCGTGTTCTCGTTGTTTGTGATGGCAAGCGTAGGCTGCAATCCATGGGTCGCGTCCTTGCACGAGTCGATGCGCGTCCAATTTTTTGGCTTGCTTTGCGCGAGCATGTTTTGGCTGATGCGTTGGGCTCGATTTGGCTGGTTGCTGGCGATAAGACTGGCAAGCATCGAGCATTGGTGAGGGGGTAGCGTTACGCCCAGCGTTAACCCCAGCACCTCATGCGCTACACCCGACACAGCATAACCACCTAATATTACTGAGGAAATCTCGACTCGCCAAACCCGTACTTCCCCTGAAAAAAAAGAAATTGTCATGTCTTCTTCGTCACGCTCGATTCTGCGCCTGGCGCGTGCTGCTGCTGGCGGCACGCTCACCAACTACATCAACAGTGAGGCACTGCGCTACACTATACCACAACCCATCAGCAAAACGCCGGTAACACCAGAGCCAAGCTTTACGCCATTTTCCCTCGAATCTTTCATGAGCTCACCAGTGCATGCGCCTGTTGTGTTGCAGCGTGGATGGCAGAGGTTATCGCGGGTGCACTGCAACATCCCTCACAAAACCATTCCGTCTGGCTTTTCGCGAGCCATCGCCGCTATGCATGCGCTTGGCCCTGTTGGCATTGAACTCTGTGGCAACACTGGTGGTGTTCGTGCTTCGCTTCTTGCTTGTGAGGATAAATTGCAGGCAGCATCGGCAATTCTTCACGCGCACACGGGCGCGCAAACGATTGCGGGTATCCCTGGCCCACTCATCCCTGATGGTGCATCGTCGCTGGTTGTGGCTCTTGCGGCTACAACGTCTGGCTATCACGAGCTGCTTGACTGCGCGAGCCGGCCGTTTTCTCTTCTTGCCGCAAGCATCCTTGAAACGCTACATAGTCATGAGTTTGGTGTTTTTCAAGTTATCGCTTTGGGGACGCGAGCGCCGTGGCAGGCAAATATTGCAGGCATGTATGGTGGCTTGGAGCGTGCAGCGCAGTTTGGCGTTCTTGACAAAGCAGCAAGTAATGCGATGAAGTTGGCGCAAACGAAAACATGCTCGCCGCTGTTTTGGGTTGCAACTCGCCTCGCAGCATATGTTTGCCCAAAACGCAAGTCTATCGTTCGGAGGTTGTTTGCGGATGCTCTGGGTAGTGTTTGCCATGGCGGCAAGCCATTACGTCTGGTCTGTGATGACTCGCTGTATCGTGTGCTTGGCCATGATGGGTGCGCCAGGATGATACAATCACGAACCAATCACACAACGGGAATTCTTCTTAATGCCGATGAGCTTGCAGGACTCATCGCCCTACCAGAACGCAACGAATCGTTGCGTGTGCATTTTATTGATGCATTCGCATCGAAGCACTACACGCAGGGTCTTGTGCTCGGACGAAGCGATGATGGTTGCATGGTACGATTGCCCTTGGATTTGGCAACGCGAGGCGTGCGCGTTCTTGGCAATAATGGCAGCGGCAAGACAAACCTGCTCGCCCTGCTATGCAAGCAACTCATCGAGTTAGGGTATGGTTTTGCGTTGTTTGACCCTCACGGAGACATTGACATCCTTGAATATGTCTCAACTGAGACAAAAAGAGACGTGGTGGTCTTTGACCCAACGATTGCAGATGTTTCGTTGGGTTATTGTCCGCTCAACCTACGCGAAGGCGCTAGTGCATCTCGAATGGCTGATAGCATCATGCACGCGTTTGCCGCGCAAAGCAGTAATTTTCGTGATGTCATGCAAACTATCATTCGCCACGCCGCGTACGCACTTTTGAGAACACCTGGCACTTGTCTTGCGGACATGAAAACCATCTTGCAAACTACTTCGCAGGGGCGAGCACTGCGCAGCAAAGCATTGCAATACATTGACAACCCCGAATGCAAGAACTTCTTTTTGCAGGAGCTCTCATCAATGAGCAAGAGTTCACTTCGTCCGGTCTTCACACTTTTGAGTAAGTTTTTGCTCAATGAATACAGCGCCAAACTCTTTACACAAACGCACAGCGTCATTGATGTTCGCGCTATCATGGATGAAGGAAAGATATTGTTCGTTCGGTTACCCGTAGGAATTATTGGCGATGCTACGGCCTCGTTGATTGGTAGTGTGTTGCTCTCTGATATTTACAGTGCGGGGATGTCGCGCATAGACACACCAAAAGACAAACGTCGATTCTTCATGGTTCTTGTTGACGAGTTTCACCGCTTTGTTTCAACAGGTGGTGAGGTTGAGGGTTTATTGCGGCAAACCAGAAAATTCAACCTCGCAACGCTTCTGGCTACTCAGGATACAGAAGGTTTGCAGCCGCGCATCCTTGCCGCACTGGAAAATGCCGCATCAACGATAAGCTTTTCTGTGGGAGAGAGCGCATCCAACCGACTCGCAAAATTCTTTGATGTTTCTGCCAAGAGCCTGCGTGAATTACCTGTTGGTAGGGCAATGACACGCCTTGGCACCAAGACCAGTTGCATTCAAACACCCATTGCACAAACCACGACAAATGATACGAGCCAGATTCTTCATCAATCAATTGAGCGATATTACACCAAACCAACAACACAAATTATCAAACCAGTAGAGGAGAATTTTTACGATGACATCTAGCATTCTCAATCAAATCTTGCATGAGCTCGGCCAGCAAATGCTAACCCACCAAGTCTCTGGACTACATGACAGTGGCGTTGCCACGTTTCCCAATCCAAGGCAGCCGCGAACGTATGGCGAGTTTGAGCAAGTTGTTGTTGCGTTTATTCAGCATCAGTTTCAAGCAAGCCTTAGAACCACCCAAGCCGCGCCAACGCTTCCTTATGAGATGGCACTTGCTCGCGCGCACGCGATGTTTCCTGATTGGGAGCAGGCAGCACGCATGGCAATACATGGCGTTGATGGTGGCATTCGCGAAATCATCAACACCATATGGAAAAAACTCAAGCAAGAACAAGAGCAACAATGGATAGCCTACGCCCTCGATAGAATTGTCCCTCGATTAAGTTGGGATTCACACGTTGCGCTCGCCCAAGAAATACTCGACAGATTCGGCCAATACCTTCCCCCTGATGTTCGCGCAAAACCCGCAGCACAACTAGCCGCAAACTACCGCCAAATAATCATGATACTCACCCACGCAATACGACAAATACAAACACCACTACAAGCATTCAACCCACACCAAAACTAATGCTTTGCAAGCTCACGCAACAACTCAATATCCTCTTCAATGACTTTATTGCCAAGAGCGCGAAGAATCTCCAACTCTTTTTGCGCTTCTTTTGATAGTTGTACTCTTCTCATTGTGTCATATAACTCTATAGAATTTATAAATTTGCCGTTCGCTCAAAAATAGACAAAACCGCTGTAGTGATCAAATTCTGGAAGTAGGGATCTTGTGGATCGTCAGCCTTAAATACAACAAACACCTACTGTCATCTAAGCAAGCCACAAAGGCAAATTCAGAGTGGCTTACTTGGAGGCACACAAAATGAGCGAGGAGAGTAAAAAGTACAAGAATGCAAGCGAAAGTAAAATGACTTGGCGTGCACTCATCAAACAAACACTACATGAGTGCAATGGCAAAGCAACACTCAAACAACTATACCAAGCACTCAAGCAAACTCCCAAACCAGAAACCAACCACCACTACGAAGCCAAAATCAGACAGACATTGCAAATTTACAACGATTTTGAGCGCGTCGAGCCAGGAACATGGAAACTAACCAACACAACAAACCACGAGGTGAGAGCACTATGAAAAAACCAAAGTATACCTTGCTAGATTTTGCTGCGCATCAACACGAAGCACGACCCACCGCCGCACTACTAACCATTGCAAACGAGCTAGACAATATCAACACAACACTAAACCAACTCCTACAAAAGAAAAAATGCACTTGCCATGAATGATGATACCCAACTCCAACGCCTAACACCCAAGACCCTATCGCAACGCTTTGGCGCAACAGAGCGCTGGTGGCAACGATACCTACCCCACCTCAAAAAGAAAGGCATCGTCTCCAAGAAAGGCAAACTCTTCTTTGGCAGCTACCAAACCATCACCAAATGGCTCGCCAGCAACGACACGACAAAGATACCGTGAATCAGTCCTCACTGGGGTGTATCAGAAAACTTCGCAACGCGAATGCGTTCATTGATTCTCATCGAGTAGCCAACTACGCAGTGTGCGAAATTTAATGCGCACACGCTTTAATTATTTCAATACGTTACATCCCTACAAAGACTGGTACACCAATTGCTTTCGTTCAATTCGCATGAACCTGACTCATCTCATTCTAGTAATGGCACGAAAGGAGTCTATATGCGAGACCGTCCACCTTCCTCATCCCCTATTCGTCTTGAAGACCCGTTGGAAACTCAGTACAGAAACCATGTCGAACAAAACGAGACACCCAAGACACGCATGTACATCTGGATTGGCATTTCAGTATTCCTGGCGTTTACCGCTGCCGACTGGTATATGGTAAATCAACATTTCAAGTATGCACTTGCCACCAGACTAATCACCACAGCAATCTTAGCAACGCTGCTTTTTGTGCACACCAAATATTCGCGTTCCTATGACGGCCGGAACACACTGATGGGTATTGGCGCGAGTATTGCTAACCTAGCAATAATTTTCATCGCACTACTGGCATTCGAAGAGCATCAGTATAGTTATCATTATGGGACAGTGCTCGTGCTTGCAGCCATCTTCGGCATACTTCGGATGCCATTTTGGCATAGCCTTTTTACAAGTGTGAATATTGTTCTCATTTATCTTGGCGCGATTGGCACCTATTTTTACATGGAAGATGACCTTAGACTTGCTTCTAACTCCCCAGTACATCATTGGTTAAACAGCCTAATGGTTTGTGTGGCGTTTACCTTCATTGGCCTCCTTGCCGTCTATAGAAGGGAATCCTTGAAACGAATTTTGTTTAGGCAGTACTTAAAGATGGAGCGTCAAGTCAAACATGAACAAGAAAAGTCCGAGAGAGACCAGCTTACCCGCGGATATAACCGACGGTATTATGACCGAGTTCTTGAAGAATGGTGCTCTTCAAGAAACGCAGGTGATGAAATCATTTCATTAATGTATATCGATATAGACCTGTTCAAGCCATGTAACGACAGACTTGGTTATGATTATGGAGACTATGTCCTGTGTACAATCCACCAAATTCTACAGAGCGTAGTTGATGAGTCTACTTTCGAAGGCTTTGCAGCTAGACGTGGCGGTGATGAGTTCGTCGTCGTGCTAAAATCTGCATCTCAAGAACAAGCTCAAGAACTAGTAGACACAATCTCAACAAAAATCTATAACCGGAAGATTTCCTGCGGAATTGAAGACAAACGTGTCACCGTAAGCGTTGGTCTAATAACAGACCGCATCAAAAACAACTCAGACCGTTTTGAGCTAGAAACTCGTGCTAGCCATCGTATGCAGGAAGCCAAAAGCCATCACTACCAAAACGATGGCTTACATTGAGCAGGGGGCGACTTCTTTCTAACCAACAAACTTTCTCGCTGGCCCTAACCAGAATCAAGCCCCCCGTAGACCAACCTCCAATAATCTTCTCCCGCTGATGACAGTGCCGACTTGACCTACAAAACATCACAAACACGCCACCGCGCCCCATATGGCCAGTGTTTCCCCAATGCTCAAGCGTGCGCCAGCGTCACCGCTTGGGTTCTGGTTGTTACAAGCTCGCTGCCACGCCTCTACGGCCGCGGTGGCGATCCTTGGCTGCAGCACCGCTTGCATCACGACCGCGGCGGCCTGTAGTGGTTGGGCGCTCTATTGTGGAGCGCATTCAAGCCGTTTAGCTATCTCATGGCAAGCTTGGCCGTGCCGGGCACCGTGGGTGCCCTTGCCCCGGCTGTGTGTTCCTTTTTGTGTTCCCAACATGTCTCAAGACGTGTTGGGTGGTTGCCGTTGGTGCCGCAAGACCTGAAAGATTTCAATGGTTTTGCGGTGGTACGGCTTAGGCCACGATTTCACTTTGGGGTTGATACTTGCGTGCAGTCATGAGGTTGTCTAATGCTTGCCAAGCGGCGGGTCCGAGCCTGGAAAAGATAAAGTCAGAATAGCGGGTGGCGCGGTCGATGTCGAGGCCGTGGCAGGCGGCGAGGCCGGCGAGGGCGACGTCTGCGGCTTCGTCGGCATTTTCGTCTTTGGCGTGCGCCACAGCAGAAAGGATGGCGAGCTCGGGCTCCTCGCGAGCTTGGTCGAGATCGGTAATCCGCGGGATTTGCGAGGGTCTGACAACGACGGGGTTGACGACACTGCCGTTACGGTCGAGGTCGATGGGTTGGGCACACCAGCTGGCTACAGCTTTGTCGAGGGCAAAGACCAAGCTTGTCATAGGGAAATAGATTTTTTCGTGAAAATATATAGGTGCCTGGCACCCAGTTGTATGTCATTCGGGAGGACAAGAATATCGAATATTTTCGCGTATAAAAATGATGTTGACAGGAAAATGGTAAGAATGTGGATGAGGCGAGCTCGCGTCTGTGGATTGCGTGGCGGATTGGTTGAATAGCCCTGGATTGCTCTACGACGGCCGGTGTCGGCGGGGTGCCGATCCATGGCCTCAGAGACCTCGGTTAGGGTGACTAGCACAAAACCGGAACGGAAATGATTGATAGCCATTGATCCATCCTGCTCAGCGGCCTCCTCAGCAATCGGGCGAGGGTTTTTGCTCGCGGTCCAAGAGTGCTTGCTTGCGCTCCTCGCCCCAGCGATAGCCGCCCAGCGAGCCGTCGCCGCGTAATACTCGGTGGCACGGGATCAGCGCCGCAATATGATTGGCAGCGCACGCGTTGGCCACGGCGCGAGCAGCCCGTGGCGCACCGATCGCCCGCGCGACCTCGCCATAGCTGACCACCTCGCCGTCGCGCACAGTGAGCAAAAATCGCCAAACCCGGATCTGAAACGCTGTTCCTCGAAGATCCAATGGCACCTCCGGCGATGGAGCGCGCTGGGCCAGATAGTCTTCGAGTGCCTGCATCCAGCGCTCGAATTCGGGATGGTCCTGGGCCGGAGACGGCGCGAGCTCTGCGGCCGGAAACTCGTCCTCGAGTGCGGCGACCAGTGCATCCCGCGAATCGCCAAAATGAACAAAGCACACGCCGCGATCCGTCGCTGCCATGAGCAACCACCCAATGGCGGTTTTGCGTCCGGCGTAGACAATACGTTCCCCGTGGCCACCGGCTCGATATGCCGACGGCGTCATGCCCAGCCGGTCATCAAGGCGCTCGTACACCCGGCTGGTCGAGCCAAATCCAGCGCGAAACACCGCGTCCAGAACCGAATCGGTACAGCGTAGCGAAGACTTGAGGCGCTGAAAGCGCAGCGCGGTCTGAAATTCCTTGGGCGTGGCTCCGATGACGCTGCGAAATGTCCGCTGAAGATGGAATTGGCTCATTCCGGCTCGCTCGGCCAGGCGGGCGAGAGACAGGGGTTCGTCGGCGTGTTCGGCGATAAAGCGTGCCAGTTCACTCATCTGCGCTGCGGATGAGGCGCTGCGCTGGCTCGCTTCGTCGGTCTGTCTGGATCGGTCCCCGCCCGGGCGGCAGCGACGACAGGCTCGCAATCCATCCTCCCGGGCCCGATCGACCGAGGGATAAAAGCGAACGTTTTCGCGCTTGGCCCGCCGCGATGGGCACGATGGCCGACAAAAAATACCCGTTGTCTTGACGCCATAGACAAAGCGCCCGTCGTAGCGAGCATCTCGATTCGCAACAGCGCGCCAGCATTCGTTTTCGCAAAGTTCCATGGGACGAACCCATTGTAGGGCTTGAGCAGTAGCGCCGCGATCCGATTCTTGCGGCGCAATTTCACAACATTCGACCGCAAGATACGGAGCGCGCCGGCCCGGGAACGCACCCACAATTGCAGACCATTCCAATTGAAAACAAAGGGTTTTTATTCACATGTCTTTTCGAGTTATCCCGCTCCCGGCCGAACGATTCGCCGCGCTGAACACGCTCACCGAGCACGAGCTCGCCGAACGCGGCATCGAAATTCACGTGGCCGACGCCAGGCCAGGGTACCCATGCCGCGTAAGCCTACGCGACGCAGAGCCCGGAGAACGGCTGTTTTTGCTCAACCACACCCATCACGATGTTCGGGGCCCCTATCGCTCGTGCCACGCGATTTTTGTGCGCGAGAAAGGTAAAAGCGCCGCCCTCAATAGTGGCGAAGTTCCCGAGGCGATTCGGGCCCGTCCGCAACTCTCCGTCCGTGCATTCAGCGAGGATGGAACCTTGCGCGACGCCGAAGTCAGCGACGGTAGCCGGGCCGAAACGGTCTTTGAGCGACTTCTGGCCGACGAATCCGTGGCCTATCTCCATGTTCATACCGCTGCCAGGGGCTGCTATCTGGCGCGGGTCGAACGCTGCTAAGGGATCGTGCAGAAGCTGTCGTTGGCGGGAAGTTTGACCATGGCTGAGTGTGCCA
>JAAUYH010064031.1_pt1 | contig 13200 bp, 11 predicted proteins | sample 7278061 | NCBI WGS metagenome assembly JAAUYH01 (sample SAMN14350203, study PRJNA611818) | marine sediment metagenome | isolation source: surface marine sediment (0.6m) | place: French Polynesia: Moorea | collected 2018-08
CAACCAGTATCTTTGCGAACCGAATCTTTAAGAAGCGATCCTAGCACGCCAGTAATTGGCGGCCAACAAGAAGTTAAAGCGAATGTTACTTTAATTATTAAGTATTAAATGAACTACCCCGCCATGTGGACGGGCGGAGTTTCTAATTCCCCATCAGTTTTACGAATCGATCCGATATACTTGCGCTGCTTGTTGATTAAAGTCTTTATTGACAAAAATAAGCTACAAATAACAAACAATAATAAAACCATAATGAATTGGCAATTATTTTGGCGAAAAATTCTGAGTTACCCTCAGACCTATTTTTTAGTTGTCGGAGCAATATTAGGTTATCTGAGCTTGATTATTTGGGTAGGAAATCGACCCATTACCTTAATTGTGGGGGGAGCGATCGCCGCTATCATGGTTGGAGCTTGGATCTGGAAACTTCGACAGATTTATGGCAACAGTGGGGCTAACTTACTCGAAGTAGCAATATTTGACAACGAATTAGCAAATATAGCCCGAAAACTTGAAGGACGGAACGATAGAGATTGGGAGCAAACCGTAATTTTAGTCAAACAAATCCAAATTTTTGCGCAACGGATCGCCACTACAGAATCAAGTTTAATCCCAGAATTATTGGAGACGCTCTACACGGTTTTATCTCTTTGCGAGCAAGTTGCCTTTGCTTTAGTAACTTTAGAACAAATGCAAACTGAAACTTACAAAAATCTGACTCTCGAGCATTTACAAGTCAGTTGTCAAAGAGTCAAAGAAACTCATGACTTACTACAACAGTTACAAGATCGGGTACTTTTGTCTTCCTTAGAAGCATCGGGAGGAAAAACCACCTTACCTAGTAGCCTGCGAGTAATCATTGCTGAAAATAAAAATGTTTTAGATCGGATCGGGACACAATCACCATCAATCTACGGAGGTTAGTTATGGTTGAAAGACGGCGTTTCTACTTTATCATCGGACTATGCCTTGCTTTGCTAATCGGATGTCTAGCAGAGCAAAAGGTAGATTCTTTTGCTAGTGCAGATCGATATCTCCAGGATAAGTTACTGCCTAAGATTTCAGTCGCTCAAGCCCTCATTCCAGATCGAGTAGCTGCTCGCTATACCCTCGATGGGATTCAGGATTCTCTGCCTCCCCTGGAACAGTTTCCCCTCTATGCAGCTCAACCCTCTAGCAACCCCAATATCGTTTATCTTGAAATATTCAGTTCTTCAGAAAAAGCCAACCTCAAAAAGCAAAATGAACGTTGGTTGGTCGAAGTGGCTCAAGCTTTTAACCAACAAAGAAAAACTATTAATTCCGGTCAAGTTATTCAGGTCGGAGTGAGAAAAATCCCCTCGGGTACAGCTGTTCGCTTTCTCACTGCTGGCAAAGTGCAACCAGCCGGCTATTCTCCTTCTAATGATTTGTGGGTAGCAATGCTTTCAAGTCAAGGAGTTAAAACTATTCCGATTGTTGCTCGTTTAGTGCCCAATCTGGGTGGTTTTGTCGTTCAAGAGCGAGTTTATCGTCAATTAGCCCCTAACGGCGAAGTTAATTTCGATCGATTACTCGATGCGATCGCCTCTGGCAAAATATCTGTCGGTTACCCTAATCCCTACAGTAGTTCTACGGCTTTGAATTTACTCTACGCTATCTTTTGGCGCGCAGCAGGACATCAAGCAGACGGAAGACCGCTCACAATTGCCGATTTAGAATCGCCTCAAGTCAAATCAGTTTTTCAAGGCTTTCAAGAACAGGTCTTAATTACCACCACCACTACGCTAGACTTGCAAGAAATTTTTATCCGCGATAAGGATAAGTTACAAGCATTTCCCCTTGAATATCAAAATTATCAGCAGCTCAAACAAGTACCCGGATTTGAGAAAACCGTGTTTATCCCCTTTGGTATTCCCCATAATAATCCTCTAGTTGGTTTTAACTGGAATACATCAGAACAACAAGAAGCCTTGCAAAAATTTGCTGAGTTTGCCTCTTCTGATACAATGCAAAAATTGGCTCGTCAACAAGGTTTTCTCGAGACAGACTATCTTTTCAATCCAAAACTGCCCCCCCTTCCAGCCGGCGAAGTTTTAAGCAAGGCGCAAACATTTTGGAAGCGTCAGAAAGATGCCGGACGTACAGTTTATTTGATGACGGTCATTGATACGAGCGGTTCGATGGAAGGGAAACCCTTAACCAGTGTCAAAGAAGGCTTGCGCATTGCTAGTCAAGAAATTAATCCAGGTAATTATTTAGGTTTAATTAGTTATAGCGACCGGCCAAGAGAAGTTGTCGCTTTAGCCCCTTTCGATCCAATGCAACACAAACGTTTTTTAGCTGCTATTGATGACTTACGGGCTGATGGCGGAACTGCTATGTATGACGCAATGATGGTGGCTTTAGCCAGATTGATAGAACAAAAAAAAGCTAATCCTAATGGTCTATTTTATCTCTTAGTCTTAACTGATGGTCAGACGAATCAAGGCTTTGTTTTTCAAGACATTCAAGATGTTCTTCAATATAGTGAAGTCCGAGTCTATCCGATCGCTTATGGTGATGTTAATCAAAAGGAATTAGCTGCAATCGCAGCATTACGAGAATCTTCCGTCAAAAGTGGTACGCCAGAAACTGTCAAAGAACTACTCAAAGGTTTATTTCAAACTAATCTCTAGGTAAGTATGAAACAATTAAATCGTTACCTGTTGACCGTTCTCGGACTGGGTTGGTTGAGCTTTTTGATTGCAGCTATTCTGCTGAATCAAGTCTTTGCCGTACCTAATTTTGTTCTGCTGATAGAGCGAAGTTATTGTCCGCCCCAGCAATGGCAACAGGTAGTACAAGAATATACCAAGTTATATCGGCAACATCAACAACTTCGGATCGAGATTGAATCAGTAGTTTTGTTTAATGATTTAGGAGAAGAAGTCTTAGCTGCGATCCCCACTCCAGAAGAATTACGAGCCAAAAGAACTTATGGTCGCGCCAGTTCCCAACGTGAGGCTAAATTAAGAACGACTTACGAGCAATTCAAGATTATTCGCTGCTTTTAAAAGCGATATAGAAACCGAGGATTTAATGATATTTAGCTAAAAAATAGCTGCGATCTGCTTATTTATAGCGAATTTAAAGTGATTTGATATTATTGCTATACCCACAGAATTAATCAAAAGTCCTCAGTTTTTAGTTGATGAATCAGCTCTCAGTCGCTGAGCGATCGAGTTTTAAAACTGAAATTCCTGCTAGTATATTAGTAGAGGATTAAATGGCAAACAATCTAGATATTTAGCGACATTTCCGATTATTTTGCTCTCCTAATCTGTCTCCATTCTGTTAATACTTTTTGCAACAATCAAGCTAACACGATCGGGGAAAATCGAGCTATTTTTAATGTTAGTACGAAATTTGTTGCGATCGATCGATAATCTACTTGGATCTCAGTTTAAATTAGATTTTAAAATAGCTCGCTCGATGCCGAGATTATTCGAGGGCAAATTGTAAAAAATTTTAACTAGTAAAAGCTGAAGTTATTTATTGACAGTTTTTAAAACAACTAGTTTCCGCTCAAACTTTAATCAAACAAAAACTCGATAATTGAGAAAGATGATGGTAGAACACACACAAGCACATCTCTCTAGAACTATAGAATCAAGCCTCCCTAATTCAGTCAAAGAAAAAACGAAAAGACAGATGGAATATTATATGGGAGCGAAGCTGATTGAGATTGGGATCGATCGCAAATCGGCTATTTATCGATGGTCAGTCGAGAAACAAGAAAATTCAGAAACTTGGACTTACAGTGCTTATTGGGGTGATTCTAAAGAAAAGCTTTCGAGGATCGCTCCTCCACTCATCGGTGCTGAGTTAATCGATTGTGCCAGAGCTAATGCCAGTGAGGGAGTTGAAAAGACAGCAATATTGTCTGGCTACGGTCAAGATCTCAACAGCTTTCGGCAAGCCCTACAAGAGGCTGGGGCTGAAATGGGACTTGCAATCGAATCTTTAAAGGATTTGCTCGGGCCACCTTCGTCTTTGAAGCCGAGAAAAAACATTGAGATAGCTCCCGAAACCCCGAATACTTTATAAGATTCCTTTGATTATCTTAAGCCTCAGCAATCGCAAATGGCTGTAGGGTTATTATCAAAAAGCTTAAAGAATCCATAATAACCCCACAGCCAGAAAATGACAGGCCGTATGATTAACGGTGGTGATTACTTGAGGCGATGACAACTAAAAAAAACCCTCTACTTATCAATTGTTCGCCCCAAAATAATATAGATAGTATTTTACCTCGGCAAGCACTCTTTTCTAGCCGCAAACTAGGCTGGCAAGATCTCTTATTAGAATATTATCGTCAACCGACTGTTCAACATCCAGAAGTTTACAGTTCCGGTCATGCCATAATTATTATTACTAACATTGCCAAACAAAATCAGATCGAAACAATTTGCGAAGGCAAGACTTACAAATCTTCATTAACAATTGGATCTGCGGCGATCTTTCCTGCTGAAACAATTTATCAATCTACTTGGTACGGAGAAAGAGAATTAATTGCGATCGGATTTAATCGGCACATTTTTCCGACTCTCATAGAAGCTTCATCTCAATTCGAGCGAGCCAATTTGATCCCTCAATTACCAATTTACGATCCTCTAATTTCAGAAATGGGAATGGCATTAAAACGAGCGATCGCACCGCTACGCGGATCTCTTCGAGATCGCAATCTTAATAGTCGTCTTTATGTCGAAAGCATTACTAATGCTTTGGCGGTTCATTTAGTACAATACTACTCCAACAGCCAACCGATTCTACGAGAATATCAAGGTGGTTTATCGCGCAACAACGACTTAAACAAAATAATCGAGTATATTCATGCCAATTTAGACTTAGATTTAAGCGTACGAGAACTAGCCAATCTCATCAATATAAGTTCTCACTACTTTTCTACTCTATTCAAACATTCGACCGGACTAACGCCGCATAAATATATCATTCAAACTCGGATCGAGCGAGCCAAAATCTTACTCTTAGAAAGAAAAATGTCTCTCGCCGATATCGCCCAACAAGTAGGTTTTGCCAACCAAGGCAATCTCAATCAAACTTTTAAGCGTTTAGTAGGAGTTACTCCCAAACAGTTCCGACAAAGATAATTGGAATTTAAAAAAAATCGGAGCAATTTAGAAGAAATTAAATGATGGATTTTGCATACTAATAACAAACTAGGAGTACAAAATATGAATCAGACCAATTATTTTTTTAAGGTTATAGATTTAAATTCTCTGGCTGTAATTTCTAGCAACTTTGAGACTCAATTATTCTCTAATCTCGATCGCCTGACAATTGACGGTTTTGATTCTTTATTTGATTCTGATGATTTAGAAACTAGTTCGGGATTTAATTTGCTTGGAACTGACGAAGATCTTGATTCTTTATTTGATTCTGATGATTTAGAAACTAGTTCGGGATTCAATTTGCTTGGAACTGACGAAGAGCTTGATTCTTTACTGTGGTTTAATAATTTTAGCGATCCCAATTGGAGAGAGGATTGGCAAGTTCTCGATAGCAGACAGTGGGGTCAAGAAAATCTCGAGCTGATTAACGATCCTTTGACTGGTGATTTTTTTAATACCTATTTAAGAACCTATTATCCTGCTGGATCGGTAACTCCTTCTTACTCGAGAAAGACTGGCGCGCCGATTGGTGGAGCGCAATTTTTGGCCGATTTAGGAATTCCTCCCGCCGAAGAATTAAGATTGAGTTACTATCTTCGTTTTTCTGACAATTTTGATTTTGTTAAAGGCGGTAAATTGCCAGGATTATATGGAGGAACTGGTAATACTGGAGGAAATATCCCCGACGGGACGGATGGATTTTCAACTCGTTTTATGTGGCGACAAAACGGAGATGGAGAAGTTTATGCTTACTTGCCTACGAGTGCTAAGTTTGGCACTTCATTAGGCCGAGGTGATTGGCAATTTGTTCCTGGTGTTTGGCATCATTTAGAACAAGAAGTCATTCTCAACGAGGTTGGTGAAAATAACGGCAGTATTAAAGTTTTTCTTGATGGAGTCGAAGTTTCTCATTTTTCTGGATTAAATTTTCGCAGCGTTGATAGCCTCAAAATTGATGGCATCTTATTTTCTACTTTTTTTGGTGGCAGCAACTCAACATGGGCCACCCCAAATGATGTTCACATCGATTTTGCTGATTTTAGCGTTTCGGAACTGGACAATTAATCGGGCAATTACTAGTAAGGCAAACCTTGTAAAATCAATTCTCTTCTTTCTTTAGTTCCTTTTGCGACAGAAGTTAAATGTTATGGCAAATTACTATATCAGAAGGCAGAGGGCAGAGGGCAGAGAGCAGAGGGATTATGCTTAAGATTTAAGGCTTTTGCCAATCTTAAATGTCCTAACCCAAACTTGTACTGCTATAGATATTTGCAAAAATTAATCGATTTCCGTTGACATAGTGGTTTACCCTAAAAAAATGTCTGAATTAAAGATAGATTGATGTTGTTTGAGCGAATTCCTGGCAGAGCCTATCTTTTAACTGCGATCGTTATTTTTGCTGCTGCTAGTCCGGTAACGCGCAAATTAACTGACATAGGAGCTACTAATTTAATTGATGGCAGAAATCCCATTTCTTTTTGTAACGTTCTATTTGTGGGTAATTTCTGCGCTTTAATTTTGCTAATTTTTCTTTATGGCAAAAGTTTAAATATCGACAGTTTAAAAAAATTATCTAAAATCGATTGGCTCAGTATCATTAGCGTCGCAATTTTGGCCGGAGCTTTAGCCCCCGGGTTAATATTTAGTGCCCTAGATATTACGATGGTCAATAATGTTGTTTTAATTGGAAGAATCGAACCGCCAATCGTTTTGGCTTTATCTGTTTTCTTGTTAAAAGAAAGGGTTAATCTTTGGATCGTAGTCGGGGCAATTTTTTCTTTTATTGGTGTTGTTTTAACGATCGCATTGCAACGCCCAGAAAACGTCCAAAATATGATGATGGAAACGGGCGTTTTTCAGATCGGATTGGGGGAATTAATGGCAGCAGGAGGCGCGATCGCCCTGGCAATTTCGACAATTATTAGTAAAGTAAAATTAAAAGATATTCCTTTAAGTATTTTTAGTATTTTTAGAACTGCGATCGGAACTGTAGTATTTTTCTGCGTTGTCATGATTCTCTTCAGTCCCTCTCATTTTATAGATGTTTTCAGTCCTTTATTATGGCAGTGGATGTTATTTTACAGTGCTGTCATTGTCGTTTGCGGACAATTAGCTTGGTTTCAAGGTTTAAGAAAAACTGGAGCAGCAGACGTATCTTTAGCAAGTTCTTTTAGTCCGATCGCCGGAATTTTAGCAGCTTATTTATTATTAAATGAAGCACCAACAACGGCCCAATATATTGGCGGAAGTGTAATCATGCTAGGTATCGTTCTCAATCAAATTGGCGTTAGCAAATTAGCTGTCGAAAAAGGGAAAATGCCCGAAGTTACAGAAAAAGAAATGGATTTAGAATTGGGATATAAAGGGATCTAAAACCAAGCTTCAAGCAATAATTGATAACTCTTCCAAAACGATCGAAGGGGTGTAATAAGAGCCTTCCCATCGGCGATCGCCCCCTAAAGTAATATTCTGTTTTAATGCTTCATATACATTTCCAGCCACCATCGTATCTTTAACCCGACCGACTATTGCTCCATTTTCAACTCGATAGCCTAAATCGACATTAATCGAAAAATCCCCGGAAATATCCGCACCTCCCCCCAAGATTCGATCGACAATCAATCCCGAATTTAACTGCTTGCTTAAATCAACGATTGACCCTTCCCCCGCTTCAACAACTAAATTTACTAAATCTGGAGTCGGATACCGGCTTAAACTAGGACGAAACCCATTTCCAGTGCTGGGAATTGCTAAAATGTTCCCCGTACTCAGATCGGTATAAAATTGTTCTAGCCTTCCTGAACTAATTAAAGATAAAAACTGAGTTGGGTTACCTTCATCGTCAAAAGGACAGCTCAGAGGCTCTTTATCTGGCTGTTGAGAGATAGTTAAATTTTCTGCCAAGACTATTTGACCTTGACTTTCGCTCCAAGGAGAAGACTCCTCAATCACTCGCTTGCCATTTAAAGCATCGGCAATAGTTTCCCAAAACATAGTCGCCGCACTGGAGGTAAATAAAACCGGAAGTTTGCCAACTAAAGGATCGCTATTGAATTTCGCCCATTCGAGACGCTGCAAAATATTTTTAACGATTGCTGCTGTATCGATCTTATTTTTAGTGTACTCGCCGTCGTAAATGCTTAAGAAGTCTTCTCCCCGTACCCATTCCGCACCGAGATAATAACTAGATCCGATTTCTGTATGCTGACAATTTAGTCCTTTTGTATTCAGAAGTTTAGTCGTTTCTATTTCCGATTCAAATTCAGCATTGCAAATTACTTCGGGATAGAAGTTTTTAATCTCGGCGATCGCCTCGTTACCTATTTCAATTAATTCTTTTACTTCTATTTCCGTTCCCTTTGTTCGATGGCTTTCGGTACGTTCTCCAACTAATTCGCTCTCTTCAGGGGAGTTGAGTTGCGAAATGGCGATCGCTTTTTCTACTAGGGATTGGGGATCTACCGGGCCGTAAGCTACAGCTAAACCCGGACAGCCTTCTCGCCACAATCTTAATGCCGTTCCCATCGACTCCGACGATTCTAGCTGTTTTAAGCGATTTGCTTCAAAAGATACCGGACGCGCGATCGCTTCTTTAGAGTAGACTTCTGCCTGGCTCGCGCCTGCTTTCTTTGCTAATTCTAGCAGTTGTTCTAAATCAATTGTCATTGTTATTTCAACAAAATAGGGCGAGCTAAAAAAATAAGATTTAATTAAGTCAATCTCGATCGAGATAACTTTTATTTGTTATTTTTTTATTTACAGCTTTAATATTTTACGATTTATTCGATCGCCTCAATTCTGTCACATTTTTGACACGATCGTAATTAATTTATTGTTGCAGAAACAGTTAAATGAAGGCAGAGGGCAGAAGGCAGAAGGCAGAGGGCAGAGGGCAGAAGGACAATTTAAAAGTAGATTTAGACTACTTTTAATTGAAGACTCTTTATCTAAAGATTAAAGAGGGGACTTAAACCCAAATGGCGTTAAATAATTTTGAAAAAATCAGTTTAAACGGCAATATCGAGTTGTTTGATTGACGTTATGTAAATCATTATGAGAGTTATATTAATTTTTTTTTCAAATAGTTCGTCAACAGCGATCGCGATCGCTTTTGGACTGTAAAATGAGTAATCGATAGAGTTAGCTAGGCCATAAAAAAGTCAATTAATTAAGTATTAAAGATGAAGAACTTAAAAAGCGAGCGCAATTCAGAATTATACATAACTTGGGAACAAGAGGCATCTACTTTTTGGCAAGAAGTCAGAGAGCCTCAATCCGATGAAAAAACTATTAATACAAATAGAGAATTAGAATCAAGCTCGTGCGAACAATCCCAAGATTTTTGGGAAGAATTAGCAATTCAAAGAGCTTAAATTTTAAAGCTAGGGCGAAATCTGCTCCTAATTATTATAAATTTTGCTTAAAGTTGATGATATCGCTCTAAATTATAAATATTCAATTTTTTTATCTAATCCTACCTTTTGCTAAGAGTCAAAGGTAGGATTTGTCATTGGAAAAGAAATTTTAAGATAGATTCGCAGTAAAATATTAAACGTGTTTTACGGCTTAAATAATAATGATTCCAGATGCCGATCGCTATTGTTTGAAAAATGCTCGCATTCCAAGTTGCTTGCTAGAAAGTGCAGAGATATTTAAGCAGACAAAAGAAGGATTGTGTTTAGTAGATCTAGAAATAGTTGCAGGTAAAATTAGCAGAATATTTCCTGGTGGCGATCTCAATAGCAATTTAGAAACAATAGATTTAAATAAAAAGATCGTATTTCCTTGTTTTATCGACATGCATACCCATCTCGATAAAGGACATATTTGGGAGCGATCGCCCAACCCTGACGGTACTTTCGATAGTGCTTTAGAGACAGTTAAAAAAGATTATCAAAACTGGCAATTTGAAGGTGTCTATCGCCGCATGGAATTTGGTCTAAAATGCAGTTATGCCCGAGGGACGAAAGCGATTCGCACTCATATCGATTGCTTTGGAGAACTAGCCGATATGAGTTTAAAGGCGATCGAAACTTTAAAGCAAAAATGGAGCGATCGCATCGACCTGCAAACAGTATCCTTAGTTACTTTAGATTATTTCTTTGGCGATCGCGGTATTGTATTAGCCGATCGGATCGCAGCAATAGACGGTATTCTAGGAGGTGTCGCTTACATGCACCCGGAATTAGAAGCCCAATTAGATCGGATCTTCTCTTTAGCAATCGAGAGAGATTTAGATCTCGATTTTCACGTCGATGAAAACGGCGACCCCAATTCTATTTGTTTGCGAAAAGTAGCCGAAGCAGCAATTCGCCATCAATTTAAAGGTAAGATAGTCTGCGGTCACTGCTGCAGTTTAGCCGTCCAAGATCGAGAAACAGTCAGTAAAACTTTAGCAGCAGTCAAACAAGCTAATATTGGCGTTGTCAGTTTGCCGATGTGCAATCTATACTTGCAAGATAGAGTACCAGGTCAAACTCCTTACTGGCGCGGTGTAACCAGAGTACATGAATTGAAACAGCAAGGGATACCAGTAGCCTTTGCTAGCGATAACTGTCGCGATCCATTTCATGCTTTTGGCGACCACGACGTTCTAGAAGTATTTAACCAAGCAGTTAGAATAGCCCATTTAGATCTGCCTTATGGCGATTGGTCTGCTAGTGTAACAAAAACAGCAGCAGAATTAATTGGTAATTCTCAAATGGGTAAAATTGCTCCGGGATTGCCAGCAGATTTAATTATATTTAAAGCCCGGTACTTTAGCGAATTATTATCGCGATCGCATTCAGATCGAATCGTTTTGCGTCTGGGTAAATCCATCGATACAACTTTACCAGACTATTGCGAATTAGACGATTTAATTATCTAAATCTGTTGCAACCCATTTTGCCACAAGTTTACCATCAATTTTCTGCCAAACCATTTTCCTAGGTGGATTGGGAAAGACAAATTCTTTTGTAACTGCAATGTCTGAAGGTCTTACTTTAGCAGTAGATTCTCGATCGTCGAGGGATTTTTGCTGAGGAATGCTGACTGGATTTAAGCTGCGATCGAATGCTAGATTTTCTTGACCTAATATTTTAGAAGCCATTCTTCTTCTCCCAATTGGGTTTATTTTTCCATTAACAACGAATATCTCTATTGACTGATATATATCTATTCTTATTTTCTTGACCTAATATTTTAGAAGCCATTCTTCTTCTCCCAATTGGGTTTATTTTTCCATTAACAACGAATATCTCTATTGACTGATATATATCTATTCTTATTTATGCACATATTTTCTGCAAAAACAAACTCAATTTAATAATTGTTTTCATCGATCCCAGATTGTTTTGCTAAATTATTGGTTGATTTCACGGATAAAAATAAGCTTTTAAAAATTAAATTAAGTTCTTGAAGTTGGCAGAGAAAGAGTTAGATTGCTTTGTCTAACTGAATAATAGCGATTCTCAAAAACAGCAAAACACACAGCAATTGGATTTACTCCCAGGGAAAAAATTTGATTGTTCTGAGGTTTCTAGCCCTGCAATAAATATGCTCAGATTACAACAATCTTGCGATCGCGATCGCGCAAATAAATATTTTTTTTAAACAACATACTTTTTGATGCCGATCGACAGTTGAGAGATTAGTTAATACTTGGAATCAATTTGAATTAGGTATTATCGCTGACTCTTAGCTCGATTCCGTTATTAATTAAACTTAGCCTTAAATTTAAGATTAACTTCGATTTAAGTTCGATTTTGCCGAGGTAAGATGCAACTTGCACCATCGCGATCGCTTGCAACCAACAATTGAGTAAGAGATTCTGCATCTAAAGGTTTGCTAAAAATATAACCTTGAATGCATTCGCATTCGAGACCGTACAATAAATTTAATTGTTCTACGGTTTCTACACCTTCGACAACTACCCTGAGATTAAAGCCTTTTCCGATCGCGATCGCCGCAGCAATAATTGCAATATCTTCGGGTTTATCGGGCAGATCTTTAATTAACAAGCGATCGACTTTTAAACTATGGAAAGGAAATTGTTTTAAATAGCCCAAAGAAGAGTAACCAACCCCGAAATCGTCCATCGCAATATTAATACCCATCTTAGCAATTTTGGAGAGAATTTTACTTGCTAATTTGGGATTTTGAATCGCCGCATTTTCTGTGACTTCTAATTCCAATAAATCGGGAGGCATTTCAGTTACTCTTAAAATTTCTTCAATCTTTTCGAGTAAGTTTTTTTCTTGTAATTGTCGTGGTGAGAGATTGACTGATATTTTTACAGGAGGTAAGCCTGCATTTTGCCAGATTTTACTTTGAATGCAAGCATTTTTTAATACCCATTCGCCGATTGGAGCAATTAAACCTGTTTCTTCTGCTATAGGGATAAATCGATGGGGAGATACGAAACCTAGCTGGGGGTTTTGCCAGCGAATTAATGTTTCTACTCCGTAAATAGCTCCCGTTTTAATATTAATTTGAGGTTGATAATAAAGTATAAATTCTTGACGATCTAAAGCCCCGTATAAATAACTTTCTAATTTTAAAATGCTCGAAGTGCGATCGTTAATTTTAGAGTTATAAAAATGATAAGTACCTCCCCCCTTTTTTTTAGCAACTGATAAAGCGGCATCAGCATTACTGAGTAATATTTCTGGATTTTTCCCATCTTGAGGATAGATTGAAATGCCGATACTGATACTAACTCTAATCTCCATATTGCCTAATTTGAAAGGCTGTTTGAGACAGTGAATAATTTTTTCAGCTAAGATGATCGGCTCTTCTTTACTAGTGATTTTATCCATTAAAATAGTGAATTCATCTCCACCCCAGCGCGCTGCCATGTTAATATCTTCCAAGCAGTTTGTCAGTCTTTCTGCAAAATTTTGTAATAAGATATCGCCAATTTTATGAGTTAAATTATCGTTAATTTTTTTGAAACGATCTAAATCGATAAATAAAACCGCGAGCGCAGTTTTATTCTTTTTGGCGTTAGCAATAGCTAGGGATAATTCCCGCTCGAAAAGCTGGCGGTTAGGCAAATTAGTAATAA
>JAAUYH010171110.1_pt1 | contig 13199 bp, 5 predicted proteins | sample 7278061 | NCBI WGS metagenome assembly JAAUYH01 (sample SAMN14350203, study PRJNA611818) | marine sediment metagenome | isolation source: surface marine sediment (0.6m) | place: French Polynesia: Moorea | collected 2018-08
ATCTCTGCTGAAACCGCCAGTAACACTGGAGGTGATATTACACTCAAAATGCAAGACTTATTGTTGTTACGGCTTGGTAGTAATATATCCGCAAGTGCTGGTATCGCTCAGGGAGCGGGAGATGGAGGCAATATCACAATCGAGACTCCCCTACTTGTCGCTTTTCCTCAAGAAAATAGCGATATTACTGCTAATGCGTTTGAAGGTAAAGGTGGTAATATCCAAATTGATACTGAAAATATCTTGGGATTTGAGTTTCAAGAAAATCCTAATTTAAGCAACATTACCGCTAGCTCTCAGTTTGGTTTGGATGGTACTGTCAATATTAATACATCGGGTATAGAGCCTACCCAAGAATTGGGAAAGTTACCCATAGAAATTGTTGATGTTAGTGGATTAATTAATCAGAATCTTTGTTCGGCCGATCAAGAAGGCGAATTTATAATTACTGGTAAGGGTGGCTTATCTCCTTCTCCGAAAGATACTCTCAATACTGATGCAGGTTGGGAAGATTGGCGCATTACAGAAGATAATCAACGAAATAATCAACCAGCAACTGCACCAATAAAAGAAGTAACTCCCAAAAATAGAGATAATTTTCCAACAATTATTGAAGCTCAGGGTTGGTTAATAGCTCCCAATGGTAATATCGTTCTGACTGCCCAACCAACTACTGTACAATCTCAAGATTCTTGGTTATATCCATTCGATTGTCGATTGCTAAGAGAACGTGAATAGATAAGAATCGAAAATTAACAAAATGACTCCTAACTGGAATCACCATTTCTTTAAATTATTATCTGGTATTTTAGCCAAGCTCGCCCTCTTAACAGAGCTAGTATTAGTTGCTGGTAATTGCGATCGCGCTCAGGCTCAGATTATTCCCGATCGCAGTTTGGGTGCAGAAGCTTCAGTTGTCACACCCAATGTCGAAATTAAAGGACTTCCAGCCGAGCGCATTGATGGCGGGGCAATAAGGGATAGCAATCTGTTTCACAGTTTTCAAGAATTTAATATCGGAGATTTACAACGGGTATATTTTGCTAATCCAGCAGGAATTACTAATATTTTTAGCCGAGTAACGGGAAGTAATCTTTCAGAGATTTTCGGAACTTTGGGAGTAAATGGGAGTGCCAACTTATTTTTCATTAATCCCAACGGTATTATCTTTGGCGAGAATGCCAGATTAGATATTGGCGGTTCTTTTTTGGGTAGTACTGCTGATAGTCTTTTGTTTCCAGAAGGCGAATTTAGTGCAGTAGATTTAGATAATCCTCCTTTACTGACTATTAATGCACCGATTGGTTTAAATTTAGGGGACAAACCTGCACCAATTACTAATCGCTCATTCGCCCAAAATAGTACAGGCACTAAATTTGTTGGTTTAGAAATACCACCAGGAACCAATCTAACTTTAGTGGGTGGTGATATTAATTTTGAAGCTGGTGAAGTGACTGTACTAGGGGGCAGAGTAGATTTAGGAGGATTAGCAGAAGCGGGAACAGTTACTATCAATGAAAATGGTAGTTTGAGTTTTCCTGAAGGTATAGCTAGAGCAGATGTTACTTTTACTAATGCTGCTTTTGTAGATGTGAGAGGAGCAGGTGGCGGTAGTATTACTGTTAATGCTCGCAATATTGAGCTTTCTGGGGGAGAATTTGGTGCAAGTTCTTTACTAGCAGGAATAGCACGAGATTCAGGCTCAACCACAGCCCAAGCAGGGGATATTATCCTCAATGCCACAGACACTATTAGTGTGAGTCAAGGAAGTCGCATTCTCAATCGGGTAGAAGAATCTGGAGTAGGCAATGCTGGTGGTATAGATATTACTACTGCTAACCTGTCTCTGACACAGGGAGGTCAAGTAAGTGCCAATACTTTCGGACAAGGAGATGCCGGAGCGATCGCAATTTCTGCTTCAGAGACCATCTCTGCTGATGGGGAAACTCAAGCTGGAAGTAACAGTGGCATTGGCAGTCAGGTAGGACCAACAGCAGTAGGCAACTCAGGTGGTATAGATCTTACTACAGCTAAGCTGTTTCTGACACAGGGAGGTCGAGTAATTGCCAGTACTTTCGGACAAGGAGATGCCGGAGCGATTACCATTAACGCTTCAGAGATTATTTCTGCTGATGGAGAAGATGGAGATGGATTTAGCAGTGCCATTGTCAGTCAGGTAGCAGATACGGGAGTAGGCAACTCAGGTGGTATAGATCTTACTACAGCTAAGCTGTTTCTGACACAGGGAGGTGTAGTAAATGCCAGTACTTTTGGACGAGGAAATGCGGGAGCGATTACTATTAACGCTTCAGAGACTATCTCAGTAGATGGGGAAAACCAAGCTGGATTTAGCAGTGGCATTATCAGTCAGGTATTAGATAAGGTAGTAGGTAATTCTGGTGGGATTAATCTGACTACAGCTAAGCTGTCTCTGACACAGGGAGGTCAAATAAGTACTAGTACTTTCGGAGCCGGAAATGCCGGAGCGATCGCAATTTCCGCTTCAGAGACTATCTCAGTAGAGGGGGAAGACCAAGCTGGAAGGAACAGTGGCATTTTCAGTCAGGTAGTAGGAGTAGGAAAATCAGGTGAGATTAATCTGACTACAGCTAAGCTGTCCCTGACACAGGGTGGTGTAGTAGATGCCAGTACTTTTGGACGAGGAAATGCGGGAGCGATTACCATTAACGCCTCAGACACTATCTCAGTAGAGGGGGAAACTCAAGCTAGATTTACCAGTGGCATTTTCAGCACAGTACAAGAATCTGGAGTAGGTAATTCTGATGGTATAGATCTTACTACTGCTAACTTGTTTCTAACACAGGGCGGTGTAGTAGAAGCCAGTACTGCAGGAGAAGGAGATGCGGGAGCGGTTATGATTAATGCTACTGATACTATTTCTGCTGATGGGACAAACAGTGAAGGATTTAGTAGCGGCATTTTTAGTAGAGTAGATGAGACAGCAATAGGCAATGCAGGTGGAATAGATCTTACTACTGTTAACCTTTCTCTCACAAATGAAGCAGAGATATCAGTAGAGAGTTCGGGACAAGGAAATGCAGGCGATCTTTCTATTCAAGCCAACTCTATAGCTTTGTCAAACGGAGCATCCTTGTTAGCATCAACTCCAGTGGGTACAGGTGGTAATATTACTCTGCAAATTGCTGATAATTTAACTCTGCGTAACAATAGCACTATTTCCGCTCAAGCAACTGGCGATGCTAATGGTGGTAACGTCAATATTGCTGCCGATTTAATTGTTGCTTTTCCTCAAGAAAATAGCGATATTAAGGCTAATGCTTTTGAAGGTAAAGGTGGTAATATCAACATCGATGCTCAAAATATCTTTGGATTTCAGTTGCAAGAAAATCCTAACTTAAGCGACATTACCGCTAGCTCTCAATTTGGTCTAGACGGTACTATCAACATTAATACTTCAGGGATAGAACCCGGACAAGAATCGATCGAGTTGCCGATAGAAATTATTGATGTTAGTAAATTAATCGAGCGAAATCTTTGTTCGGCTGGTCAAGAAGGCGAATTTATCATTACTGGTAAGGGTGGGTTGTCTCCTGCTCCCCAAGATACTCTCAATACCGATGCTGGGTGGGAAGATTGGCGTATGGTAGAAAATAGCCAGTCTAACTATCAACAATCATCTCAAACGCGCTCCCTTCCAGAAGTAAACAATTATGATTCTCATCAAATCGTTGAAGCTCAAAGCTGGTTTATTGCCCCCAATGGTAATATTATTCTCTCTGCTCAACCAGTTAAGTCTGTCTCTCGAAATTCCTCTTTCCTTCCCCTAAACTGCCAGTTATTAGACGAAGTGAAACAATGAAACGTCTTGGTAGATTAATTGCTATTGCCATCTTGGGCTTAATTCTAAGTCTCAGTTTTAATGGATGGTTGACCGTTAATGCCAAGCAATTTCCAACTAGAATAAAGCAACTACGAACTACGAACTACGTACGCGCCAGCGACTACCGAAGGTCACTACTAACTCCGTTTGCGAAGCGACTTGACAATAGTGATTCTGCTGTAGCATTAATCCAAGCTGGCAAACAACACTACCATGCAGGACAGTTTTCCGAAGCAGCCAAAGCATTACAACAAGCAGCGCAAATATATGCAGCTAGCCAAGAGGTAATTAAGCAAGCACAAACCCTAAGTTTACTATCACTGGCTTATCAAGAACTAGGACAACTGCAACAAGCAGAAAAGGCGCTCGATTCCAGTTTATCTTTACTAGAAACTGTAGCCACAATAGAGTTAATTAATCGTGTCCGCGCCCAAGTTCTCAATCGTCAGGGGCGTTTATTTTTGGCACGGGGAAAAACTGAGCAAGCTTTAGAAAATTTTGAAAAAACTGAATTATTGTATAAACAAGCTGAAGATAAGATAGGTGTAATTGGCAGTCAGATCAATCAAGCCCAAGCATTGCAAAATTTAGGGTTTTATCGCCGGGCGCAAAAACTATTCACTCAGATAGAAAATAAGCTAGAGACAGAACCAGATTCTCTACTTAAGGTCAAATTTTGGCATAATATGGGCAATATTTGGATAAAAGAAGGAAATTTAGCCTTTTCTCAATCAATTTTACAAAAAAGCTTGGCAATGCTAGATAAATTAGCTGCTACACAACCATCATTATTAGATGAATCGTCCCAAAATAAAAGTCAAATCTTATTCAGTTTAGCTAATACCAAAAGAGCTTTAGCTCAAAGAGAACAAGCTCGCAAAAACCCACAACTAGCAGACTCTTACGATCGAGCAGCTTTAATCCACTATCAACAAGCAGCAGCAAGTACTTCTTTTCCCTTAATTAAAATCCAAGCAAGATTAAATCAGTTAAGTCTTTTACTAGAAAGCGAACAATACAATTCTGCTGAGACTTTATTACCACAAATCAATTCTCTTTTATCCCAATTACCCGTCAGTCGTTCATCTATCTATGCCAGGATTAATTTGGCTCAGAGTTTGATGAAGCTGGAGCATAACCAAGAAAATAAGACTAAGATTCTAAATATTGCTCAAATATTAAATAAAGCCGTCGAGCAAGCTAAAAGACTAGATGATAAGAAAGCAGAATCCTATGCCCTGGGAACTTTAGGCGAATTTTACGAACAGAAAGCAGATTGGTTGCCAGCCGAAAAGTTTACTTTCTCAGCTTTGTTAATCGCTCAGACTATTAACGCACCAGATCTTGCTTACAGATGGCAATGGCAAATGGGGCGTATTATTCAGAATCCCACAGAACAAACACCAGGTGATCGAGATACTAATGCGGAAGCACTGAACTATTATACCCAAGCCTTTAACACTCTTAATGAGTTACGCAGCGATTTAGTTGTCCTCAATCCAGAAGTTCAATTTTCCTTTCGCGAAAGTGTAGAACCAGTTTATCGGCAGTTAGTAGATTTACTTTTACGTTCTCCTCAACCTAGTAAAGAGAATTTAATTCAAGCCCGTAATGTCATTGAAGCACTCCAGCTTGCCGAGTTAGATAATTTTTTCCGAGATGCCTGTGCCAAACCAGAAAAAGTAGATATTGACAATTTAGATGCTTCCGCAGCAGTTATCTATCCTATTATCTTAGAAAATCGTTTGGAGATTATTCTTAAATTACCTGGAGCAAATAACCTGCGTCATTATGCTAATCGAGATGTTTCTGAAACTCAAGTAGATACAGCAGTTCAACAATTACGTCGCTCCCTAACGAGAAGAAGCACCAGTTTAAATCAGATTAAACAGAAATCACAACAAATCTATGACTGGTTAGTTAAACCGTTTGAAACCTATTTAGAAAATCAGATTAAAACTTTGGTGTTTGTGTTAGACGGTTCGTTAAGAAATTTACCAATGTCAGCCCTCTACGACGGAAATCATTATCTAATCGAAAAGTATGCTATTGCCGTTACACCTGGTTTACAGTTATTAGAACCGCAATCTTTGCTACCAGAAAAGTTAAATGTATTATTAGCTGGAGCAACCAACGCTCCTAGTTTTCAAGCAGAAGGATTAAGTCCGATCGATAATGTAGAAGTAGAATTAGCCGAAGTTGCCCAACAAATTAATAACAATCAAAAGCTAGTCGATCGAGACTTTCTCCAAGAAAACCTGAAACATCTGATTGATTCAGTGCCTTTTAATATCGTTCACATTGCTACTCACGGCGCTTTTAGTTCCAATCCCGAACAAACTTATTTACTCGATTGGCAAGAGCGCATTAGAGTTAAAGACTTAGATAATTTGTTACGAGCTAGAGGAGAACCGTACACAACTCCCATTGAACTACTTATTTTAAGTGCTTGCGAAACTGCTACTGGCGATAAACGAGCAGCTTTAGGATTAGCTGGAATCGCGATTAGGGCAGGAACTCGCAGTACTTTAGCTACTCTCTGGCAAGTAAACGATGCTTCTACCGCTGAATTTATGATTCAGTTTTATCAACAACTTAAAAATTCTCAGATAACTAAAGCAGAAGCATTACGCCAAGCTCAACTTGCTTTTTTAAATAAATACGCGGATACGGATTATAATCGTCCCTATCATTGGGCTTCTTTTGTTTTAGTAGGAAATTGGTTATAGGCGCGAGTTCGGAATGCGGAATTCAGAATTCGGAGTTATGATTTTTAAACGAAATAATAAGGTTTTCAAGGATATATAATCACCATCAGAAACTGCCTAATCTCAGTCCTATCCAGTTTATTTTTGTCCAAAGTCCAAACCTGAATTTAACTAAGTTTTCTAAGTCCTGAATTGGACTGAACTATTGATTGCAATAATCAAACATACTTGGAAACGAAAGACAAAAACTCAAATTTTGTCCAAAGTCCAATCGTAGTAGATATGGGCATAAATCAAGTAAACATCGAAAGGAAGACAATCAAACATGAGTAACACCCTCAAAGCTTCTTTAATTAATAGACAGCCTACTGTTTTTCTTAAACAACCCTCTATTTGGTCGAGAGCGATCGCCTGGGGTATGATTAGTATCACTACTTTTGGTATTAGTTGGGCAAGTATTGCTGAAATAGAAAAAGTCATTTCTGCCCAAGGTATTCTCGAACCTCAAGAAACTGTTAAAGAAATTCAAGCTCCTATGAGTGGCGTAGTCGAAAAAGTTTTTGTTGAAGAAGGGGATATAGTTGAAGTCAATCAGCCTTTGCTCAAGTTTGACTTAACTGCAACTAAAGCAGAGTTAGCTTCTTTAGAAAAAATCAAAAAATCTTTAATTCAAGAAAATAATTTTTATCAGACTCAGATGGGTTCTAATAATCAAAATTTACCCTCTACTTTAACTGTAAATTTACCTCCAGAAATCTTACTTTTACTCAAAAATCGTGCCAATTTAGTTGCTGAAAATCAATTCTATCAAGTCCAAATGAGCGGTAGTTCATCGGGCATTAATTTAACTCCTCAACAACAAATTCGCTTGCTTCATTTCCGAGACGAATTAAACTCTCGTGTTACTGCTCAACAACAAGAGATCGCCCAATTAGAACAAGAACTAGAACAAACCCAAATTAAGTTAGCTAATGCCAAAAATATGTTAGCTACTGCTGACAATAATTTAATTACAGAACAAAATAACTTAGCTACCGAACAAGAAATTTTAGGCGATCTTGAGCCTTTGATTAATGAGGGTGCAATTCCTACAATTCAATACCGCCGACAACAACAAGAAGTAGGCAAAAGACAAGTAGCAGTTACTACACAACAAGCAGAAGTTAATAACCATCAAGCAGAAGTAAATCAACTCCTCAAAGAAAAGTCAAGAATTAGAAGCGCGATCTCTCAAGCTCAAGCTCAATTAGTCAACACTGTTGCTGTCACCAAAACCGAACTACAAGAAAAAATTGCCCTCAATCAACAAAAAATCGCGGAGATAGATGCCCAATTAGGCAAGCAACTTGTGGAAAATAACAAAAAAATAGCCGAAATTGACAGTCAAATTAGTCAAGCCCAACAAAATATCAAATACCATGAAATTAAAGCTCCTGTAGGCGGTAAAATATTTGAACTCAAAGCTCATTTAGGTTTTGTTACCAATAATGGTCAAACAGTTCTAGAAATTGTGCCAAATGATGCTTTAATGGCAAAAGTTTATCTGACTAATAAAGATAGAGGCTTTGTCAAAGAAGGGATGAAAGTTGATGTTAGAGTAGATTCCTTCGACTATAGCGAATTTGGCGATATCAATGGTGAATTAGTTTCTATTGGAGCAGATGCTTTAGAACCAGAAGAAAATCATCCTTATTATCGTTTTCCTGCCAAAATTCAATTAGAACAACAGTTTATTAACATCAAGGGCAAAGAAGTTCCTTTAACCTCTGGGATGTCTGTGAGTGCCAACATTAAAGAGAGAAAGCGCAAAGTCATTAATATTTTACTTCATACTTTAGCTAAGAAATTTGATAATTTAGAAAAAGCTAAGTAAGAGAAATAAGTCAACAGGACTAAGGAATTGAAATAATGTTAAAAACTAAAAGCTAATAGCTTTTAGCTTTTAGCTAAAAAAAGCTAATCTACATCAGGCGTTAATTATATAAACAATAATAACGACCTTTGAGAGTCATTAACTCTTCATGAGTACCCATCTCTTCGATAATTCCTTTAGCCATAAATAAAATCAGATCCGCTTCTTTAATAGTGCTAAGGCGGTGAGTAATAAAGAAGACAGTGCGGTCTTTAAATTTCTCAGCTAAATTCAAACATAGCTGCTGTTCGGTTTCATAGTCTAAGGCACTAGTAGCTTCATCTAGAATGAGTAAGCGAGGATTTTGCAAAACAGCACGAGCGATCGCGATTCTCTGTCTTTGTCCTCCCGACAATGCGGAACCTCTTTCCCCAACTTGAGTGTTATAGCCGTTGGGTAAATCCATAATAAAATCATGGGCAGAAGCTATCCTTGCTGCCTCAAAGATCGCCTCAGTAGTTGCTTCAGGATTATTCAGAGCAATATTTTCGTGAATTGTGCCGTCGAACAAAAGGGGATTTTGAGGCACAATACCTAACTGACGACGGAGAGAATAGAGTTCAATTTTACTGATATCGTAGCCATCGATGAGAATACGACCGCCTAATGGTTCGTAGAAACGAGGCAGAAGTTTAGTCAAAGTACTTTTGCCAGAACCACTTTGACCGACAATTCCCACAAAAGAACCCACAGGAATATCTAAATTAATTTGACTTAGTTGCAAGGGACCACTATTAGCGAAACGAAAGGAAATATTTTCATACTGAACCTTGCCTTTAATTTCTGGAAGAGGTAAGTTATTACGAGCTTCTGGTGGCGACTCTTGAGGATGATTGAGGATATCACCCAGGCGTTCGATCGACAGGGCAGTTTCTTGAAAGTTTTGCCACAGTTGAGATAAGCGTAAGAGAGGTCCAGTAACGTAACCAGAGATAATCCGAAAAGCAATTAATTCCCCTAAAGTTAATTTATTGTTTAGTACCAGATATGCCCCTACCCAGAGGACTAAAAGGCTAGAGACTTTGTTGAGAAAATCACTCAGAGAACCAGCAATAGTCGAAAGTTTGACTGCCTTAAAACCAGCAGAGATATAACGACCATACTGTTGTTGCCAAGTCATGCGCGATCGCAACTCAATATTTTGAGATTTAACTGTTTCTATTCCACTGAGAACTTCTACTAGATAAGAATTAGTAGCTGCATAGCGTTCTGCTTTCGTTCTTAACATCCTCCGCAAAATTGGCGAAAATATCAGCGTCAGTAAGATAAATAAAGGTATCACCAACAAAGCCACCAAAGTAAGTAGGGGACTGTAAATTACCATTACCACAACGTAAATTACGGAAAAGATGGCATCTAACACTAAAGTTAAAGCTGTTCCCGTCAAAAAAGAGCGAATTTTCTCTAATTCCGTTACCCTAGTAGTTAATTCTCCTACAGGACGCTTACCAAAATAACTCATGGGTAAACGTAGCAAGTGGTCAATTACTTGAGAAGCCAAGGTTAAATCAATGCGGTTGGTGGTATCGGTAAATAAATAGGTGCGGACACAGCCCAAAAAACCTTCAAAGATGGCAACAAAGATCAGTAAAACACCAAGAACGTGGAGAGTATCCAGGCTATTACCACCAATTACCTGGTCGATGATTACTTGAGTCATCAAAGGATTGACTAAGCCAAAGAGTTGCACAAAAAAGGAAGCAATTAAAACTTCTAAGAGCACCCGACGGTAACGAGAAAGGGCAGGAATAAACCAGGAAATACCAAACTTGTTCTTGGGAGTAGTTGCTCCTTCCTTAAGCAGCAGTACTTGACCAGATTCACCCCAGATATCCACAAAAGTGGCTAATTGCAGATTTTTGATACCTGATTCTGGTGTAGCTAGGACTATTCTTTTTTGACTAATTTCGTAGAGAATAGCAAAGTTATCTTCCCAGCGAACTAAAGCTGGTGTAGGGAGTTTAGGCAAATTATTAGCAGCCACCCCGACAATCTGAGTCTGTAATCCCATAAGATCGGCTACCGCAGCGCAAAAGGGAAGGGAAAGATTGCCTCTCTTTTGCTGATTAACTACAACTGTACGAATTACTTCTCGATGAAAAGGAACGCGGAAATATTCTCCTAACATCTCAAAGCAAGCCATAGTTGCTTTTTCATCTCCTTTCCCCCGCACAAAAGGATATGTAGTCTTTTTATTCTTTCTTGGTTCAACACTAGGTAAAGACTCAGGAGGAGTAAGATAGTCTCTAGCATAAGGAATTATTGCTTCAGGATTACTAGTTACTTTTACTATCTCTGAAACAAAGATTGATTTGGGTATTCCTATCAAACGCATCGAACCCGAACTTATTTGATTCAGCCAGGAGAGATGTTCTTTTGTATCGATTAGTGTCCCTACTGGTAAATTAGGTAAAGAAGGACTAAATTCAAACGGGCTTTGCCCTTCAAGATTAGGGTAACTTGAACCACCACTTACAAACCACAAAAAATCTGAGTCTAATTCTTCTGGATTAGTAGGAGGAACTTGACAGACTACCGCTTCTGCATAAGCTTCCTGTGCTATTTCTTTAAGATCGGTTGCACCATCAGCACGCCGTTCTAATTCTGCTCCTAGTAACTCAAAGACTTCAATTAAAGCACATTTTTGTTGAAACTCATTGGCTAGGTCAGGATATTCTTTTAGTAGAGCATAAAATTCTTGAGTCGGTAAAACCAGACAATCAAGCTCTGATGAGGCGATCGCTGTTTCTGTGTAAACTTCTCTAATTAAACTAGCCCAGCCGAGTATGGCACCTGGTTCTAATTTGGTAATAGTGACTTCTTTCTGACTGCGAGGATCGTAGCCTAAAAGTCGAGCTTGTCCACTACATATAACAGTGATATGTGCAGGAATTTTATCCCGTATCAGAATAGTTTCTCCAAGGCGATAGCGCACTGGTTGCCATTTAGCCGACAGTTTAGCTAAAGCTTCTGGTGGTAATTGGTTAAAAGGAGATACCTCAGCAATAAATTCTTCCAGAGGATGAGTTAGCAAAGTCATAAGCAATAAGTAATATAAGTAGTTATCAACAAATTACAGAGGGGAATAAATGATATATATCAAAAGCTTTATGAGGCTTCTAATTAACAGAAAAATGATTAATCTCGATCTTGATCGCGATTTTTGGCAATGAATACCAAATGTCTAATGTGTTAGCAGCAAATTTTGAGACAGAGGCAAGGAAGGCAGAGAATTATCAACCTCTTGATCTTGTGGTGAAAAGTCAATCTTAATTTGATTAAGTTGCTTGGATAGCCAATTATTAAATAATTCATGCAATAGTCGCCAACGCATCCTATCATCTAATTGGGCTGGAATTAACTTTTCTAGACGGACAATTACAATCCACTCTCCTACTTGTGTAGGTTGCCATAACTGACCAGGTTGACTTAACTTCAACATTCTAGCGATAGTTGGGTGAGGCATATCCATAGGCATTGGGCCAATTAACCCGCCATTTTTTGCCTCTGCGCCTTGAGAATGTTCTCGGGCTAACTCAGCAAAAGATTGTTCTTCTTCTGTTAGTCGATGATATATTTCCCGTGCAGCCCCCCCATCTTGGAAACGAATCATGGAATAGCTGACTTGATCTAACTGCTCTTTGCGTTCGAGAAAGTAAGATTCTAGACGATGTCCCCATTTTTCCTGTTGAAATTTCTGAATTTTTAAGGGACGTAAAGCAAAGGTTTCTAATTCCGATAGGGTGAGATTATTATGTTTACACCAAGTTTGCAGTTCATTTTCTTCTGTTATTTGTTGCTGCCGTTTAAATTGCTCTAGAGCAAAAGCTTTTTCTTCAGGGGTACAGCTAAGAGGAGCTATAGCTTGGTCAATAATAATTTCACTCAAAAACTGGGGCAGCATTTTGTATTTAGTTAAGCGAGGAATAATTTCTGAAGCAGTAATAGTTTGCTTGCCAACTTGTAGAATTCCCGACAGAAAATGTCGCTTGATTTTACTAGCTATATCTTGTAGGAAATTGGCTGCTTGATGATTGCCATTAGCTGTCATGCGAGTTGATACTTGTTCGATTAGTTCGACAAAGTTGCGATCGAGCAATTTTTGGTTATGGCTTAAAACTTTGCTGGCTTGAGTCGGATATGTTAGTAGAACGCTAATCAGATTTTGCCGAGTTTCTAGGTATTGTTCGTTCATAAGTAAAGTAATCTCGTATAATTTGACTAGGAATTACTAACACGACTTGGAAGTTTAAGCGATCGCGCTTCGGTTAGGCTTCGCCCTGCTGGCGATAACAAAATAGCAATTAGGGCAGAGCTATGATGGCAATTATTAGGCGATCGCTATAAGCCAAAGATATTAGACTTATTACTAATTAATCTTCCAAGCCGTGCAATAAGAAAGAACAATTTCTGTTCTTTGTGTCCATCTAAACCACTAAGGGGGAAAGTCATGCTGGGGAAGCAGGCATTTCCCACCCTAGGTTTAGATGAATTAGACTATATCGATGTCGTAGTGTACGTTGAAACCAGCAGGTTTGTTGGCGATTGTTGCAAATTGATAGCCTTTGAAGGATAGCGAACCTGTGGAAGAACTATAGTAGAATTCGCTGGTAGAAGACGCTCCGAAACCAGACTTAGAAACTTGAATCTTGTCGCCTTCTGTCCACTGAAAGTCCTTGATAGTGTCAATGCCTTCATATTTGTTATTGAAAACAAA
>JAAUYH010235387.1_pt1 | contig 13195 bp, 13 predicted proteins | sample 7278061 | NCBI WGS metagenome assembly JAAUYH01 (sample SAMN14350203, study PRJNA611818) | marine sediment metagenome | isolation source: surface marine sediment (0.6m) | place: French Polynesia: Moorea | collected 2018-08
TAAGCGTCTTTTAACCTACTACCTACTACCTACTACCTACTACCTACTACCTACTACCTACTACCTACTACCTACTACCTACCCTAACCATCTTCTAATTAATTTTACCCATCTACTTAAGTAAAAACCGTTTATGCCCAGGCGCAATATATATCGCAAACAGCAAACAGAGGTGGAACTATTTCCGTTTCTTTCTGTCCTCGCCTGTACCATTGGTACCTTAATTTTGCTGATTATCGTTTTGACCACTCAAGCCCTGGAACCCCAAGAAGCCGTAGTGGTGGCTAAAGCAGATGAAAATAGTAAAGGAGCAAATCGCGAGAAAACTCCTATCTATATTGAGTGTCGTCAAGATGGTTTTACCCTCCATCCCAGCAAAGAATTTGCTCCCAGAGCGGATTTATATGACAAAAAATCTCCCCTCAGAAGAACCATTGCCGATCTTAAAGCCAATAAGGATGAGCAGTACTTAATCGTAATTCTGCGTCCTGATGGCTTAGAAATGTTTGATAAAATCCGTCAGTTGGTACAGCAAGAAGGTATAGACATCGGCTATGAGCCTTTAGAATACGGGCTAGAACTGAGAATTGAGAGTTAATTAATACCATTTCTAATTATTTAATTATTTATAATTACATGAGAAGCAGAGCAAGACGCAGAAATAATAATGTCAGCCAAAATTTGGACTCCTTTTTGGATATTCTGACTAACACCGTCGGTGTACTAATGTTTATTAGTTTGTTTGTTACCTTAATCGCCACAGGAAGTAGACCTAAAACTCGCGTCACTATTCAAACTCCTCTAGCTTCTCCAACAGATAAAGAGCAACTGTGGTTCGAGATTAGAGGTAATAAAGTAAGCCATCTAAATTTGCGTCAGATCAGAGATGAAGAAATTGAGTTAACTGACAACTTGCCCAACTGTAACAAGCCCAGAACTGCTCCTAATGCTCCAGATAACGCCTTGCGCCAACAAAATTATCAGTCCTGTTTACTCAGCGTCTTAGGTCGTCAAAGCAACTTCAGATCTAGCACTAAAAATTACCAAGTCAAGGCATTAGATCAAGGTGTATCTCTACTATTTGCACCCCAATCACCAGATATTGGGGAAACAAGCAGCCAGCTATCAGCACCAGAATCTGAATTTAAACAGGTTTTATCTCAGTTTGACCCCGATAAAGATTTCTTGGCATTTATTGTTAGACCAGATAGCTTTGAGGCATTTCGTGCAGCGAGAAAGCAAGCTTGGGCTGCTGGATACGAAGTAGGCTGGGAACCCCATCCCCAAAACGCACCAATCAAGTTCCGCACTCTTCTGGGTTCAGAGCTTCCAGGTGGCAAGTCAATTGGAGTACAGTAGGTGATCTCTTTACCTGTTTATTTTTGTGAGACTGCTCTTCACCGATGCCGTTTACTGTAATCACAATGCTTCGATCTTGACTGTGCCACCCTCTACGGTTTCTATCTGCAATCTGTATCCATAGAGGAGTGCCATTCCAATCAAAGGTTCAGTCTCCGATTCGGCAACGTCAATTTCACGATATTGACCATCCCAAATTATGGTTACAGCATACAAATCAAACAATGTTTCACTGCCGTCACCTAGTGTGACGATATCAGATGCACTCCAAGGCAATCTCAGTGTACTAATCATTGCAGATGGCAAGGTCAGGAAACCGTTAAATCCTGTGTCAATCACGGTATCGATAACTTGCTTTTGACCACCTGTATTCCCGATCACTAGAGGAAGTATTGCTTCACGACGCGAATTGACCACTCCCTGAATCATTATTTCTGCGTTAGACTCCGTGCCCCAAAGTGATAAACAGCACGGTGTCCAATACGAATAACCCAAGGCTGAGCTTCAGGATTACGCTCGAACAAGCGATTGGTTGCGGGCAAAATATTTTCAGCGATCTCAAAGTTTCCAGTTTCAATATCGATCGCCACAATTTTACCTTCGTTGCCCGTTTCAACTTGTTGCCGAATTTGAGATTCATAGAGTTCTTGCCCACGTCGAGCCAACTCTTTTTTACTATATTTCCGTTGCCGAACTGCCATAGACTTAACTCTAGTCAACGTATTTCATACTTCATTCATTCTAACTTGCGAGGATGAATCTTTTGAATGCTTGTTCCAATAACTCAGTCATAGATTCCTTCTGCAATAAACAACTAATACACTTCATCATGATTGCCAATATCGATAAAAACAGCGTTTCCATTATCTGTAAAGTAAAATAGAACTCTCTGGTCATATTCTATGCTAAAGCTCCATAAATCTTTTAGTTTTCCCGATAACTTATGAGTTCTCAGACTTGGCTCGAAGGGATTTTTGGTAAACAATTCCAGTTTGTCCCAAAACCTAGATTCTAGTTCCTTTTTACCTTTAATTCTTTTTTTAAAACTCGCTTAAAAGATGAACTAAAGCTAACTTTAATCATTAATCTTCAATTAGTTGTTTTAATTCATCAATATTCGAGGAAAAATTTAATTCACCTTTTTGCCCTTCATCAATACTTTTTTGATAATTGTTATATATTTCTTCCCGTCGCTCTTCACGTAGATATTGAGCTAACAGAGCTTGAATTTCCTGTTTTTCTTCAAAGGAGAGATTTTTAATTGTTTCAACTACATCGTTAAAGCTCATGAGCTAATCAAATATTCTTTGGTTATATTGCATTTAATCTAACATAATGCCAAATATTCAATTGTTCGGCTACGCAAAGCATAATTGCTTCCTAATTTTCCCAACACAATTATCATTTCATTATTTTAACTTTAAGAGCTTGTTGCTTGCCCCTCACACTGTAGCGAGGATTGTATCAATTTTCTATATAACTAAATTTACTATTAGCTGTAGAATAGATAAATTGATTTAATATAGCTTTGGTCGTGCTAGCAATGTAGCTAATTTCATCGTCTCTCAGGCTAGAGTAAATTGGCAATGAAAAAATCATGCTTTCAATATCCTCCGTAACGAAAAGCTTGTTAGTCGCATATTTTTTATATAAGTTCATTTGATGGATACATGGTGAAAAATAGGACAGAACTTCTATCCCCGCTTCTTTGTACTTTCGTAAAATATCAAACTTTTCGTATGAATAAATTCTATTTGATACAGTGATAGTAAAATCTTTGTAGCTGGAGCGATTGAAATGATTAACCTCTTGAAAGCCTATTCCAGGTTCCTGCGCCAGAAGTCTTTTATAAATCAATGCTATTTCATTTCTTCTTTTAATTTCGGCTTCAACTTTGTTTATCCCTGCAATGCCTAAAATCGCACTAAATTCAGACATTTTTCCATTGATTCCCATATTCTTACAGTTGAATTCCTTGTATTTGAATCCATAATTTCTCCTATCCAATAACGCATAGTATAAGTCACCATCATTTGTTGTTATCGCTCCACCTTCACCGCAGGGGAGAAGTTTTGTTGCACTAAAGCTAAACACCTCTGCATTACCATACCCTCCTACATGCAAACTCTGATACTTTGACCCAAATGCATGTGCGCTGTCGAAGAATAGCTTGATATCGTAAGAATTTGCGAGTGCTTCCAAACGGTCTATTTCACAAGGATTTCCAAATGGATTTACACACAAAATAGCCTTGGTTTTTTTTGTAATAAGCCCACGAATAGATTCAACAGAAATGCAATACGTATCTGGATTTATATCCGCAAATACCGGTTCGATTCCGTTCCATGTTAATGCTTGTACTGTCGGCAAAAAAGTGAAACTAGGAACTATTACCTCTGAGCCTGGTGGTACAGTGTTTAGAAGCATCATAAGACCTATTGTTGCGCTGGACACACACAAGCAATACCGAACGCCCAGATACTCCTGAATCGCTGATTCAAAAGCCTTTGAATACTTACCAAAGTTAGTTAGTTGACCGCTAGATAATATATCCTGCAACTCAGTGTCAATATCGGAAATACTGGGCAGAGATGGTTTCACATTTCTGATCAACATAGATTTTGATTTTATATATTAATTTCTTTGCGATCTATAATTTCTAATTTCAAGATTCGAGGAAGTCCTCTCGGGATATAATTCCATTCCACTTTAATGACTTCGCAGAAATAATTATTGCGATATTTGTTACTTATCTCCTGCATATTACCTAGATCATACAACCTATTTAGGATGGCAATTTGTCCAGCAGTCTTGCAACCAGCCATTAATAATATACTGTTACTGTGATCAACTTTTACATGATCGTTATCACACCTATTCATGATGTTAGGCAATTTAGCTATAATTGCATAGTCCAGGAGTTTTTCTGACGAGTCAGGTCTTTTACTAGTATCTTTGTGCAGTGGGCTTGGTTTTAAGGTATCATTAGAGTCGTATGTAGCTCTCAAATAGCATAACTTATCACCTGTTTCAGAATTATTCTCCTCTTCCATAATATATGGAAGAATTCCTCTTTTTTGGTCTTTGTTGAGATCCATGACATGCTCCATTAGAATTCTTGTGAATTCATTTCCTTTTACACTCCCCACAATGGACATAGAAGACTTGAGTACCTTATTGCGATCTTTTCCTTCGAGAGCATCTTTACAACTACAGCTAATCCAGCAATTTTCCCAATCGAGTCTCAGATAATTAGATACATAAAACCAAGTTCTCATGATTGTTTCAGTTTCGTCCAGAGGAAATCCTGTTATTTTGTAACCTCTTCCGTCAAATATTCGATGCTCATTTTCGGAATTTTGTAAGTGGGAGTAAATGATATAGTAGGTTCCTGGCTTTCTCAGATCAATTCCGGCAATAGAAGCAAACAACTCAGATCCGTATACCAATTCTGTTCTTTCTTCGATTCTTTTTAATTTATTTCGATTTTCAATGTTTCCCAAGAAAAGGAGTAATATGTTATGAGGAACAAAGAGAAAATATCGAACAATTCTTTCAAGTATCTTTCCTTCATGATCTTCAGGTAAAAGAATTATGAAATATACCGCAGAAAAAACAACTATTATTAATAAATCAAAGTTCCTGAATCCTCTTATGGCCCATGCTACTGCCATGAGTGTAGCTATAGACGTGACAGAAACCACGATGATTGGTATATATAACTTTAAATTTTTATACACAACTCCAATATTCTGGACATTTATAAAATTTTAGCTACTCTTGAGAGTTCTCTTGAGGTAATTTTTTCTTTGCTACCATAGGGTAGAAAATCCAACCTGCGTCTTGAATAAGTCAATGATATCATGGTGATCGCGATCGCTAAAAAACCTTCTGAAATAAAAAATAATTGATAATGGCGATCGCTATTGAGGATTTTCATTAACAATAATCAATGTGATATCGCACTCCCTTACTACAGTTAAGATTTTTTTTGTCTTGCCATGTCCATAAATATATTTTGGGCGCTTCGTTCTGACTCATCAGCTTGGGGATGGCGCTGGATATAAGTTCCGTCTGCTTGTAATTCCCAACCATAGCGATTATCAGATAACATAATTTCCAGAATTTCTTGCAGTTTCTTAACTAGACTTGGCTCTTCCACTGGGGTAACTGCCTCGACCCGACGATCTAAATTACGGGGCATCCAATCGGCACTACCTAAATAAATTTCTGACTGTCCATCGTTCTGAAAATAGAAGATACGGGAATGTTCGAGATATCTACCCACAATGCTAATTACCCGAATGTTGTCGCTGATACCAGATAAGCCAGGACGCAAACAGGAAATACCCCTAATGATTAAATCGATTTGGACTCCTGCTTGAGAAGCTGCGTATAAAGTGGCGATAATTTCTGGGTCAACTAGAGCGTTCATTTTGGCAATAATTTTACCCGATCGCCCATCAAGGGCGTGTTTGATTTCCCGCTGAATCATCTCCAGCAAGCGATCGCGCATATTCACGGGAGCAATTAATAATTTACGAAAGGTCTGCTGTTGGGAATAACCAGTGAGAAAATTAAATAGGTCGCTGAGATCTGCCCCTAAGTCCTCGCGACAACTCAGCAGTCCTAAGTCAGTATAAAGTTTGGCAGTTTTAGAATTATAGTTACCCGTGCCAATATGGACATAGCGACGAATCTCTTCTGCTTCTCGTCTGACCACTAGTAAGATCTTGGTGTGGGTTTTTAGTCCTACTAAACCATATACTACGTGAACTCCTGCATCTTCCAGCTTTTTCGCCCAGAGAATATTATTTTCTTCATCAAACCGCGCTTTTAACTCCACTAACACTGCTACTTGCTTACGAGTTTCTGCTGCTGCAATGAGGGCTTGAATAATGGGGGAATCACCAGAGGTGCGATACAAAGTCATTTTTATTGCCAAGACATTAGGATCGGTGGCAGCTTGAGTAATAAATAGCTCTACCGAGTCCGAGAATGACTCGTAGGGATGATGAACTAACAAATCCCCTCGTCGAATAATCGAAAAGAAGTCTTCACTGTCACGGAGTTCCTGTAAATTTTCGTCTCTAGCTAATTTGGCGATCGCTTTAAGGCGCGGTGGGACAACGGGTTGCCAAGGAGAGTCTTTATGTTTCGGTAAAGGCAATGCCATCAAAGACATCAAATTTCCTAAATGCATTAGCCCTTCAACTTCGTAAACATCCCTGGCTGCTATATTCAACCCATTCATCAATGTCTCCCGAACAAATTCAGAAGCTGAGGCTTGAAGTTCTAGCCAGACTGCAAAACCCTGGAAATGACGTTTGCCAATTTCCTGCTGAATTGCTAGCAATAAGTCATCGGCTTCATCTTCTTGAACGGGAAAATCTGCATCTCTAATCAGGCGGAAAAAACTGTATTCTTTAATTTCTAATCCGAGAAACAGCGAGGACAGATTATGGGAGATGATTTGCTCCAGAGGTACGCCACTCCAGATTACTCGCTTATCTTCTGTAGATGGTTGCAGATGACCAGGAATTTGAATGAAGCGGGGTAGAATATCGGGAATCTTAACCCTAGCAAAATACTCTTCCTCGGTTTTGGGGTTCTTAATAACCACCGCCACATTAAAGCTGAGATTGGAAATACGGGGAAATGGATGTCCTGGATCGACCCCTAAAGGAGTCAGAATGGGGAAAACCTGTTTTTGGAAATAATTTTGACAGTAAAGAGTCTGTTCTCGGTCTAGGTCAGTGTAATTTAACAAATTAACCCCTATAGTCGCCAGTTGAGGACGTATTTCTTGCTCAAAGTTTTGGTGTTGTTGGGCGACCATTGGTCGCAGACGTTGCTTGAGTTCTGTTAACTGTTGTTCAGGAGTTCGTCCATCGGGAGTTAGCTTGGCAACTCCTGCTTTTACCTGCTCTTGGAGCGTAGAAACTCGAATCATCAAAAATTCATCTAGGTTGGAGCTAAAGATAGCGGTAAACTTTAAACGCTCTAATAACGGGGTGCGTTTATCTAAAGCTTCGTGTAAAACTCGGTAGTTGAACTCCAACCAACTCAGTTCTCGATTGAAATAATATTGAGGATCACTGAGATTGATTTTTGACTCGGATTTCTTTTTTGGCATAATTTTATCGACTTATGTGCTTTTAGTTGCAAGCAGAATCATAAGCCTTGATTTGATTATCGTGTTCTCAATTCTTAGATTATAAAATTTCTCTATAGTCCAGGTTAAGCATTCTGCCAATCTGGCAACAATTATTAAGATTTAGAGAAGACAATAGAATTATTTACCAAAATAATATGCAGAGGAAAAAGTCATGGCACGCAAACCTCTCAAAATTGAGAATATCGATGATTTGAAGTTACAAGAACTAACGGAAGAAGAAAGTAAATCTCTCCGTGGGGGCATGATAGTAGAACAATTACCGCAAGAAGAATTCGTCTATCGTTCATATCCTATATATCCTCTATACCCTGATCCTCATCCGAATCCTGATCCCTATCCGAATCCTGATCCTAAGCCTAACCCCAATCCAATTAACAACATTCCCTGCACCAATTTTCCGATGGAAGATACTCACTTACCCTGGTGTGCTGTCATACTTTAACGTTTTTCTGAGTTCTATTGATTAAATCCGAAAAATGAGTCAGTTTTAATCACGAAACTGCATCTACTTTGAAACCAGAAAATATTGCCCCAAACAACCAAAAAATTTCCCCGTTATTTCGTCCCCGATTATCTTGTAAGGTAAGTCTTTATCCCGAACAGATTGTTTTTTCTCAAGGCGATCGCGCTTTTGCTGTGACAATTAACGATCAATCGCCAACAGCATTACAAAAACTATTCTTGATGATGGATGGGACGAAAAGTCTGGGGGAACTTCAACAGCAATTTTTTCCCCAAGATCCCGATATATTGAGCAACATTGTGCAAGATTTAGACGAACAGGGGTTAATTCATGATGCTACTCCGTTCAGCATTAATTCTGGTATCAATACGCTCCTGGAATTAGAAGCATTAACTACTAAATTACTCGCCAAAAATCCAGTACAAGAATATTTTTGGCAACAAATAGCATCTGCCGACAAGGAGATAGCAATTAAAGTATTATCTGGTTTGGCGATCGAATACTCTTATTTCTTTTCACAGCAGTATTGTTTTAATGCTCTAAGCTTCAGCTTTCCTAGCTCGCCCAAAATTCAACAGCTAATTAACCAATACTACTGGAGAAAATATGGTCAAGACAAAATTTTACTGGAAGCATTAAATGCTATTGGTATCAGTCAAGAAGATCTGACAAACTCCATACCCCTACCGCAAACTACGGCACTTGTTCATGCTCTTACCTTCTGGGCAAACTTTGAACCCATCTTTTTTTTGACCACCCTGGAAGCGATCGCAACGCAAACATTGGAGAGTTTTACCTCTTGTCTGCAAATTAGCGAACAGCTTGAATTAGACTCTGCTTGGCTCAACCCAATTAGACGGCTGATTGATAGCAAGTTAAAATCTGAACCAGAACATTTCACTCGTCTGATCTTTGAAGAAATTCCTCATTTAGACCAGATAACTAAGCAACGTTTTAAAGGACAAACTCACCTTTTCTGGGAAATTTATGCCAGTTTTTATCAGGGGATCTGGGACTATTACTCCTCTGCTCCAAATTTATTACGACGAATTGAATCAATCTAAATAGGAGAGTTCGGAGTTCGGAGTTCGGAGTTCGGAGTTATCTCTCAAACTATGAGGTATTAACAACGAGATAATAAGGGATTCAAACACCTAAAAAGTTATGAATTACAGAGTTCTGAGCTTTATCAAACTGACGTTAAACAGGAGAGCAAGTGATGTTATCAACTCAGATTCTATACCAACAGCCAGTTTTTCGAGATGGGGTATTGTTGTCATTCAAAGATAGTGCGGTAGAAATTCGCGATCGCCACAGTGGATTTTCTCTGACTATCGATCCAGACATCAAAGATGACCTGACTAAATTCCTCAAATTGTTACAAACTGGAGGTCTATCTCCAGAAAAACTAAGTCAAGCCTGTCCTAAAATTACCGAAGATATCCCCGAATTACTAAACTTATTGAGCGATCGCAATTTATTACAAGAAACCCAGGGATTAACAGGAAAACAATTTTATCGGGAGCTGTGCCGATTTAGCGATCGCCTCAAAAGACGATTTCCCCCTTCTAATTTCTCGCAAAAAATGGCAGATGGTACGATCTCAGTCAACCAGTTGCTCGGTTATGTATTAGAGTCCTATCATGTTACCCATCTTTGCCCTAGACTGTTAGCCCCTGCTTTAGCTAACTATGAATCAAAAATTACTCATAAACTACTTCAAGAATTTTATGTTTCCGAATTAAATCATGACCGTTTGATCGAGAGTTCTTTAAAGAGCGTAAACATCACCGCAGACCAATTAGAATGGATGCAGCCACTCCCCATGACTTTTGCCGTCTGCTCCACACTGGGAGTTTTTGCCCAACAGCATCCCCTGAGCTTTAAAGCAGCGCTAATGTTGTTTGAAGAAGACGAGCAGCAGTTTCATGAATTGTTCGAGCAACAGTGCCGTGATTTGGGACTACCAACTGAATTTTATCGACCGATTTTGTTACATGCTCAGATTAATGAAGATGGTGCTCACCAAGAGATCACCGAACATCTGCTGGCGGAAGTTGTTTATGTCTCCCCAGAAGAACAATTGTTAGTCAAGAAAAATATGGCAAATTTAATGGAATCGATGGTGCTGCGAACCCACGAAATTCTTAATTACTATGGCAATCCAGATAGCATTATTCCTCGTTGTTTTGTAGAGTAACGCATTTCAATTAACTACTAAGATTTGAGTATTTTAAGTGCACTCAGTTTTAGCTATATGTAAAATTAATAATTATGGTATTCCCTGAAACAAATAAAGACAAATCACTTGCTATTCCCGAAAAATTGCCTTTATTAGAGGGATTGTGCTGGAATATTGCCAATCCTTACGCGTTGAGTTTGCAAGATATGCTGGCAATATACGAATCAAGATGGAAATATTGGGAGCTATTAGGCAAAGCTGATCAAGAAGAATTAACTTTTATTCAAAAGCTTTGTCAACGATTAAATCACCCATCACTATTGCCAGAGCAATTGAACATGGACAAGCAAGAATTTTTTGTATTAAGTCAAACAATTCTAAGACAAATAAATAGAGAATTTTTACTACAGCTAGAAGTTTGCTTTGGCGGTGGAACCATGCTAGCAATGGAGCAAGATTATGATACTGTTGGCGAATTCAAAAACTGCGCTTTCAGGCGATCGCTATAGTTGAAAAAGTTAAGCTAAACGCTAATCTCTTGTTTTACCATTTTGAGATGCGATCGCCAGTGGTATCGCTAAAAAATTATTGTGCAAAAAAAATATCTCCCAAGCTGATAACTAAATAGCTGATAGTTAGGGAAAAACTAGTGGAGATGGGCGTAAATACAACAACCATTCAAAAAGTTTGAAACCTTTGTGCTAAAAGACTTTTGAATTTGGAATTTGGAATGCGCGAATTTTGAATTCCGCGCAGCGGTACTAGTTAAGAGACGAAGCAGTCTTTTAACTTATCACCAATGAAATAACAATGAGTTATGTAAATTAACCGTAATTGGATTAAAGATCTAGCGATATCATTCTAAATAGATAGCTAGGCATTCAATTTTAGCAGCTTAATTCAAAATTCTTCAATCATCTGGATATTCAGTGAGATCAAAGTCAAATTTTTAATTCAAGATTTGATAATTTATCTTACAAGACCTTGACAAAACAATATAAATACCGAGGTTCAATTGATGAAAAAAGTAAACCAACTGATATTTGGCGATAATCTAGCTTGGTATCGATTACCCAAAATTTTAGGATTAATTGCCTTAATTAGATTGAGAGATGAACTACGTGAAAAAAATCTTTTTGACACGGAAAGTCCTCCCTTGGAAAAAAATCCAAATCCCGATCAAGTTCCCACCGAAAAGGTTAATGGTCGTACCTTTGATGGGACATATAATGATCTGGAATATCCGCAAATGGGTGCAGCAGGAGCAAAATTAGGCAGAAATTTCCCTCTAGATCGGGTGCATCCTGACTTGGAAAACTTGATGAATCCTAATCCTCGGGTAATTAGTCAGAAATTGTTGGCGCGCCAAGAGTTTCAGCCGGTTAAGATTATGAATCTCTGGGCTGCCTCTTGGATTCAGTTTCAAACCCATGACTGGTTTGCCCATAAACCAGGAAACATTAAGGACAGTCACGAAATACCCTTAGAAGCTTCAGACCCTTGGCCAGAGCCGCCAATGCTTGTTCCCCGTACACCTCCAGAACCCCAACAAGCAGGTCAACCCCCCACCTATGCCAATCTCAATACTCACTGGTGGGATGGTTCCCAAGTGTATGGTAGTGACGAAAAATCGGCAAGGAAGCTACGGACGGGAAAAGATGGCAAGATGAAATTGGGGGACGAGGCACTGTTACCCCTTGATGTTGAAGGAGTAGAACTGGTCGGCTTTTCCGATAATTGGTGGGTTGGACTGAGTATGCTGCATGTCTTGTTTGTCATGGAACATAATGCTATTTGCGATCGCCTCAAGCAAACCTATCCAGACTGGAGTGATGAGCAACTGTTCCAAAAAGGACGGCTAATTAATTCTGCCATTATGGCTAAGATCCATACGGTAGAATGGACTCCCGCAATTTTACCTCATCCGACCACAGCGGCGGCACTACGAATTAATTGGTCTGGTATTGTGGGGGACGATTTACAAGAACTGTTTAAATTTTTAGATGAAAGCGAAGTTTTGGGGGGCATAGTTGGTTCAGGTACCGACCATGATGGTGTTCCCTACTCACTGACAGAGGAATTCACCGCTGTCTATCGGATGCACCCACTGATGCCAGACGATTTCCCGATGTATTCCTTAAAGACTGGAGCAACTATTGGTAATCATAACCTGTTGGAAGTCAGTCGCGATAATACGCGCTCGATCATGGAAAAGTATGAATTACCAGATTTATTCTATACCTTCGGTGTGAGCCATCCAGGGGCATTAAGGTTGCATAACTATCCCAAACATTTGCAGTTAGTGACCAGAGGTGACGGGACAACCATTGACCTAGCGGCAGTGGATGTACTGCGCGATCGCGAACGGGGTATTCCTCGTTACAATGAATTCCGTGAGTTGGTACATATGGAGCGGATTAAGACCTTTGAGGAACTAACGGATAACCCAGAATGGGTCAAAGAACTCAAAGAAGTCTATAACAACGATATCGACCAGGTGGACTTGATGGTGGGTATGTTTGCAGAACCTTTAATTGAAGGATTTGGTTTCGCCGAAACTGCATTTAGGATCTTTATCCTGATGGCTTCCCGTCGCCTAAAAAGCGATCGCTTCTTTACGACCAGTTTCAATGAAGAAGTTTATACCAAGGTTGGCTTGGACTGGATTAAAGAAAATTCCATGCTCTCGATTTTATTGCGGCACTTCCCCATGCTGGAACCTTCACTCCGAGGTCTAGATAATGCCTTCCAACCCTGGAATCAGACTTCTAAGTAAGGTGAGTTAGGAATTCGGAGTTCGGAGTTCGGAGTTCGGAGTTCGGAGTTCGGAGTTTTCTCAAGGACATAAGTAGGTAGGCAGAATTAAATATAAAACCAAAATAAAAAAGAACGAAGTTAGGAGTAAGCGTCTTTTAACCTACTACCTACTACCTACTACCTACTACCTACTACCTACTACCTACTACCTACTACCTACTACCTACCCTAACCATCTTCTAATTAATTTTACCCA
>JAAUYH010065775.1_pt1 | contig 13194 bp, 13 predicted proteins | sample 7278061 | NCBI WGS metagenome assembly JAAUYH01 (sample SAMN14350203, study PRJNA611818) | marine sediment metagenome | isolation source: surface marine sediment (0.6m) | place: French Polynesia: Moorea | collected 2018-08
CGTAGATGACCGAGAATGGTCAGGATACTTCAGGTATTTTAAGTAAGCCTTAGTGCTTGAATCTCTTGCATACATAGTATTTCAGTCATCCTTTACAAAAAATGACTACCTGTATGCGAACTCTTTCGTCGCTGTCAGGAATTGGGCATTCATACCGCGCTGGATACCTCTGGCTTTCCTGATTTCGAAGCCTCTAAGCCAGTCTTGGACTATGTAGATTTGGTGCTCCTCGACATCAAATCCTTTGACCCAGAGATTTACCATCGAGTCACTAGCGTCGCCATTGAACCAACACTCCATTTTGCTCGTTATCTCAGTGACACTCAACACCCCACCTGGATTCGCTTTGTTCTCGTTCCTGGACTGACAGACGATCGCGCCAATGTTGAAGGCTTAGCCCAGTTTATCGCCACGCTCGACGGCGTTGAAAAAATTGAAGTCTTAAGCTTTCACAAAATGGGGGAATACAAGTGGAAAGAACTGGGCTTTCCCTACTTGTTGGGGGATACGAATCCACCCACCCCCGAACAAGTCGAAGCCGTCAAAACTATCTTTCGCAACCACGGGCTGACCGTTGAGTAAAGACCAAGGAGGCGTCACGCCAGCTGTAGCATCTATGCATTTTATCCCATGGCTCTACTAGCGCTTATTGGCATTGTGGCGGCTAGTTTTATGCTGAAGCGTGAGCGATCGCCCTCCTGAATGAAGATTAGCGTCCCGCTCTGGATGGACGCCGGGGGCTCCCGCAAGTAGTACGCCGCGCCCACCCTGCTGCCGCTCCAAATAGCGTGTGCGCCGAACTGAACGGAAAGTCGTCCGGCAATGATGCTCATGGGGGTGAGGAGGGGACGTTGATGGTCTAAGACCCACTCGAAATTCCTGATCTTTTGTCTCTTTGGGAACTCCAATTTCCATCTGACATCTCCCTGACAACTAATTTTTTTCAACACAACCCATCATCAGCCTGCATGGAGTGACGCCTCTCTTCAAAGCCAATAAGGAACCGTTCTCGCGGATGCGAGTATAAACCTGATTACTGCTCCTTTTGATGGACATTGACAGCGACGCAAAAAGTTCACGGTGAACACCAGCATACATATTCCTGAAGAGCTAAATGCCTGGTCGGGAAGTGATATCTGAAATTCTATCAATGCACAGTATTAATAGAGACAATATTAGCTGTTTCAGCTTAGAAAAAAGTTGTTTGAGCAACAAAATCCTAACTCCAAAAGTCCGCTCTAAACATCTTTTCAAGAGCTTCTAAAGAAATGATGAAACCGTATCAAATGACATAGAATACCAAGGTCTTTGATTGATATCCCTAATAGTGTGAGGTTTCAATCATTGACTGAGATCACTGTCTGATCAATCTGAGCAAGTGTTGTCATTTCTGTTTCTCTATTAGAGCTGATTTATAAAGTTGCTGAGACACCCTAATCTCGATGCTTTTGCACATAAGTTTAGATCAGTCGATTGACGTCAAAATCTATGACATGTAGGGATTTCAAGCTTCTTAAGATTTGGTTTGTAAATCAGCGCTTACTTGCAAGTTGTTCCTGAACAAAACCTGACTGTTTAGGTCTCTATCTATCAAGCAGAATTAATAGAGAAATTTGGCGCTTAACTCTCACCAATCAAGTCCTTAGAAAACCTGACTTTCAACCATCAGATTAATAAAAACCATCTCCTGTCAAGGCGTTTAGTAGGTGAATATTACCCATGGCCTATACGATTAAAGACGATTGTATTCTCTGCGATAGCTGTCAGCCCGAATGCCCCAATGGAGCCATTAAGCCTGAAGCTGAGCGGGGAGGCTACTGGATTGATCCGACCCTCTGCGATGGGTGCCCAGAGCTAGAGATTCCCCGCTGCGTAGCAGTCTGTAGTGTGGGGTCGTTGACGCCCTTACAGCCCAAAAAGGGACGCCGCAAAAGCACTCTCCTGCCCCCCGCCATTCCCGCCATCTTCCTCAATGGTAAAACAACCTCTTTTGCCTCCTCTATGGTGGTTTGGGAGGCGTGTAATATTCTAGCCCAGCGACAACCGTGGCAGACCGACGCCGATGGCCAACTCTGCTACCGTCGCGCTGTGCATCGCGGTCGAGGAGAAATGCGATTTCGGTTGGCGGCAGACGTTGAAAGCGATTCGCCCATCCCGATGGCCACAGATCAGGTGGCGGCGGCGATCGCTCAATTCGACATTCGCGCCGCCTGTGCTCATCTGATTTTTGCCGCCTACGCCATCACTGTTGATTGCCCCTGGGAAGAGCCTTTTGTCCTGAACGACCAGCACTTCGAGCGATATTTAGGCCTTGATAAGCGCAAAGATCTGACCAAACTGGACAAACTTACCTTGATCAAAGAGCTGGTTTATCAGGCTTGTCAGCTCCTCGTCGCCCTCGATTGGCCCCGCCAAGGCAAAGTCAAAGCCTTTTCCCTCAATGAAAACCCAGTTTGGCGACTGCTCAACGTCGAATATTACTTTGAAGAAGACGTCCAGGGCTATCGCCATCTGATTGGTTTAGACTTTACTGTCCGAGCCGGTATCTGGGCCAAGCACTTTCTCAACAAGCACGAATGCCGCCGCCAAACGGCCTTCTACCAGTATGGATCCTTGCCCCAATCTTTGCTCACAGAAGTCATGAGTAACTGGCAGCAGCATGAAGGGGGTGTCCGCCTGCTACTGTGGCTTTTGTTTAAGCTGCATCTGGGAGGCGACCATCGACTGACGGTGCGCACCCTACTTCACATTGCCTATGGCGAAGATCGATTAATGGAGGCGACCACCGTGCGGGGAGCCCACAAGCGCCTGCTCAAGACTTTTGAGAGCGACCTGGAAACTATTTATCATTACGGTCTAAAACCCTTGTTTGATGCTGAGACCTATTCTCTCGATATTCAACCGCTATGGGCCAGGGCCGCTGATATTCCTGATGATGTTGACGACGCCCTCGAGTTTTGGGTTAATGACGCCAGTCAAATCCGTAGCTTAACAGACACGGCTCCCCGAGATAAGTGGCGGCGGTTGCTCAATGCCCGACTCTCAGGGTTTGAGCTATCGGAAGAATGGCGACAAGTTATCCGTCGCCGCGCTCCTAAGCGTGGTCGTAAACAGCCTCATTCTGCCTCGGTGGAACAGCTTACCGGCAGCGCTATCAGAGCCGCTCGCCAACGCCAAAACTTCACCCAGCGCACCTTAGCTGAACACCTTGGCAAAAGCCAGAGTTGGGTGCGAGATGTCGAAAACGGTCGGTTTAACATTATGCCTGAAGACCAGGTCCGGTTGCGCCAAACCCTGGAAATCTACTAACCCACTCATCGCCTTTTGACAACTCTTCAGGTCTGTTTTATGAAACTTGAATCTATCCACCAGGAACCGATGATCGATACCAATCGGGTAATCACTAGAGCCGTGGTCAACGAAGTGGAAAGCCATTGCATCCTTGCTAGACAGGCGAAGGATGCGATCGCTCAGCTCAGGTTGCGGAGACGGCAAATCATTGGGCGGTAGCGCAGGAATTACCATTGGGGTTCATTCCTCAATTTATCTGGACAGGATCGGTAATTTGTCCGATCTCTGTCCATTACAGAATAGGGGGATCGGTTTCTAAAAAGGCTTGCGCCCATGCTCTTAAAGTTTAGAATACAAGGTTTGTTCAATAGCGATCGCTATTAACGCTGTACTCAGCGCCTAGAATTGTTTCAGCGCAAGGGTTTCATAATTCAGATCAGGTGATAGGACGAGAATTGTAACGATTTGAGATTTTGCTTCTGCCTTGGGCAGGGCTAAATTAACGGTTTAGAAGTAGTACCGCCGCTCCCCACAACCCAATGAAAACGATCAGGCTCATCACCGAAAGGATTCGTGTTGTACGCTGATTTCTGAGCCAAATCTCGTGATATGACAGGTTATGGTTTTGAATCATAACGAAAGCGGGTGGGCTGATAAACAGCAGAAATTTGCTCAGTCCTAAGCGAAAGATAAACGCGATCGTCCATAACTTTCCCCTCAGTGGATCTTGGTTATATTGCCAGGGAGCTGCAACTTGAGCCAAACGAACGACTGCCCTAACATCTGGCAATCGTACAGCCTCATAACGGGGCAGCGATCGAGTCAGGTCGTCCTCGTTCTCCTCCAGAATTTGATAAAACACAAATACATCCTCTAAAGCAGAATTCACACCCTGGCCAATATCAGGAGGAAAGCAGTGAACGGCGTCACCCAGGAGTAAAACACTTGGTGCGGTTGTTTTGCTTGCTTCTGCATCTTTGGTGTCCGGAGGATGATACAGTCCAGAACAGAACTGAGGAACTGGAAAAGCTCCCCCGTTGCTGTTGGCGAATCGCTCGATTTCTTCAGGTAATATAATTTGCCGTAATGGCAGTTGTGGAAAGGCGTGGTCAAGGAAGTTGAGCACTTCTTCAGGAGTTTTTAATCGCCAGAGTTGATGCTCTGGATAAGTTATCAAATTGGCCGTCCGGGGCGCTTCTGGATCTTTGAGCGGCAGTAGTCCCAACGACAACGCACGCTTCTGTTCTCGAAAGATCCCACGAATGGCATAGGACATAGTGGATAGAGCGCGTTCTTTGCCTTCAGCATCCAGAGGAAAGTTTGGTGGTAGACTTAAGACTTTGTACCTCAAACCAGAACTGGGCGAAGGAAACTGCTGCATTTCAAATTTACCTGAATGGTCCCAGGTGTTGATCGTTGATCGAACGATCGAGTGAAGTCCATCACACCCAATTAAAAATCCTGGTTCAAATCGCTGTAGTCGAGAAGGATTTTCATCTTCAATAAGGACTTCTAACGTTTCAAAACCATTTCTAATCCCTTTATTGATTGCAACACATCGTGTGTTAAACAAAACCGTAACCTGATCGCTCCAGTTTTGTTGAATTTCCTGATATAGTAACTGCATGAACGCCCTACGAGTCAGCCAGTAAGCAGGTTTACGTGTTGGAGCAATTAAGGGTGTCTTTAGCGTTTTGCGACTGCCATTTGGCTGGATTCGGGTTAGATAAAATTCTGTATTAGGCACACCAATCGCAGATAGTTGCTCGGTTAATCCCAGCAAATCAGTAAATTTCTGACCACGCCCATCAATCAGGTAATTAAACGACTTATCTGGCTCATAGTAGTCTGCTGCCATTCGTTTTTCTAAAACCGTTATCTCAGTCCAATTTCGTTTTGCCAGCATTAATGCAACAGCAAGTCCTGCGGGACCTCCACCAACAATGAGGACATTGCGACGAGATGAAGGAGACTGAGTAGTGAGAGAGGGTTGGATGGACATGAGGTTGAGCGACGAACACCTTCTATCCTTATATCAAAAGAGAGGGTGCTTCACTATGGTTCAAAAATTTCGAATTACGAATCCAGGATAATGAGATTCAACCTGTTAGAAGGTTAATAAATCAGTCCAAAAGAGCTTTCTGTTAATTCGGTGAATGTTTTTGTTTGTGTTGCGATCTGCCCCATGAGAATGAGCAATCGCCCCGTAGTCAGCTTCAATAGCACTGTTTGAGACGAGGATGCCCATGGACAGGCAGGTGTTCGCCATGGGTGTAGACAGTGGTTCCTAGGTTAGAAGAATTGCCGGATAGGGCGATCGCGGTTTGAATCAAGATTACAGCCCCCCTGCTTGGAATGAAATGTACGTGGACTATCCCTATTAAGAGGATCCTCGATAAATCGATAGCTCGACTACCCGAATCTCAAACTGATCGAGCATCTCTGCAGTTGGGTGAATCCGCAGTTTGACGTCTTGAGAAAACTGCGCCATTCCTATTACCTAATGCCACAACCTGATTGAGCACTTGCCAATTCGTCGTGCGATCGGGACAAACAATCACCAAGGTCGCCACATTTCGGTTGTGGTGATTGACCAATCACAGGCAGCAAGTAGCTCTAAGCTGGCAGGGTCGCATGTGCTGTTGAAAGCGTTGCGTCAGGGATAAGTTCAATTGGCGGCGAAGAATGCGATCTCTCAGCTCAGGTTGCGGAGACGGCAAATCATCGGGCGGTAGCGCAGGAATTACCATTGGGATTCATTTCTCAATTTCTCTGGGCAGGATCGGCCATTTGTCCGATCTCTATCCCTTACAGAATAGGGGGATCGGTTTCGATAAAGGCTTGCGTTCAAGCTCTTAAAGTTTAGAATACAAAGTTTGTTCATTAGCGATCGCTATTAACGCTGTACTCAGTGCCTAGAATTGTTTCAGTGAAAGGGTTTCAAAATTCCAATCAGGTAATAGGACGAGAATTATAACGAAGATCGCACCGTCATAGGCGTCCCCGCTTCGATATCTGTTACCCCCGTGGCAGCTACCCCCACGGCTCCATCTGGCAAAGCGTACGCCGCCGTTGCACCTGGGAATCCGTACTGGCGCTGAGCATCATCCAGTGCTGATTGGAAGACCTGAGTTAGATCAATGGCTGCAATGGCGCGGGGTTGGGAGGCTATCAGGAGCAGGCTCAGGCACAGCGGCGGAAACCAGAGTGCTAAACGCGCCCCCTGTCTTTTCCGAAGGCCTAAGGGTCAAGGGTGAGGGTAAACACGCTGACATCGATAGAACCTGACGATAAGCTGTAGGGTTGGCAGACTCACGGTCTAGTCTCCTCGGTGATATCTCCCGTCATTCCTATCTCTGCAGTGGGAGGAATAACCTGCGTTACCGCCCTGGCTTTGCGGAACATGGTTTTGCGGTTGATCGCGACAATCACGAGGGCAGCCGCCCAAAAGAAAACGATGTCGTAGGGCTGGGCGTCAGGCCAAATCGGGTTAATGAGCTGCAAATGAAAGAGGAACGCTAGCAAGATGCTTCCCCGCGATGCATTGAACAGAGGGGTGACTATCAGGCTCAGGGCGACCGAACCGAGCAAAAATGGGGTAAATGACCAGGCGCTCTGCGGCGTGCCGCTCAACAGAAAAGCTGGCAAGTGCCAGATGCCCCAGACGCCCCCTAAAATGAGTCCGGCCCAGATGGGTGCAAACCGCCGTTGCAGCAGCGGTAACGCCAATCCTCGCCAGCCAAATTCTTCAATCGGGCCAAGGACCAGTGTAATGGCTATAGCTGACAGTAGTTCTGACGCCGATGTAAAAGGGAATGGATCGGTGAAAAGATTGCCTTTTACAGCAGCTCCGGCGTAGAACAGTAACGGCATACCCAGTAAAAAGGCATACCAGACTAGAGGGCAATGCCAGAGCAACATCCGCGACAAGTAACGCCGTAAGCCTGCCAGCCCAACGTAGCGGGTGATGACGATAAATGCTGCGATCGCTGGGCTCCACACAGCCAGGATGAAGAACGGATGGCGCCCGCTCAGCTGGCCAACCATCGCTGTCATTGGGCCCGGAAGTAGGATATATAGGGCCAAAATTCCCCAGGCCAAGCCGAAGGTGATCAGCAGAAAGGGGGCCAGGGCTATCGAGGGAACCGGGTATCGATGAGCGCCTGCTGAGTCAATGTCCATGAGATATCTCTCGACTAAAGGTTAGGGAGCTGCGATCAAGGAAACACCGTGCAGCTACTTGCCTCCTGTGTGGCATGAGGTTAGCTCAGTCACCAGTAATTTTGCAAATAAAAATACCAGCGCATTGACCTGAACTATTTTCTGAAAGGTCGATATATAGGCATCTGTGGAGTTTGAGTACAGGCTTAATAAATCCCAGGATTTGAAATTGTCATCTTCTACAATTCGGATAGCCACAAATGATTGGCGAGAAGTCTCGAATTTGTAATGGAATAAGTGGTTGCCAGCCTATTTTTAGATTCATCAAGATGTTGCGATGACCATGCCTCTTCCTACGCCACAGAATAAAACTCCAGCCCAACAGTTTCCAGATGCTGATGGATTATCCTGGTACGTTGCGCCTGAAACCGTAAAACAATTGCTGGCGCTGGTGTCTGCCAATTGGGGAAATCCAGAGCTGGCGGATAGTTACATGAATCAAGCGCTTACCATTGCTGGTGAAGATCCGGATGTGTTGGTGTCTGCCTACCGGTATTTCTTTTACACCCACAACAATACTTGGGCGTTGAAAGTTGCGACGAAAGTTCTGAAAATGGTAGAACGCATGGAATCGCTACCAAAAGATTGGCCGCAGTTAAAACCAGTCTTGAGCAATCGCCGAGATGATCCCAACATTCGACTTTACATTAACGCTTATGCCTCTTCGGGACTGATTCGGGCGCGGTTGGGAGAAATTGAATCCGCCAAAGAAATTGCGGCGCAAGTGGGTGAGATTGAAAACCGCAACGAATTTGGCGGCAATGTCGTGCGAGATATCTTGGCCCATCCTGATGGCGATGATGAGGCGGATGAGTCATGAAGAACCGGGATTTTCTGGTTGCTGGAGATGGGAGTTGGCAGGTACATCAACCCGTGAAAGAGTGGGATTTGTTACAAACCCCTTATCACCTGCATCGATTTCTGACAGAAGTGGAAGATGAGTTAAATAAAGGCAATGACGAGATCGAGTGTTTGGCGGCCCTCCGATTAATCGTGCGGCGACTGATCACCAACTCCTACTGGATTCGCACCCAAAAGTCCGAACCCTTTGGCGCTGACTTTTCGGCATTGATGCTGTACGACGAGCTTGGCTATCCGTTAACGGTTCAAACCGTGGTCGCTCAACCAGGATCAGTTTCTACGATTCACAGCCATGGGAACTGGGGAGTTGTCGCCATCTTAGAGGGGCAAGAATGTAATACCATTTGGCGGCGTGTCCCTGACGCTCAGTTTCCTGATCGGATCGAATCTGTCGGCGAGATTATTTTGCTGCCGGGAGACATCATCAGTTTTACCAGCGATGCTATCCATAGTGTTAAAGCAATGGGTGATGAGGCTGTCTTCAACTTCAGTATCTACGGAGAAACCTACCATTCACGGCGTTTTGAGTATGACCAGATCGCCCATACCGCCAAGAATTTTTAGTGTTGAGTATGATTTAAATAAACTCGACTCTTTTCCTTGCCTTGCGCCTGCGCTATCCACTGCACATAGGGACTCCCCAGTCACTCACGTTCTCCTTCGCTCTCGACACCTGAGCGAGTTGCGTCAATTCCTCTCGGCTTGCTGTGTATAGCGTTAGCCCATACTTTGCCCATAAATGCGCCGTCAGGCAAACGAATGCGTTTGTGCAGACGACCTTCTTCCACAAAACCAAATTTGAGATAGAGCTGTATGGCAGGCTCATTGGCGACTCTCACAAGCAACTCAATTTTCTGGACTCGCGAATCGCTTTGAGCCCATTGCAACAAGTCTGATAGCAGGGCGGCGCTAATCCCCTGTCTTCTAAAACCTGGATGCACAATGATAGTTAGACGAAAAACGTGGGAGATGGCTTTTAGTCCCATTGGAGACAAACAGGCATGACCCACAATCCGGTCTTTCATCTCAGCCACAATATATCGCCCAGAGTGACGCAATTCTTGAATGCTTTGCTTAAAAGTGTCTAGCCGCAGTTCTTCTACAGAGGAAACCAGCTGGCCAGGTTGCAAAGCCGTTTCTTGCTCTGCTGCTAAGATTGCAGCAGCGTCACTAAGGATAGCGGGGCGAATGTCGTGGTTCATTGTTCTACCGCTTTCTCCTCAAAATAGGCTGTGTAGCAATGACCTGCTGGTTGAAACCCCAAAGATTGATACAGTGCGATCGCAGGGAAGTTATCGTCATCCACAAATAAATGGACAGCAGACCTTTCACGCAAAAGTTCTCCGACGAAAAAAGCCAACAGTTTATAGGCATAACCCTTTCGGCGATACTCGGAGAAAGTGAACGGAGCCAAAACCCGAGCATATTGGGGGGTGTGCCGACCCCGTTTGACAAAGGAAACGATGCGATCACACTCTTCTAATACAGCCACCCTCTTTTGTTCAAGTAGGGGCGTCCAGTCTAGAAAGGGATTGCCACTCCCGCGTTCTGCTAGATAGGCTTGAGCATACCTATCCAGCGTGGAACGGTCGTGCTGTGTCGCCCACCGTCCTTGACCATTGGAAGGTGGGCGTTGGCAAGTCATTACGAGTTGGTCGTGTTCTCTCACGAGAGCAAAATTGTCAAGCAACAGAGGTTTTAGCCAGGGTTTGACCTGACCTGAGGTAAATACCCGTCTAGGACAGTCTTGGAGGGCGAGTGTTTTGAATAAAGTTGTAGTTATCGAAGCGTTGCCGGCCTCAATTAACAGCTCAGCATTGTGAGGCCGGAGCAAGATGACGCCTTTAATTTGGTCTTGGTGACGGGCGATCACAACCTGCCCTCCGGCTTCCTGAGGGATAATCTGATGCTTTGCTAGATGCCGTAGGGTTTGTTGTAAGTCGAGGGTTTCATGACAAGTTGCCGCCAACCAGTCAGCAGCTTGCTGCAAGCTCGGAAAACTGGGTTGCTTGTCAATGTCTAACTTCATAGCTGCACCCTTTTCAAAGGTTGGAATCCCTTTATCGGATATAACGCTAATGACCACTTCGTTCTATACGAGTTGCTCAATCGGGACTACTGGTTTGTAACTAACTAAAAAAAAAATCCAATATCTCAATGTCCTGATATTGCTTATCTGGTAACGGAGTTGAAATAATCGCTTCAAGACTTTCTGCAACTGAGTTAGCTTCCAAAAACTTGACTCTTTCCTGGAAATTAGCTTGTAATGCCCTGAAATACCTGAGTTGAGGAGCGACGAGCATCATATCGCTGAATTTTTCTTGCAATTCTGGTTTCATCTCGATTTAAGCATCGCCCTCTTTTGTAAGCCCTCTTTCGCCGTTCTTCAGGATTTATCCATAAAACAAAATACACATCAGGAAATCCAATTCTTTCCTCCAAAATATGCTTTTGATAGAAAATCTTCCCTTCTTCAAGCGGTGTCCAGGGCTCATCATAATAGATCCAGCTAAACCATAGGGGTTGGAACAAATCACCGTCAAAGATGATCCAGTCAAAATTTTCAACTTGCCGGAGTCCAATCTCCCATCGTGCGACTTGCCGATCTAAATACCAATAAACTGGTTCGTTTTTTGGACGGGCGAAAAGTTTATTTACCTCTGGGACCACAAAGGCATTATGATTTGCCATCATTGCTTTAGAGGTTGTAGACCCGAACTCTTTCGCGCCGTTCGGCTGGACGCGCTAGAGGATTCACCAGATGCGTTTGGTGAGACTTTGCACAATGCGCTCAGTTCCCACTGGTCTGCTCGGACAGCCTCTCTCTTTCAGTCAAAATTACCAGATCGGGCTGTTTACTTGGCCTTAAAGGGCAAGGTCCCAGTAGGAATGGTCTTCACTAGATGTGGAATGGATGGTAAGCCTGCATTCATGGGGGGTTATGTGGGTACATCCTCAGTATTGTAGGCAAGGAGTCGGCCAAATGCTAATCACCAATGCTTTAGCGTTCTTGCATAAAACAAAGCAGGAATGTTTCTCCTTGTGGGTTAATGCATGTCATGTGGGCGTCATTCAGTTCTATGAAGCTCAGGGATTTCGACGCACGGGAGCAACATCAACATTGCGACCAACATCTAACCTCAAGATTGTTGAGCTTGTCTACGAGCTAGGCGTCACGTAATACTTGCAATATGTGACCTCATATAAAGTATTATCATAAGATCATCAATAAACGCGCCGTCAGGTAAATGAAGGTCGCCATTGAGTATGCTGACGAGGGGGACCTCGATTCACTGAGAGAACACCACCATCGGGTCTCCGCTAAAGTCCTCAAGAAGAAGCTCTTGGCTGAGGAGGTTCTGGTCGCTAGGTGCAAAGGGCAGATCGTTGGCTGGCTCACGTACACCCTCTTGTACGACACGGTTCCATTCATCAATCTTTTAGGAGTCGCGGAGGGATGCCGGGGGGAGGGGCTGGGGACGCAACTGGTCCAGTTCTGGGAGGATGAGGTGAAGAGAGCGGGAGCCGATTCCGTCATGACCTCGTCAATGGCTAACGAGCAGGGACAGCACTTCTGGCGAAAGCTGGGATACAAGGACGTTGGCGGCGTGTTGTTGGCGGACGAACCCCTTGAGGTATTCTTTCGAAAGGATTTTGGGAAGTCGGGTGCGGCTGAGAGTGGGCATTAACTCCGGAGCTAACTTCATTGCTGGGAGGCCAGGCTCGTGTTGTAGATGCTTACGTAAAGCAGCTTCATGAACACCGAGGGAAGCAGCCAGCACAAGCCTATGTTAATCAAACAGTAAGAGGTGTTTACAAAACACGCTTTTTCAAACAGAGGTACAGGAAAGACGATCAATTAGAGATTGATTTAGATCTATAGAAACCTATAGATCTGGCGCGAGCAGTTTGGGCGCAAGCCAAACGCCTCTAATTGTGTGACCCGATAAACCATGAAATCTTCAGGGATACGTTTAGTCTGCCTAGAGAGGAGCCTCCGCCTCGGCGCATGCGCCGCCTAAGGCATTCACCACCGTGCAGGTGTTGACAACCAGCATGGTTTGGATGGTTTCGGCTGACGTCCCTGGCCCACCGGGGCCCTCAACAAAAAGAGGATTTTCAGCGACAACAACTTTTGCATCGTTGGCCAAGGTTTCAATGAGCTTAGTATTGGAGGTTGTTTCTGCAAAGATAGCAGGGACCCCCGAGGCTTTGACGGCGTCCACTAATTCAGTAAGACGCGCAGCTGAGGGCTTTTCATCCGTACTCAGGCCGCTGAGGGCGACTTCAACTTTAAACCCATAGGCATCGGCAAAATAGTTAAAGGCCTCATGGGTGGAGACGAGCTTACGATTAGCGACGGGCACGGTCGCCGCCTGCGCTTTGATCCAGGTATCCAGGGCCGAAAACTGGGTAGCGAGTTGCTCTGCGTTTTGGCGATAGAAATCAGCTTGATCTGGATTAATGGCTAATAGTTTCGTGGCAATCACCTCGGCCATTTTGCCGTTGTTCAAAGCTTGATGCCAAATGTGGGGATCGGGCGCCAATGCTGCTTCGCCCTCGGTTGCTTCATGAGCATGCTCGTCTTCATGGGTTTCCTCTGCATGGTCATGCTCATCATGGGCATGGTCATGCTCATCATGGGCATGGTCTTCACTATGGCTGGCTTCTGCTTTACTGTGCTTTGCTGCTTCGTGCTCAAGGTCATCTTCATGATCATGGCCATGATCATGGGCCTCTGCCATCAATGGCTCAGGCACTGCTGCTTCATAAACGGCAACTTTGGGCGCCGGGTTACTACTGGCTTCGACTATCTGAATC
>JAAUYH010100183.1_pt1 | contig 13191 bp, 8 predicted proteins | sample 7278061 | NCBI WGS metagenome assembly JAAUYH01 (sample SAMN14350203, study PRJNA611818) | marine sediment metagenome | isolation source: surface marine sediment (0.6m) | place: French Polynesia: Moorea | collected 2018-08
CCCGGACGGGCCCAGCGACAACGGGGAACAGCTGCTCGACGATGGCGATCTCGTGCGCCGTACGCCCAAATTGCGCGGGAAGCGCCGGGGTGGGGCCCAGGGCAATCCCGATGACCATGCCGGGCACGACCATGCCGGTCATGATCATGCTGGGCACGCCCGCGGCAATGACAGCGGGCGGCGCTCGCCGTTTGCCGATCGCGAGGCCGAGCATGCGGCCAATCTGTGGATCACGGCATACGTTCACGGAGACGCGGCCCGCATGGCGATGCTCAGTGGACCCCAGTTTCGCTCGGGCGGTGAGTTTGTCGTCCAGGGGGCCGACGCCATTGCCGAGGTCTACCGCAATGTGATCGCCGAGACTGGGGGCCGCATGCGCGATTGGAAGCTGTACACGCCAGCGGGATATCGGCAGCGTTTCAACACCCTGCCGCAAGGCGTGGATACTGCGAAGCAGCAGGTATTCCTGGTTGTGTCGACCGGCCGCCGCACCTACTTGGTGCTCACGCTCGCGCGTAATAAAGCCGGCGAGTATCGGTTTACCGGTCTGTACTGGACTTGAACTATTCGACGAGCAGTTCGGCGTTGATTTTTACCGGCCGACTGAAGTTGAAGTAGTTGGGCGAAGTCGCCATGACATTTTGATGGATGGCTTCGAACTGCTCTTTGGTGCCATCGCCTTTGAGCGTGACCTGGTACGAGATGGTCTCGTAGCCGGCTGGGATACTGGCGTCGATGCCGAGAAAGCCGCGCAAGTCGAGGGCACCTTTGGTCACGATCTCGACTTTTTCCAGTTTGATCCCCTTCATCGATGCGCCGAACACGTAGCCCACCATGATGCAGGAGTTGAGGGCCCCCATGAGGATCTCTTGTGGATTGGGCCCCGCGTTTTCGCCCAAGAGCTCGACGGGTTCATCGACGAGCATGGTGTGCTTGCGCTCGATTTCCTGGCCACCGAGACTGTAGGAGGTCACCTCTGTATGCGTCTTGCATTGTCCTAGCCAGTTAGAAGTGACCTGGAATTTGACGGCACCCTTTGGTGGGTCTGCGGCCACTGCTTTGATAGTCGCGCGCAACGCGTCAGTGTCGATGCCGTTAATTGGGCTTGTTCCTTGCTCTGCCATTACTTGTCCTCACTTGATGTGCTGGGTTTTGCAATATCGCCATGCGCATCGCGCGCAAGCGCACCAAATTGGAAATACCAATGATGCGTATAATCGATTTTATACGTCTAAGGGCCATTTTGAGGCAAGTGTTTGCGGCACCTTATCGGCGAATTCGCTGCGATTTTCCCGGTATCGATAACAAATGCACCTACTCGCGCCCATGACGGGAGCCATCTGTCCGCTTATGGAGATAAGGTAGTATAATCGCTCAATGTCGGATAGTGGAGCTCAAGCAGAGTAATCTACACCGAGCCAGCGGCATAGCTGCATAGCGTAGGGGACTGGGATATCAACACCGAGGTCGCTTACCTGCAGGTGTCCATCGCCGTGAAAGTCAGAGCCCCCGGTGGGCACCATGTCGAAGCGCCGAGCCAATGTCAGCCAGCGCCGGCGCTCGGCACTGTTATACGGGCCGTAGAAACACTCGAGCCCGGTCAAGCCCTGGCTGCGATAGCGGGCCAGGAGCGCGGTGACGCGGCCGCCCAGGGTATGGGGATGGGCCAGTGACATGCGGGCGCCGGCTGCGCGCCCCAGGGCCAGTCCGTCGGCCAAACTCATGCGCGCGCCCGGCACGTCGGCCGCGGTGCCGGCAATATCTGCGATGCCGCCGTCGCCCAGATAGCGGCGGAATGCCTCCTGCACCGACGGTACCGCCCCCGATGCCACGAGCAATTTGGCCACATCTGGCCGACCGACGGTGCGATTGCCAGCGCTGGCGATAAGGGGCTCGACATCGATGTGAATGCCCAGGTGACCCAGGCGAGACGCAATCGCGCGCAGCCTTTGCCGGCGGCTCTGGCGGATCTTGACCACGCGGTCTTCGATGGTTTGCCATGCGTCGCCGCCACCGTCACCGTCACCGCCACCGTCACCGCCGCGGCCGACGCCGACATCGTACATGAGCAGGTGCACGGGCGCGCGCTCTTCGCGGCAGCTGAGCTCTAGACCACGCAGCACACGCATGGAGGCGTCTCGGGTGGCTTCGTAGCCATCACATGTGTCGTGATCGGTTAGGCAGAAAATTTCTAATCGACGGCTCTGGGCCCGACGGGCAATAGCGCTTGGCGATTCGCCGCCATCAGAGCAAGTGGAATGGCAATGTAAATCTACGAGCATGATAGGATACTGGCGACGATGAGTCTGGCCATACGGGAGGGTTCCGCAATACCCTGTGCGTCCATCCACGCCCGTCCGGTGGCGCGCAGTTGTTCGCCCTGGGCACCGCCGAGGACACAGCCGCGCGCGTACTGCACGGCTGCTTGATGAAATTCCATGCCAGCACTGGCGCAAAACTCTTCCGCCGCCAATAGTTCGCGTTCGACGCGGTTGCGCTGCCCGCGCAAGTAGCATAGTCCCGCGCGCACAATGCTGGCCAGACCATTACTGTGGGCCAACTCCCGATGGCTCAGCTCGCGGGCGCAGCGCTCGGCTTCCGCGAGGAGCCCCTGTCGCCGCGCTTTATCCGACTTGCCGAGGTCGGCTGCAGCCGCGAGTGCGCTGACGCCGCGGGCGAACCAACAGCTGACGTGCACCGGGATGAACTCGAGCAAGCCACTATGTTCGAGAAGGGGCCATGCCGCTTCCAGCTCGGTCCAGGCCTCCTCGGCTCGTTGCTGGTACAGCGCGGTATGAACTTGCGCGAGCAGATATTCCCAATCGCAGAAACCAAAGCCGCGGTAAGTACGCGGGGACGGGGGCCGAGGGGATGGCGTCTCGGCCTGGCGGAAGTCGTCGTGCGACAGCTGCAAGATATGGGGATAGCCCAGATCCGGACGCGTGGTCCGTTCTCTCGTGTGTTCCGCGTCCATCTGCGCGGCGATGTCGGCCATGTGGGCGAATGCACCCGACCAGAACAGAGCGCATAGCTGCACTCGTTGATTGATGAGGGCCAAAAACCCCGCGCCCTCGTTGATGGTTTGGCGCAGGTCTTCGGATTCGTACACACAACTGGCGGCGCGATGCCAGTCGCCTGCGACCAACGCCATCACCGCGCGGGCCGTCCACACCACGACGCGGGCATGATTGTCTTCTTCCTCCTCGGCGATGAGGGCCGCGGTCTCAATGAACTCCGCACTGCGCTGGGCCTTGGCCAGGTCAGAACCGCTGCCGAGCCATACTTGGACGGCGGCGAAAAATGCCATCCCTTGGCTGAGATGGCGACGAGCCCCGCTTTCAAAGGCGCGCTCGAGGTAGTGCGCACTCAAGAGACAGCCCTCTAACGGGGAGACGTCGAAGAGGCCCAGAGTGATGGACCAAAGCAGGGGGAGAGTGTGGTCGGTGTTTTGGGCGTCGGCGGCAGGGGACGTGGCAGGGGATGGGCGATTGCGCAGTCGGTCGATGAAACTCTGGCCCAAATGCCGGCCCCGGGGCCGGCGAAAGGCCCGGGCGGGATCGAAGATGGCGGATGCTCTGCGCCATGGGTTGCGCATCCACTGCAGCCTTCGCGAGCGGGTGATGCGCTGGATGAAGTTCTGCTGCAGTCGGGCGATCTCATTCATCTGTGCGCGGGGATTTGCGGGGGTCTGAACCCCCACGTCCTTGAGTAGATTCCTCAGTACGCGCTGACCCTCTTCGAGGCGGCCCGCACAGATCAGGGCCTCGGCCATGCGCTGCAGCGTGGGGGATGCGTTGGCATGGCCGGTCAAGGTCAGAATGTCGCGATAGGCATCTGCGGCGTGCCCCCAAGCGCCCGAGCGCGCCAACGCATAGGCCCGTCGTTTGCGCAAATTCAGCACTTGGAAGCCATTGCCCCAGGTGTCGTAGGCGCTGCTATCGGCCTGGGTTTCGTCCATGGCGGTCGGCTGGGTCCGGTCATCGTCGGTCTGCATTGATGGGGACGCCGAAGTATCAGTGTTGCCGTCGTTGTTGTTGTCGTAGTTGTCGCTGTCGCTGTCGTTGTCGTCGTTGTCGGGGGGCCCATACACTGCCTGAATGGCGCGGGCCGCGTGGGCCCGCATGGTATCGTCCTCGTGGGTCTCGTCCCACGGGGAGTACTCGGTTTCGATGAGGGTCAGCGCCTGGGTGAAGAGTTCGGCGGCGCGGGCAAACTCACCGTTTTGGCACAGACTCTCGCCAGCGGCGGCGGCATAGCGGCTGGCGCGCACGCGGTCGCCTGCGCGGTCCCAATGATGGGCGAGGATCGCTTGATCGTCGTAATCGCACAGCTCCATGGCCAAGGCCAGGCTCTCATGCCGGCGACTGCAGGCTTCGTCGTCGAGTTGGCTGAGCACGGCATCGCGAATGCGCGGGTGGTACAGCTCGAGACCCTCCGCCGCGACATTATCTGGCTGGGCGTACTCGGTGCGGATCAGATGTACGGTGCGCAGATTGGCCACGGTGCGCAGCAAAATATCACTGCTGTATTCGGACGCGTAGCGCAGGGTGGCCAGGCTGAGCGGGCGCCCGGCGACCGCCAAGAGTTCGATGACCCAGCGAGCTACGGGGCTGAGCTTGGCGATGGTAGTGGATAGGGCATGGGCCAAACTCGGCAGCGCGACGTTGTCGAGATGTGGGTCGCGATGTGGGTCGCCAATACGCTGCTTGGCCTCTTGCACGAGTCGGCGGACAAAGCGCGGATACCCCTCTGATGCCGCGGCGATATGGCGCAGGACCTCCGGGGATAGCGACGCGGTCGAGCGGGCCCAGCGCGATGCATTATCGCCGTTTCGATGGGCGCGATCATAGATTTGCGCCAGTTCGACCGATTCGTCACCGCTGAGCGGAGCGAGCGCGAGGCGGAGGAGTTTGGGCGGCAGGGCTCGCGTGATCGCGGCCGAAATGGCTTGGTTCGTAGGCTGCCGGAGTGTGGCGACAAACAGCAGCGGGGCCGCCTGTGGAGGGCGCAAAATTGCCTCGATCAAGGCCAGGCTATCGTCGTCGGCCCATTGTAAGTCGCGGATGACGAGGACCAGCGGCTTGTCGTCGGCAATGCGGGCCAGGAGCTCGCGCATGACGGCAAACATCTGCATGCGGGTGTCGATCTCCGAATTGGTGGCCGCGCGAACCTCGGGGGCCTTGGCGATGGCCTCGATGTTGTACAATGTGGGAAAGATTCGGCCGAGGATTTTGACCTTGCGCGGAATCAAGGCATTAGCCTCGCTTTTGGGCAGGCTCGATAAATAGCTGCCGACATCGTCGACGATACCGTCAAAGGCCTTGTAGCGCAGTTTCTCCTGTTCGCGGCATTGACTGCGCAGAAGGACCAGATCGGCCTGGTCGATGCGGGCCTCGGTGAGAAACATCTCGATGAGGGCGCGTTTGCCAATGCCGGCTTCACCGACGATCAGGGCCGCGGCGGTCTCTCCGTCTTGATGGGCCAGACGCCGCTGCTCGCTCAGCTGATTGCGCTCGCGCTTGCGGCCGACAAAGGGCCACGGCATGCGCCCAGGAGGTCTGGTGACAAATGACTTGGGCGGCTCAGAGGGCGTGGTGTGGGCGCCGAGGCGCTCGAAGACTCGGTCGGCGGTGGGGCGTTTCGCCGGGTCATAGGAAAGGAGCTCCATGCATAAATCGTCGAGCTCGTCGGGGACATCGGGAGCCAAGACACGGGGCGCGAGCGGGGGCGGCGGCTGTTCGTGTTCGCCTTTGAGTACCTGATAGAAGGGATCCTGCACCATCGGGGTGCGTCCGGTGAGGGCTTCGTAGAGTAGAACGCCGACGCTATACCAATCGGCGGCGGCGGTTACTTTGCGTCCCTGGGCCTGTTCGGGGGCCATGTACGTGGGGGTTCCCACGACCCCGATCGACGACCAGGGGGCATAGATGTCGCGTACCAGGCCAAAGTCGAGGAGTACCAGGCGACCGCTGTCGGTGATGAGAATGTTCGAGGGTTTGATATCGCGGTGCACCTTGCCGGCGAGGTGTAGTGCGCGCAGACCGAGGGTGAGTTGCTTGAGGGCCGAGTACAGGCGCTCTTTGACGTACAGGGCCTCGGCGGCAGCGCTGGCGTTGGATTCGGGGGGGCGCACGTATTCGATGAAGTCGCAACCGCGTACGAGCTCCATGGTGAAATACCATTGGCCGTGGTGTTCAAATAGCTCCTTGAGCAAGACCAGGTTTTCGTGCTGCAGGTCGGCGCGGGCGCGAAATTCTCGTTTGAACCGGCGCAGGTTGTCGATGCGGCTGAGAAATTTGAGCGCCACGGCCTGGCTGTTGTCGGTGTCAAAGGCCTCGTAGACTTCTCCCATGCCGCCGGAGCCGAGCTTGCGGACTAGGCGAAAGCGTTTATCGCAGCGATAGGCCTCGTTTGGGGCCAGTTCTACCTGGCGGGAGGAGTCGAAGGGGGAGGGCGCGCAATTTGAGTCGAACCAGGGGTCGCTGGGCTGTGAGTCGACGCGAAATTGCAGGTGAATGCGGCAACTTACGCAGCCGCGCAAGTGGAGTAAGTACATGGCGTGCATGCGCAGCTGCGAGGCGCTGGTCTCGTCGTCCATGTCGTCCATGACGGTATCCAGCACGGTACGTACGTCGAGGGCCTCGGCGGTGTCACAGCTGATATGGCGCTCGTTATCGGATAGTTCCGCTTCCGCGGCGAGCAGACGATCGCGCAGCGATGCGCAGGACGTGCAACGCTGGCAGTGTAGCTCAAGGCGATGTGCCGACAGGATACGGCGCGGCGACGCGCTCCAATGGGGCACATTGCCCTGGTTAATATTGAGCAGGGCCGCAATAATTTCGATGACGCTCGGGCAATCGTTGCTTCGGTTGCTCATAGGCGAAACTGACGTTTGAGAAGGGCTTTGGCCGCGCGCAGTATCCGTGCGGTGGCGTCGGAGCCATTGAGGCCGAGGACTTCAGCAATGCGGGCGTGGGTGTAGTTTTGACTCCAGAGCTCGAGGACCTGGCGATAATACATCCGTTCGTAACACTGTTCGGCCAGGGTCTTGGCGGTCCGCGGGTTCTTTATCCCAGCGATGCGGGCAATCGCGGCGATGTCGGCTCCTGCGCGATACAATGCGGCGATTTCTCGCTGCCGGGGCGTGATTGAGGTGTCGAGATAATCGAGCAGTTGCCTCGCTGTCACCTCGCTGGAGATGGAGTGGGTTTGCATCTCCGCTTTGCTATGTAGGGTGACGAGCGGGCGCCAGTAATCGTCCGACTCAAGAGAGCCGCTGTTGCTGGCTTCTTGGGCGCGCTTGCGAGGGTGACGTATGTATTCGGGCAAGGAGCGCATATAATCGATGCCGGTATTTTTCAGCACCCGATACAGCCATGAGGCAAATGGGTGTTTGGGTCGAGGTCGTTTGCCGCTGGATTGGCTGGCAAAATAGGCCCGCAACTTACTGCAGTCATTTTGCTGCAGCTTTTCCCACATCAGCAAGACCACATCGCGACACCACTCTGGATTGCGGTGCAAGCGACCGAGAAAGCGCGGTGAGTTCACCCAGAGTTCCAACTCTGGCTGCAATTTGATCCAGAATGCCTGCCACGCATCGGCTTGATCCGTGGACACGACTTGATGCGCCAGGGCTTGCAGGGTGTCCCATCGCTCGGTCTGACTCATATCTGCCGTTGCGGTTCTCTGTGGATATGTCCGGCGGCCTTCCCTTGCCGCACTGGCAAGCCGCGTCCCCCAGCCGCTATTGGACGACTGCGTGGATCGGTGTAAATGCGAGGAATATTCGCGATATATTAGCCCCGATCTACTACGAAGTCCAAGCGCCAGCAGCATTGGTGGCCCCCGCGATATCTCAGCAAGTAGGGAATAGGTGGCCGAACCGGTGGCATCTGGTGACCGAACTGGTGACCTAATAGGAGGCGATAAGTCAATGAAGATCCCCCAACGAATTTTACTGGGCCCCGGCCCCAGTGATGTCCCGCCGAGTGTGTTAGAGGCCCTGGCTCGTCCTACGATAGGGCATCTGGACCCGGTATTTCTCGAGCTGATGGACCAAGTGCGCGCGCGCTTGCAGCAGGTGTTTCGCACCGAGAACCAGATGACGATGGCCATCAGTGGCACTGGTTCTGCGGGGATGGAAACCCTCTTTAGCAACCTGATCGAACCGGGCGATAACGTCGTCGTCGGCATCAATGGGGTGTTTGGTGGGCGCATGGCCGATGTGGCCGAGCGCTGCGGCGCCGAGGTCACTGCAGTGCGCGCGCCTTGGGGGCAGCCCATCGAGCCCGGTGCCCTCATCGACATGGTCGAGCGAAAAAAGCCGCAGGTCGTGGCCCTGGTCCATGCGGAAACCTCCACTGGGGTGCACCAAGCCGTCGATGGATTGGCGACCTCGATCCACGATTACGGCGGGCTGCTACTGCTGGATTGCGTAACCAGCCTGGGGGGCATGCCGGTCGAGATCGATATGTGGGAAGTGGACGCCGCGTATAGTGGCACCCAGAAATGCCTGTCCTGTCCACCGGGACTATCGCCCATCACGCTGTCGGAGCGGGCCATGGAGCGCATTCGCCGACGCAAGCGCAAGGTGCAGAGCTGGTACCTCGACCTCAGCATGCTGGCCAGTTATTGGGGCTCAGAACGGGTCTATCACCATACTGCGCCAGTGAACATGCTCTACGGTCTGCACGAAGCCCTGGGACTAGTGCTCGAGGAGGGGCTCGAGCCCCGCTTCGCCCGCCATCGCGCCATGCACGAACTCCTGCGCGATGGCTTAGCCGACATGGGCATTGACTACGTGAGCGCGGCCGGACATCGCCTGCCCATGCTCAACGCGGTCGGCGTTCCAGAGGGGGCCAATGACGCCGAGGTGCGCAAGCGCCTGCTCGGCGATTACGGCATTGAGATCGGCGGCGGGCTCGGTGACTTCCGCGGCAAGGCGTGGCGCATCGGGCTGATGGGTCATGCGGCCACCCGGCGTAACGTGCGCTTGCTCTTGGCCGCGCTGGACGACATTCTCGGCTGAAGTTTACGATTTGACGCCGCCGGCCGTCAGCCCCTCGACCATCCAGCGCTGAGCCAGCAAAAAGACCACGGTAATGGGCAGGCCACTGAGGACGGCTGCGGCGGCAAAGTCGCCCCAGAGATAATTTTGCTCGTGTAAATATTGGCGCGAGCCCACGGCCAAGGTGAGTACCTCCTCACTCTTCAGCAAGACCGAGGCCACGGGATATTCGATGATGCCGTTGATAAAGGCCAGGATAAAGACCACGGCCAAGATCGGCACCGCCATAGGCAAGAGCACCAGGCGAAACGCCTGAAAAGGACTGGCGCCATCGACCTGGGCCGCCTCTTCGATCTCGGCCGGGATGGTGTCGAAGTAGCCCTTGATGGTCCAGATGTGGAGAGCCAGGCCGCCGACATAGGCCAAGATGACGCCGCCGAGAGAGTCGAGACCGAGGCCGGGAATGTATGTGCCGATAAATTCGAAGATGCTGTAGATGGCGACCAGCGCCAGCACTGCCGGGAACATCTGCAGCAGCAACATGGTGTTGAGGATGCTGGTCTTGCCGGCGAATTTGAGCCGGGCAAACGCGTAGGCGGCCGTGGTCGATAAGCCCAAAATCAGCACGGCCGAGACCACGGCGACCACGATCGAGTTAAACAGCCAACGCATGACCGGAAACGGTGGCTTGACTTCGGTGCCGTCGGCTTCGAAATAGGAAATGCCAAAGGCCAGCTTCCAGTGTTCCAGACTAATGGCCTCGGGGATGATGCTACCGGTGGCAAAGTTGCCGGGGCGGAGCGAAATCATCAGCACCATAAACAGTGGAAACATGATGAGGGCGATAAAGCCGATGAGAAACGCGTGGCCGGCGATGACGCGCCATTGATGGGTTTTGCTTTCAACGATGGGCATAGAATGATTCCCTTATAAATAGAGCGCTAGATACAGGCCCGGGTTAGCGTTTCTCCTGCTGATTGACCTTGGTTAGGCGGAGATTGACGATAGACAGAATGGCGACCAAGATGAAAATCACAGTCGAAATGGCGGCAGCTAGGCCGAAGTTCTGCCCCGAGTCTTGGAACGCGATGCGGTAGGTGTAGCTGACCAAGATGTCGGTGGTTCCGGCCTGCACCGTGGTGTCGATGAAGTCTGGGCGTCCGTTGGTGAGCAGGTAAATGAGGACGAAGTTATTGAAGTTGAAGGCGAAGGACGAGATGAGCAGCGGGGTGAGGGGTTTGCGGATGAGGGGCCACGTGATGCGAAAGAAGTTGGTGAAGGGGCCGGCACCTGCGAGGGCCGAGGCCTCGTAGAGATCGTTGGCGATCGACTTCTGCAAACCCATGCACAGCAGCATGATGTAGGGATAGCCGAGCCAGGTGTTGACGATCAAAATCATCACCTTGGCCAGGAAGGGATCTTCGAACCAATTGGGCTTGATGCCGAAGAGCGTGGATAAAATCAGGTTGATTTCGCCAAAGTTACTGTTGAAGAGGCCCTTGAAGACCAAGATGGAAATAAAGCCGGGGACCGCGTAGGGCAAAAACAGGAGCAGGCGGTATACGCCGCGGAAACGCAGGGCCTCCCAGGCTAGGAGTTCGGCCAAGATCAGGCCGACGACGAGGGAAAAGAGAACGGTCAAGCCGGCGAAAACCACGGTCCAGATAAAGATCTGGATAAATGGGCCCTGCAGCTTTTCGTCGGTGAAGATCCGGAGGTAGTGTTCGAAACCGACTACGACGCGGAAGCCGGGGGAGATCGATTCGCCGTCCTGATTTTCGTAAAATCCGCTGTCGAAATTGGGCGTGAGTACTTCGCCAGTCTTCTGATTGGCGAGAGAGCCATCATCGCCCTGGGCGTAGAGGGGAAACTCGGGGGCGTAGTGGCGCAAATCAGACATGACGATCTCGGCGCCATCGGGCAGACGGATGCTGACTAGATTGAGCAGTTCTTGGCGCTCGATGATGTCGCGCAGGACCAGCGGGTTGCCGTCGTCAAAGCCCGCCACTTGGGCAATGGGCTGTGCGGAGACCTCCATGGGGTCCTGGCCACTGGGCAGGGTGAATGGGTCAGTGATCAGGCGTGCAGCGCCAGCACCGTCGTTGGCATCATTGGCTCCGTCGTTGTCTGTATCGCTGGCCGCATCGCCGTCACTGTCAGCCTCATCCTCGGCAAAAATGCTGTCGGCGTCGCCGGGCTCGGGATCGTCGAAGATACTGCCGCCATCGTCCTCACCTTCATCGTCGAAGATACTGCCGCCGTCGTCGTCCTCGCCATCTTCTGACTCGTCGGAATCGGCATCGTCAAAGATGCTGCCTTCCTCTTCTTCGACGATCGGGGTGAGGACAATGCGATATTGGTCGCCGTTGGGATGCAGGGTGAAGCCGTAGCGCTGCCCGCCTTCTTTTTGGTAGGTCTCGCTCAGCAGCGTGTCGGTGGCCCGTGCGAACGTCAGCAGGTTTTTCGAGGCGTACTCGGTAAAGCTGATCCATATCGTATATACCAGCGGCAGTACCACGAAGATGGAGATGCCGGCCAAGCCCGGGAAGAGATAGCGGTAGGTGCTGGCCCGAGTCGAGGTATAGACATACAAGGCGAGAGCACAGCCGGCCAGGCAAATGGATGCCAGCACGATATTGCCGCTGGCATAGATGCGAAATACGAGTATCAGCGCGATTGCCGATAAGGCGGTGGCGGCGACCCATTTTAAAATGTTCTGATTCATGGCCGTGATTCCCACTCCGAGCAAACTCGGACATTGTTGTGCGCCAGTGCGCTCATGGCATTCCGAGCGCGGACTGCGCGCCTGCCCAGGACGACGCGGGTGTTGGTACTAGTGTTGGTGCTGGTGTCGTACATGCTCTGACTGCTCGATTATAGGGCCGGACAGCTTCTCATGCGCTAACCATAGTGAAGTGCTTGACCCTTTTGAGGCCCCATGATACCAGGATGACTTACATATGGAACCGCAGGGAAAGAAATAGTCATGGCCGACGTTCTCCTAAAAGATGTGCGGAAATCGTTCGACGACTTGGAGATTATCCACGGCGCCAACCTCACCATCAATACCGGCGAATTTGTCGTTTTCGTCGGCCCATCGGGATGTGGAAAATCGACGTTGTTGCGGCTGATCGCGGGACTCGAGACCATTACCTCGGGCGAGCTCCACATCGATGACCGCCTTTGCAATGATATTCCGCCCAAAGAGCGCGGCGTGGCCATGGTGTTTCAGAGCTACGCTCTGTACCCCCATATGTCGGTATTCGACAATATGGCGTTTGCCCTCAAGCTGGCCCACGTCGATAAAGACGAGACCAAGCGGCGGGTCCATGAAGCCGCCGATATCCTGCAGATCCAGCATCTATTGGAGCGCAAACCAAAGGCGCTATCGGGCGGTCAGCGCCAGCGCGTCGCCATCGGCCGCGCCATCGTCCGCGAGCCCAAAGTTTTCCTGTTCGACGAGCCGCTTTCCAACTTGGACGCCGCGTTGCGTGTACAGATGCGCATTGAGATCGCCCGCTTGCACAAGCGCTTGGGCACCACCATCATCTACGTCACCCACGACCAGGTCGAAGCCATGACCATGGCCACCACGATCGTGGTGCTAAACGTCGGAAATAACGAGCAGTTTGGCGCTCCCTTGGAGTTATACAACTATCCGAGCAATCGCTTTGTCGCCGGCTTTATCGGCTCGCCTAAGATGAACTTCGTCGAAGCCAAGCTCGATAATGCCGAGAAGGACAATGCGACCGTGCGTCTACCCAGCAAGGCCAACGTGCGGGCCGCCGTCGACGCTTCCGAGGCAGATAAGGACGCCTCGGTCACGCTCGGCATTCGTCCGGAGCATATCATCGTAGAACCGAATGGCGCTCATGCCGAACGACCCATGACCAAGCTCGATGTGGAAGTGGCCCTGGTCGAGCATTTGGGTGAGGGAACACTGGTATACGCCAAAATGCCCGAAGTGAGCGAATTGCTCGTATGCCGTACCGAGGGGATCAGTCGAGTCAAGGAGGGCGAGCAGATTCAAGTCGGCTTCCCCACCGACTCCTGCCATCTGTTCCGCGATGATGATGCCTCGTTTAAGCGTGCGGTCGATCTCGATACGTGAGGCGCGCATAGAGGAACCGCGTGTTTCCTGAGGAAGGTCTTGAGTACCCGAAGGCTCCTCAGGACCCGAAGGG
>JAAUYH010106159.1_pt1 | contig 13191 bp, 10 predicted proteins | sample 7278061 | NCBI WGS metagenome assembly JAAUYH01 (sample SAMN14350203, study PRJNA611818) | marine sediment metagenome | isolation source: surface marine sediment (0.6m) | place: French Polynesia: Moorea | collected 2018-08
GTAGATGACCGAGAATGGTCAGGATACTTCAGGTATTTTAAGTAAGCCTTAGTGCTTGAATCTCTTGCATACATAGTATTTCAGTCATCCTTTACAAAAAATGACTACCCCTTTGGATACTTCAGATTCCTTACATACTTCTTACCTAAGTATGTAGATATCGCATTTAACCTCACACCACAAAACAATTGACCGTCAAAATCAAATTGATCGGCCATAAATTAGCTAAGGCGTTGTGTAAGAATAACTTCAGCAGAGCATGAGGAGTCTGAAAGGCTTACACAGCGCTAAAGTGTGAAGTTATTTTTGAATGCCCCCTAACGATTAACTCAAAATTTCATCGTCCATACAAGCAATGCAAAGGGCGATGCATCCCTGTTGAGTGCCGGGTCGATGGGTGGTGTTCGCCAACGAGACGACGCGATCGCCCGCCCCGTACACCTGACCATCCGCCACAAAATCCCCATCCAATACCAGAACGGTTTCTCCCCCAGCATGGGCATGGTTCGGGAATAAACCGCCCTTCGGCTTACGGATGAAAAAGGCGACTTCCCGATGCGCCTCATCGGTTCGCCAAGGCGCGATTTCGGCGTCATCAGAGCCCGGCATCGGTTCCCAGGCCAGCGCTGCAGCTTGCTGTTTCAAGTCTTCAACGGAGCGCTTGAGTAATTCCAGGAGGGGGGAGTCTGAGGCTTCTGGCTCCTGAGCGATGCGTTCAAATAACCGCGCCTTCAAGTCACTTGCCATGGCAACCAGGGGGGCGCTGTAGGGGAGAGCCGCCGCTGCGTCATGGAACTCCCTGACCTGCTGAGCAAACATGGCGTCCTGAGCTAACGTCTGATCCGCCTTGATTTGGTCGTCGGCATCCAGTAAATCAAGGGCGTACAGGGCGGCTATTTCATCAGTGGGGTTGGAATTCACGGGTCTTTCAGCAGGTGTCATGGCGCTATTCTAACTGAGGGGCGGGGGGCGCTTCTATAGGTAGTGGCGAAATATAACGGCGGATGAAGAGGGGCTATTCAGGTATACGCTGAGAATTGAGGATTGGATCTTATGATTTTCTAATCATCGGCTAAGAGCCCTTTCATCTTATTCAGCCCTAGTCTGATGCGGGTTTTGACGGTGCCCAGTTTGAGATTGGCGCGCTGCGCGATCGCAGATTGGCTGAGTCCCTGGAAATAGGCCATCTCGATCACCCGGCGCTGTTCCTCCGGCAACTGGGATAGGGCGCGGGTCACCTGCTCTCGCCGTTCCCCCAGTATCAACGCTTGCTCCGGCGTATTGTCTTCATAATTATCAATTGTTTGGGCTTTAGTGGTGGAAACTTCGACCACTCTAGACAGGCGTTGGCGTTTTCGCAGTCGGTCTAGGGCGCGGCTGCGGGTAAACAGAAACAACCAACTATCTACCCGGCTGCGGGCGGCGTCATAGCGGCGGGCGTCGCGCCACACCTGAGAAAAGACGTCCAAAACCACTTCTTCCGCTTCTTCCACCGAATTCAACACCTTAAACGCCAGCGAATATAGGATGCGAGCGTAGCGATCGTAGAGACGCCCTAGGGCGACTTGGTCGCGCTCGGCAATCTGACGGATTAAGTGTTCATCATCACTCGATGGCGGCGTGGCCATAGTTAAGGGGGGTCCTCAAAAAAAATATTTCCCGTGACAGATCCAAGCCAACAGATTGGGCGTATACCCCTTCAGATTGACCAAAATCAAAGATTGATCAAACCCAAAGGCTGAACGGCAGAACAGGATGCCCCCTGAGCTGACGGAGTTGTTTATGCAATTTTTAATTTGCATCGGGTTGTATTTTACACCAGCCAAAGACAATTGCTACTTGTTTTTCAGGAGAAGTTCCATATGTTTAAGTCACTCACCGCCCTTAACGTGCTGAAGCGCTTTTCAAAAACAGGGCTGCGTCTAGCCGGCCTGGTGCTGGGAACAGCCCTTATCCTGGGCGGCGGAGCCTATTACCTACAAGCGTCAGACCATGATGACGGCGAGGTGGACACAAAAGGCCGCAATCTCAACCTGACCGACCTTTATGTTTTCCGTGAGCAGGATCAAAATCCCCATGCCTCGGCAAACAACCTGGTGCTGATTATGAACACCAATCCGCGATCGGTGGCTCGACAGCAGTATTACTTCAGCACAAACGCCCGCTATGAGTTTCATATCTCCCAAAGGCCAGATAAAAACGCGCCAGTCACCGGTAAAGCGGATGTCACATTGCGGTTTGAGTTTAGCCCCCCCAACAAGCAGAACGAACAACAAGTGACCGTGACTGCGATTCGGAATGGCCGCAAGATCAGCGGCTCAGCGGTGACCACGCCGCTAAACGACCAATCCCCTAATATCAGCGAGGCGCCTCTAGGCAGATCCCGCCTGAAGATCTTCGCAGGATTGCGGGAAGACCCCTTCTTCTTTGACGTAGAGCAGTATTTCCGAGTTCGCGCTGGGGCGGTTGGAATTGGTCCAGCCGAGGGCTTTCGCACCCCCGATAGGGCGGTAGACTTCGCCACGGGTTATAACGTCAACACCATTGCGGTGCAAGTGCCTAAACGTCTCCTGCAAGGCCGCGGAAACACCAATGTATTTGACATATGGACGACGATTTCCGTGCCCGATAGCAATGGCCGATATGTACAAGTGGAACGGTTAGCGCGTCCCGCCATCAACGAAGGCTTGATTATCACCAACGACTTTTTGAATGCGCTTAACAGCGTCGGTCCCGACTTTGAAGCCGCCGCCCTAGCAGGACGAAATCCCGCCGCCAAGATAGCCGGCCCCATCGTTGGAGAAGCCAAACGGACGCTAATGGCCATCGGCAACAGTAGCGAACGGGCCGACGCCCTACTAGGCGCCTTCCTCCCCGATGTCATGCGGATCGACGTCAGTGGACCCAGCGGCTACGCCAATGACCTGAACGCTAAAGGCAGCCCTGTCCGAGGGCGAATGCTGAAAGACGACGTGATTGACATCACCCTCAGCGTGCTGACGGACGGAGCCATCACCTCTGATAACGTTTCCTACGAAGGCGTTGAAGATAACCCTTCCCAAGGCCATGATCCCTTGGAGGAATCCTTCCCTTATTTGGCTTTGCCGAATTAGTGGATGGGTGGATGGGTGGATGGGTGAGGGGATTTTGGGTCATGGGTCATGGGTCAATTGTTACTTTCCTCCTGCTCCTTTATCCCTGCCCCAAATAAGCGTTGGAAAATACCCACCCTACGGCTCCTCCACCCCCCCTATCCTCCCCATCCCCCCATCTCCTCTATCTCCCTCTACCCATCCACCCAACCATCCCATGCTCCACAACCTCCACCCCCTCTCCCGACGGCCTAAACCAATCCTCCTCGCGATCGCACTCCTAGCGGGCCTCGCGATCGCGCCATCCCTCCCCGTCCTCCTCAACTCATCCCCCTCTCCCTATCGCTACCCCTTTACTCAAACCAACCGCACCGATATTACGGGGCAACTCGAACAAGAACTGGCGTTTTACAAAGCGCGTATTCGCCGAAATCCTGAAGATGGTCTAAATCAGGCCGCTGTGGCGGGTGTTTATCTGCGATTGGTCCAGGCGACGGGGGATGCTAACTGGTATTTGATGGCGGAACAGGCCGCCAATACTTCCCTCAATAACTTGCCTTTCAATAATTCAGGGGCGCTGCTGGCGCTAGCCAATATCGCCGAAGCGAAACACGATTTTGTCCAAGCCATCGCACTGGCGCACCAGGTGCTAGACATTCAGCCCCGCCACGAAGAAGCGCTGGCGGTTTTAGTCACCTCCCATTTGGGGAAAGGGAAAATTGCCGCAGCGGACACAGCAGCGCGACAACTGGTGGAGCAAGCGCCCACTCTAGGCTCCCATACACTCATGGCCCTGGTTCACGTCGCCCAAGGTCAAGATGAAGCTGCCATTCAACGCTTCCAAAGCGCTTTGGCGGTTGAGGAACCAGAGACCCTAGGCAGTTCTGCCTGGACGAGGACGCTGATGGCCCGGTTTTACGCCAGTCGAGGCCAGATTAAGCAAGCGAAAGCACTTTATCGAGAAGCCTTACGCATTCTGCCGCGATCGCCCTTTGTTCTCACCCAATTGGCCCAATTGGAAACCCGCCTGGGCCAGTACCGCGCCGCTGAAAAACACTACGCTCAAGTGTTTTTCTCCCAGGATTATCCCAATGTATGGGATCACGTCGCCCTACAGGGAATGGCCCAGGTAAAAGACTTGCAAGGCGATCGCCCAGGCGCTGAAGCCCTATGGCGACAGGCCGAAACCCTCTTCCGCCAACATCAAGATTTGAGCACATTCGGCCATCGGCGAGAACTCGCCCGATTACTCCTGTCCCGAGGCCTAGACCGCGACCTGCCCGAAGCCCTCACCCTAATGGAAGCCGATTTGCAAATCCGCCGCGACGCTGAAACCCTCGATATCTACGCCTGGGTCCTCACCCGCCTCAATCGCTGGCAAGACGCCCAAGCCATTTTGCAAGACGCGATCGCCACCGGCCGCCGCAGCGCCGTCATTTTCACCCGCGCCGCCCAAGTCGAAACCCATCTAGGCAACACCGCCCAAGCCCAAACCTACCGCCAATCCGCCCAAGCTGCCGACCCCACCTTCGGTCCCCGCGATCGACAAATCTGGGGCCTGGGGGATTAGCCGAATTTCGGCCATTGGTCATTGGCCATTGGTCATTAGTCATTGGTCATTAGTCATTAGTCATTGGTCATTGGCTACTTGTTACTCGTTACTCGTTACTTGTACTTGCAAACTCGTCATTATTCATTCCTCAAGCGCAATCCCATCCACCCATCCACCCATCCACCCATCCACCCATGCTCATCCCTTCCCTCCGCCTAACCCTCCTCTCCCTCCTCACCGCCCTCTGCATCATCGTCTTCCATCAGCCCATCGGCTCCGCCCACTGGGCCGATCTGGCTGTGGCTGATGTGGTTGTGGGCAAGACAACGGCTCAAATGACGTTGACGATTCCGACTACCTTGGTGGCGTTTGCCGATGGCGATCGCGATCAGCGCATTTCGGCTTCCGAGTTTGAGGCGCATCAATTGGAGTTGGCGGGTTTATTTCGCAATCGCATTTCCCTTACCCATAATAAGGAATCGGCGGCTGAGTTTACGGTTAAACCTGTGAACCTTGAGTCGGCAGCCACAGCTAAAACGCCCGCCGCCCACAGCCGGTTTTTGCTGCAATATCGCTGGCTGAATCCATTAGACGCGCTGTCGATTCACTATGATCTGTTTCCATCAGGCGCGAGTCCTCGTTGCTTAGCGACGATTTACCAAAACGACACGGCCCGCAGTTTCGTCTTCACCCCTCAGAAAACCACTGTCACGCTGACTCCACAAAAACCTCGGCGACAACAAGTCCTCAGTTTTCTCAAGCTCGGCGCTGGCCACATTTTCACGGGCTATGACCATATCTTATTCCTAATCACGCTGCTGCTGCCGGGGGGTAAACTGATCAGTCTACTGAAGATTGTCACTGCCTTTACCGTGGCTCACTCCCTCACGCTTTCGTTGGCGGCGCTAAGTATTGTTACGTTGCCGAGTGTTTTAGTAGAGAGTCTAATTGCTTTATCGATTGTGTATATTGCGGTTGAGAATCTATGGCGGAAGCAGTTTCAACACCGCTGGCGGATTACTTTTGCCTTTGGTCTAATTCACGGGTTGGGATTTGCAAATATTCTGCGAGATTTGGCGGGAAGTCAGAGCAATTGGAGCTTATCCCTCGTTAGTTTTAATCTGGGGGTGGAATTGGGGCAGATTGCGATTGTACTGATGGTGTTTCTCTGGCTCCAGGTTCTGCAACGGCGACTTTGGGGCGTTTTCTTGCGGCGAGGGGTTTCTCTGGCAATGATTTTGATGGGGGCGGTTTGGTTTGTGGAAAGAGCGATCGCAGCGATTTAGCGACCAACGATGGATACGACCTAACTCTGCCCATCCTAACAATTGCGCGATGGTTCAAAGTCACCCTCCCAAGTTGGGAGAGGGATTTAGGGAGAGGGCCAATTCTACTATGCGCTCACTTTCAACCAGCCAAATAATTGCTTAACGGTGAGCTGCATCGTGATGCCTTCAGGACAAGGTAATAAATCATCTTCAGCTAACTCATCGGGTAAGCGATCGCATTGATAAACCAGCACGACTCGCTCATCCGGGTCAACTAGCCAGCCCATCTGTCCTCCATGTCGAAGGCTGTGTAAAATCTTGCGTATGACTCTCGTTTGCTTCTGATCTGGCGACAAAATTTCAATCACCCAGAGTGGGGCGAACTCAATGCCAGTACTGACAATTTCTCCCTCTGCATCCATTGGAATTTGTTCCGTAGCAAGGACTACTAGATCGGGAACGATGGAGCGATCGCCAAAGGTGCATCGGAGTTCGGGCAACGCCTCATAGTTTGAAGCAGCGGCATTGATGGCAGCGGCTAAACGCTGTTGTAATCGGCTGTGTTTTCCACCTGGCATAGGTTTCTGAATGGCTTCCCCACCAATGAATTCCCAAGCGGGCGACTCTTCAATCGAGGGCAGGATCAAGAAATTGTTTAAGCTGAGTGTGCCTGGGACTGCAATCATAGGCCGCAATTCGTAATTAGGAATGCTAAGCACTTCCAATTTTAGCGCCTCTGGCATATTCAAAGCAGCAATCCCTACACTTGTGCAGTTCTTTAAAGTTCTTCTCCCATAATCATGGAAAGGGATTTAGGGAATTTGCAGAAATATACATCCCTTCCACCCTCGCCTATCATGCTAAAAACACCTTACTGAATCTAGTTGGAACACCTCCTTCAGGAGGATAATGATGAGAAAGCAGCCTAAGGCGCTTGCAACAGCAGAATTGCTAGGACAACAAATCCTATCTCGCTCAAACGGAGGCTCTGATGACAACTCTAGCAACCCCAACTGGTCTGAATGGTGAGATCGCAACGTTTCAATGGCAATGGCGCAACCAGCCCCTCGCCATTACTTTCGAAACCCTGGGCGCTGGCCGTCCCGTGTTGTTATTGCCCGCCTTTAGCACCGTTTCAACCCGAGCGGAAATGGCCGCGATCGCCCAAAAGTTAGCTCCGCACTATCAAGTGACTGTTCTTGACTGGCCGGGGTTTGGCGATTCTGATCGACCCCGGCTAGACTACCAACCGGCGCTCTACCGCCAATTTTTGCAAGACTTTGTGGCGGCGCAATTTTCCGAACCCACGGCGGTGATAGCCGCAGGTCATGCCGCGGGCTATGTCATGGGATTAGCCCCTAAGAATATTTGGTCGAAAATTGTGCTGACGGCCCCCACCTGGCGAGGGCCGTTGGCGGTGATGGGCGCGCCGGAGGGAGTGCGCAGCGGCGTCAGGGCGTTGGTCCGTTCGCCTCTGTTGGGGCAGGCGCTCTATGGATTGAACACGCGGCCCAATTTTCTAAAGTGGATGTATCGTCGGCATGTCTTTGCGGATGCAGCAAAACTGACGCCAGACTATATCGCTCAGCGGTATCAGGGGACACAACAGCCTGGCGCTCGTTATGCTCCTGCAGCGTTTGTGACGGGCGGGCTAGACCCAGCGCAGACGAGGGCGGACTTTCTGGCTTTTTTTGAGGGGAGTGCGGCGCCGGTCATGGTGGTGGTGGCGGAACAGGCGCCGCCGTCATCCTTGGCGGAGATGGAGGCGATGGCGGATTTACCGCAGGTGCAGGCGGTGCGATCTCCGGGGAGTTTAGGGATGACGGAGGAATATGGAAATGAAGTCGCGGGTAAGATTTTACCGTTTTTGCAATCGGCCTAGAGCGCACTCTGGAGAAAATAGGCCTCAATTTTATCCGCTGCAAGGGGTTTTGAAAATAAATAGCCCTGGCCTAAGTTACAGCCTAGTTGCTGTAGCTGTTGAAGTTGCTCTTGGGTTTCAATGCCTTCCGCTACGACAGTTAATCCAAGTTGATTGCTCAAGGCGATGATGGTGCTCACAACCTGATAATTACGGTTTTCTGCTATGCGACTCACAAAAGAACAATCGATCTTCAGATTATGAGCCGGTAGCAGATGAAGGTAATTGAGGGATGAATAGCCAGTGCCGAAGTCATCAATACTGATCTGAATGTTTCTAGACTCTAATTGAGTTAATAAATCAATGGTCTGATCGATGTCCTCAATCAACATACTCTCGGTAATTTCTATGGCGATTGAGTCACCCTCTAATCCAATATCCGCTAATACGCGGTTGATGTCTTCAATTAAACTGGCTTTGCGAAGATCTTGAGCCGAAAGGTTAATACTGATTTTGAGCGGAAAACAATCTGCAAACTTGTTTTTCCAGTCGATTAGATGTTGACAAGCTTGATAAAACACCCAACTATCCAGTTGCGTAATCAACCCAGCCTCTTCGGCAACAGGAATAAATTCGTTTGGGAACACAAGCCCACGAGTAGGATGCCGCCAGCGGACTAACGCCTCAAATCCAACCAGTCGATTGTTGAGTAAATCAACGATGGGTTGATAATGTACTACAAATTCTTTTTGTTCAAGAGCCCTGCGCAGATCGGTTTCTAAAGCGAGGCGATTCAGCGCCTGAGTGTGCATGAGCGAATCGAAAAATTTATACGAATTTTTCCCTTGCTTCTTGGCTCGATACATCGCAATATCGGCATCTCGAATTAAATCGGAAGCCTGATGGTAATCCTTTGTTCCGAGAACAATACCAATACTTAAACTAGTGAAAATTTTATGTTCATTGATGATTAATGGTTTTTTACAATCCGACAAGATACGCTCGGCAATTTGGACCACTTTTTCCGGACCATTAATATCCTCTAGTAGTATTACAAATTCATCTCCCCCTAGGCGAGAGACTAAATCAATGTCTCGTAAATGGGTTTTTAGCTTCTGAGCAATTGTGGTAAGCAGCAGGTCTCCAATAACGTGTCCCAAACTATCATTGATTACCTTGAACCGATCTAGGTCTAGAAATAAGATGGCATACTGGTAGTCCTCATGACGTCTGGCTTGGTTGATCGCGAGTTCGAGCCGCTTTACCAATAGAGTTCGATTCGGCAAATTTGTCAGCGGATCGTGCAACGCATTATGGGTAATCAGCGCATGGGTTCGTTTGAGTTCAGTGATGTCGCGACAGACAGAAATCAATAATCCATCCTCAGTGAGGGTTAAGGATACTCCCTGAGTAAAGGTAGAGCCATCTTTGCGAGTGGCGATCGCTTCCCCCTGCCAAGCGCGATTGTGCGCCAATACTGGAAAAACTTCGCGTTCAAACCGGGCGACTTCTGTTGGGGAGTATAACTGCCTCCAGGTTTTGCCGAGCAATTCCTCGGGCTCTTCATAGCCAAACAGGTCTAGATGGGCGCGGTTTAAGTAGAGATAAGCGTCATCTTGCAGAATCGCGATCCCGTCAATCGCAGCTTCGATCGCCGCCAGTTGACGGTTCAGAAGAACTTCGGCTTGTTTGCGCTCGGCCCGTATTTGGGCGTCTCGGACTTCACGCCGGACTGCTTCGGACAATCGGGCCAAGTTATCTTTCATTAGATAATCATGGGCTCCCGCCTTCATCATTTCTACCGCTGAGCGTTCGCCGATAACACCCGAAACGACGATAAACGGAATATCAAGTTGACTTTGTTGAATAATTTCCAGCGCCGCAGGAGCGTCAAATCCAGGTAAGTGATAATCAGAGATAATCACGTTCCAAGGATAGGTTGTTAGGATAGCGCGAAGCGACTCAGCTGTTTGAACCCGCTCCCAAACGAGGGTGAAATCACCTCGACGCAATTCACGCAATACAAGCAATGCATCGTCTTCTGAATCTTCAACGATCAATACGTTGAGAGGTTCACTCATGGTTTCCTTCTGGCAATGGCTCGTTGAGTAGCGCCCAATACAGACCTAGTTGAGCGACCGCATGGGTAAATTGATCAAAATCCACCGGTTTTCGCACATAACTGTTGGCTCCCAGGCTATAGCTCTCAATAATGTCACGCTCCTCGTTAGAGGATGTGAGCACGACTACCGGCAGTAGTCGGGTGCGTTCATTCGCGCGGGTCCGTTGCAACACCTCCAATCCATCAATCTTGGGCAGTTTTAAGTCCAGCAGTACGACACTAGGTAAGGGATTAGCCGTCAATATAGTGTTCAAGGCTTCTTCCCCATCCCGAGCCACTTGAATTGGATTAGTTACCCGACCCTGTCGCAGCGCCCGAATGGTCAACTGCTCATCGTCGGGATTGTCTTCAACCAACAAAATTGGACGAGGAGACACCATAGATTATACTCCTAGCTGTAGAAGGGGATTGGGGACTGTGAAATAAAAGGCGTCGCCTTGCTCTACAGCACCCTCCGCCAAAATGCGTCCCCCATAGCGATGGATTTCAACTCAGTCATCAGTTCTTGAGCCAAGGTGCTGAGATTGACCGTAGTATACCGAATTTCAGAGCGAGCTACTCGTGGCTGGAGACTCTACCGCCAGAATCAGCCGAGCAGATACCTGGCGTAGATGCTCCTCTGCCTAAGCTAGGTTTCCAAAAACAGCAGTGTCCGTGGGGAATAGAAAGTAGGATATTTTTTAGGGTATCTCCCCTAAAGAATGCTCATTGATTAGCATTATGTATATTGGGAATTGTGAAATAAAAGGTTGCGCCCTGCTCTACAGACCCCTCGGCCCAAATACTGCCTCCATGGCGAAGAATTGCTCGCTGAACCGTCGCCAAGCCGATCCCTACCCCCGAAAATTCATGGGCATTATGCAATCGTTGAAAAACTCCAAAGAGCTTTTTAGAATACGCCATATCAAAACCGGCTCCATCGTCACGAACAAAATAGATGGGGCGCCCTTCCTGGTGAAGGATACCGAATTCGATGCGGGCCGTAGAGTGGCGGCGGGTAAACTTCCAGGCGTTGTGTAACAGGTTGGTCAGGACTATCCGCATTAGGGTAGCGTCAGCCGAGACAACGGCCTCTGGCGCGATCACCCACTCAACTTGCCGCTCTGGCTCTGAAGATTGCAATTCTTTTTTCAGCTCTTGAGCTAAATTACTGAGGTTGATTGTCGTGTAACGAATTTCAGCCCGAGATACCCGCGATAGGCTCAGCAAATCATCGATCAACTTACCCATCTGGACTGCATTTTTACGAATCCGATTAAAATAATCCTTTGCAACTTCATTAAAGGTTTCCCCATAGTCGTCGAGTAAGACTTTGCTAAAGCCATCGATCGCCCGCAGGGGAGCCCTCAGATCATGGGAAACCGAGTAGGAAAAGGCTTCTAATTCTCGGTTAGAGGCTTCTAATTGAGCGGTGTAGCGTCGGATTTGTTCTTCAGCTTGTTTGCGATCGCTAATATCTCTGATCAGACTATGCAGAACCGTTTCTTCCTGATAGGGAATTGCGGTTAACATGACTTCCGCCCAAAAGTTTTCGCCGTCTAATCGCTGATGCACCCATTCAAATCGATGACTCCCGGTTTGTAGAGCCTCCTTAATCAGGGTATTCGCTTTATCGATCGAACGCTGTCCATCAGGTTGAAGTTCTGGAGAGATTTGGGCTAGATGAATCGAGTATAGTTGTAACTTGTTTGGACACCGAAACAAATCAATCGCTGCTTGATTACAGTCGAGCAAACCTTGATCCCCTAACAGAATAATAGCGTCTGCGGCTTTTTCAAATAATTGTTTGAGGCGAGATTCCGATAACCGTAGCTGCCTTGCTTTTTCCTGTTCAAGTAAATAGAGGCGGGCGTTTTTCAATGAAATTGCCGCCTGGGTGCAGAGGAAATTGAGAATAAGGATGAGATCGCGGGTAAAAAGGTTACGGGTTGATCGATTCTCCAGATACAGAATCCCAAACAATTTTCCTTGGTTAAGGAGGGGGAAACAGAGGAGGCTCTTAGGTTGTTGCTGTCTGAGATAGGCGTCAATGATGGGTAAATCGGTGTTGAGATTGTCAATTACCATCACTTCCTGGGTGTTTTTGACATACTGAATCAGCTTGACGGGCAAGTTGGCATTGTCCTCCAGGGGAACTGAACAGAGGTCTGCTTTTTTTTCAGAGGTTGCAACGGCTTCGACGCACCATATGTCATTCTCATTGGGGAGAATTAAGGCGCAGCGATCGCCCCCAGAGTACTGCATGATAATCTGAGTCAATTGGTGTAGGAGTTCATCCAACTGGATAGTGCTGGAAAGATTCTGAGAAGCCTTGAAGATGGCTGCAAAATCGAGAACGGTGTTAATGGCGTCGCCAGAAAAGCCGCTGTTTTGCCTGGAGGCTTGGATTGAAAGATTGGAGTCGGTAATAGCCGCAAGGGTGTCGAGTAGAGTTGGGTCTTGGGCTGCTGGCTGCAGAATTGGGCGCAGTAGAGAGGCGTAGCGATTTTCTAAATCATCGGTTTTGGCTTTAGCTCCCCAACGGGCGTAGCAATAATAGGCTGCCTGCATATAGCCTGCGGCGACTTTTTCCTTACCCCAATCGAGGTAGAATTTGGCGGCGAGCTCGTTGGCTACCGCTTCTTCTTGGATATATTCATTTTCTTTGGCTCCGGCGATCGCCTGATCGTACATTTCTATGGCTTCTAACCGTTTCCCAAAAACTCGATATTTTTCGGCTTCTACTAACTGCCATTTATGCAAATAGTTCATTGGGGCGTAGCCTGCCCAAAGTTTTAAGCTGGCCTGGTTTTCTTCTACTGTTTTCAGTTGGGATTCTAGTTCTGTAGGAGACTCAGGGATAGTCGCCAGAGCAACTAAAGAATCATAAAAATAAAATCCTGCTTCGCAAACCGTCGCCACCCCTCCAGCTACATACTGTCTTGACTGTCTGGCGTCGGCCTTCGCTAAAGTAATCTGTCCCAGGAGAAACCTCACTGTCGCCCGATGGAGATAAAAATAGAAAATCCGAGTCATATCATGGGAATTCAATAACTCAGAAATCCACGGATCTTGATCGGAAATTTCTTCAATTGAAAGCTTAATCTTATCTGGATTACCTAATAGAAGCAGCGTAGTTTCCCAAAGGATTAAACAATATTTTTCCGACGTCGGCAAGTACAATTTGAGCATCATCTGGCGATAGGCTAAGATTTGAGCCGCCAATTCTGCTAATGGTTGACCGCACCAGTAAGCATTAACGCAAAATCGTAAGTTCTCAAAAACCGCTGACAAAAGTCTGTAGGGAACATAATCGA